>ENA-OQCF01000483-OQCF01000483.1-human-gut-metagenome-genome-assembly--contig:-NODE-483-length-15493-cov-2.664975_pt1 | contig 15493 bp, 22 predicted proteins | sample MGYA00242756_ERZ504573 | MGnify/ENA primary metagenome ERZ504573 (study PRJEB26092, sample SAMD00036240) | human gut metagenome | host: Homo sapiens | study: EMG produced TPA metagenomics assembly of... | reverse complement strand
GTTTGCCCACACCCGGCGGAAGAACCTTTGCTGCGCGATCTGGATGACTGGTAAATCAGCAATTGGCGAAAATGCTGTTTGCAAACCCGCAGCGCATTGATTATTATGACCGCTATCAGGAGATCATAGATGCCTATAATGCAGAGCAGAACCGGGCAACCATTGAGAAAACCTTCATGGATCTGATAGAGCTTGCAAGTTCACTGGACACGGAGCAGCAGCGCTATGTGCGTGAGGGCTTTTCCAGTGACGAGGAGCTTTCAGTGTACGATTTGCTGTTTTCGGAGAACCTCACGAAGCAGGAAATTGAAATGATCAAGAAGGTGTCTGTGGACTTGTTGACAAAAATCAAACAGCAGATTGCCAAACTCGACCATTGGACGGACAAGCAGGAAACTAAGGCGATTGTGGATAACCTGATTCGCAATACCCTTTGGCAAGAACTTCCCAATAGCTATGATGTAAGCGATATCCAGACCTATCAGAAGAAAATCTACGAGTATGTATATATGCGCTACCCGGAAGTAGCATAACGCAAAAATCACCCCAGTGAGAACGCACAAGAGGCTATTCTCTCTGGGGTGATTGCGTATCAAATCATCTGAAAATGCTTTAATGCTTCCACAATCGCATCCTCTTTTTCCTTCGGACACTTAGGCTGCTTTGCATTCTCGTTTTTCGCTTTATGGTAATTCTCTCGCTCGATGATGCCGTGTTTCTGCTTCACCTGTGCGATATAGAGATTGGATACCTTCAACTGATGGTGTTCCCACACATAATCCCGAATCTCGTTGTAAGTCGCCTTGCTTTCCGCAGCAGTCACATCCAGTTCATCCATGCTGACGTCCACTTCGATATGCCGCTCGACATGGAGTTTGGTCAAAAGGAGAACCGCTTCCACGTGCCTTGTCCTTGGGAACAAATCCACGGGCTGAACCTTTTCCAGCGTATACCCCTGTTCACACAGGAACTTAGCATCGCGGGCGGCGGTGGAGGGGTTGCAGCTGACCATGACGAGGGTGCGTGGGGCCATCTGGACAATGGCAGTCAGGGTGGCGTTATCGCAGCCTTTGCGCGGCGGGTCCACCACGATCACATCGGGGTGGGTACCGTCGCTGGCAAGGCGGGTCGCGGCTTCGCCGGCGTCCATGCAGTAAAAATCGGCTTCCTCCGGGGGCAGGCCAAGATGCGCAGCAACGGTTTTGGCACCTTCCACTGCCTGCGGCACAACCTCAACGCCGACCAGGCGGCGGCAGTGCGGCTTCATCGAAAGGCCAATGGTGCCCATACCGCAGTAAAGGTCCAGCAAAAAGTCATCCGGCTGCAGCCGGGCAAACTCTTTCGCCTTGGCGTACAGCAGCTCGGCAGCGGGGGTGTTGACCTGATAAAACTCGTGCACACCCATCTGGATGGGCACTCCGGCCAAAGTATCCTCAATCACGCCGGGGCCAAGCACGGTGCGGGTATCCCGCCCTAAAATCACGTTGGTGCGGGCGGTATTGCGGTTGATCAGCACGGTGGTCAGCTGGAACTCCTGCTGCAAGGTGCGGCAGATCTCGGCTTCGTTGGGCAGGCCGTTGCCGTTTACCACAAAGCACAGCAGGCGCTGACCGCTGTGCCAGCCCTGGCGCATATACAAATGGCGCACGCGGCCCTTGCCGGTTTCCTCGTCATAGGGGGCAATGCCGTTGGCTTCCAGTAACGCACAAGCCCGGCGGGCCAGGGCGTTCATCCACTCCGGCTGCAATTTGCAATCGGGGCAGGGACGATACGGTGGGTGCGCCCGGCGTAAAAACCGGTCACGACATGGGCCATCGGCATCCAGCCCAACGGGCAGCTGGACCTTATTGCGGTAGTGTGCGGTGTGGTCCGTCAGGGCGAGAACGGGCGAAAACTCAAAGCCGCTTACATCAAAGCCGCCAAGGCGGGCAAAAGCATCCCGCACAAAGCCGGTTTTCGCCTCGCATTCCGTAGCATAGCTCAAATGGCGCAGGCCACAGCCGCCGCAGGGAGTGCACACGGCACAATCCGGCGCAACGCGGCCGGGGCCGGGGGCTAAAATCGCGTCAATGCGGCCGAAAGCATAGCTTTTCAATGCCTTTACAATGCGGCAGCGGATCACATCCCCCGGTGCCGCGCCGGGCACAAAAACGGCCTGCCCTTCCACATGGGCAATGCCGCTGCCATCGCTGGAAAGGCTTTCGATCGTGGTTTCAAAAATCTGATTTTTCTTCAAAGACATGGTTTGCTCCGTTTGCTCTAATGTTATGGCAAATATATCAGTCTGCCGGTAAAAACTGAGCGGCAGCACCAAAAAGCAAGGTGCTGCCGTATGGTGGGACATTGTGTGAAAATGGCTTATACCAGCCCCAGCTGCGGGTCTTTCCAGCGCGGCAAGGTACTTGCTGGGGGGAACGCCTTTGACCTTTTTGAACACGCGGGAAAAATAGAACTGGTCAAAAAAGCCGACGGAGACCGCGATTTCGGCGATGGAAAGCCCGGTATTTTTCAGCAGGGAACACGCTTCGCTGATGCGGTAGCCCGTTAAATAGTCAATCGGGCTTTGGCCTACATTGGACATGAACACGCGGTACAGATGGCTGCGGCTGACCCCAACCGCTTGGCAATGTCATCTACCGAAATATCATGGGAATAGTTGAACTGAATATACTTGATAGCGGCCAGCACATACTGGCTGCTGGAAGACGGCGTGTTGGGCATGGCTTCGCGCGCTTCCTTCATCAGCTGGGCCATGAACAGGTACAGGTAGCCGGTCATCAGGCTTCGCACTGCGGTTCCGGGCCGCGGGCCAGGTAGATATTATAAATGGTTTCACGGGTACTTTGGGGGTCTTTGCAGTGGTGCACGGGCTGCACATCGCTGAACGGGGTCTGCTGCACCAGCTTGTTGGCACAGGCACCGTTAAAGCCGACCCAGTAATATTCCCACGGGTCGGTTTCATCTGCCGCATAGGTGATGAGCTGGTTGGGTTTGGCGAGGAAGAGATCACCCTCCTGCAAATTATAGCAGCGCCGTTGACCTGATACACACCTTTGCCCGCAACAACCAAGATGGATCAGGTAATGGTCACGCACACCGGGGCCCCAGGTGTGGCCCGGCTGGCAGTATTCGTGGCCACAATTAAAAATGGAAAGCTCTACATTATCGGTATAGCTCTGCTTATAAGATTGCTTTGCGATGGTCGGCATACCAAATCCCTCACTCTTGCAAAATCTGGTTGTGGTTCGCCATTCTGCTCCCAAAACAGGGCCCACCGCAGCAGGCCGGAACAGGATGGAGCATATTTTTTACCATTATATCAGAAGATTCATCAAAAGTCCATAATCGCGTTGAAAAAAGATGTTTACATCCTGCTAAAATTTGTTATACTGAGTACAAGAAGCCGTGATACTGGCCTAAAATGCGCTGCATAGCTAAAAAGAACGCGCGGTTTTTGTGCATATTTTACAAGGGACAGCCAAACGAAGAAAGGTGTATGAACGATGGCAACGAGTGCGGAACTGAAACAAAATATCTTGAACGGCGGTTACGACCAGGCTTTTGCCAAGCTGTATGGGGCAGACACTGCTACTGTGGCAGCCCAGCGTGTCCGTTATGTGGATATGATCGACCATTTTGAAGAAAACTTTGGCACGGGCCGCACAGTGTGTTTGTACTCGGCACCCGGCCGCACCGAGATCGGCGGTAACCATACCGACCATAACAACGGCGTGGTGATTGCAGCTGCCGTAAACCTGGATATCATTGCTGTGGTTGCCAAGAATGACGAGAACGTTGTACGCGTGATTTCCCACGGCTTTGGTAAGATCGACGATGTGAATCTGCGCGACCTGACCCCGCAGCCCGTTGAAGCAGAGCACAGCGCCAGCCTGATCCGCGGCGTGGCTGCCGGCATTGTGAAAGACGGCGGCAAGGTGGGCGGCTTTGACTGCTACACCACCTCTGACGTTCTGGGCGGTTCCGGTTTGTCCAGTTCGGCTGCCTTTGAGGTGTGCATGGGTGCTATCTTCCGCGGCGAGTACAACGATAATGACATGAAGCGTTCGACCAGGTCAAAAACGCCATGATCAGCCAGTATGCTGAGAATGTTTTCTTTGGCAAGCCCTGCGGCCTGATGGACCAGACCGCCTGCGCCGTGGGAAAGGTCATCACCATCGACTTTAAGGAAGTGGGCCATCCGGTCGTGCGCGAAGTTCCGTTTGATCTGGCAGCCAAGGGCTTTGCACTCTGCATCAGCGATACCAAGGGCAGCCACGCTGACCTGACCGATGATTATGCCGCTGTGCGCCGCGAGATGGAGAGCGTTGCCGAATTCTTTGGCAAAAAGGTTCTGCGCGATGTGGACGAGGAAACCTTCCTGAAAGCCATCCCCGAAGTGCGCAAAGTGACCGGCGACCGCGCGTGGTGCGTGCCATCCATTTTTATAATGACAGCCGCCGCGCCGGGGAAATCTATGAAGCCATCAAGGCAGATGATTTTGACCGCTTCCTGCAGCTGATCATTGAGGGCGGCCATTCCAGCTTTGAGTTCAACCAGAACGCCTACAGCATCAAGAACCCGCAGGAGCAGGGCGTGCCTTTGGCATTGGCCATCAGCCAGAAGGTGCTGAACGGCCGCGGCGCATGGCGTTTGCAGGGCGGCGGCTTTGCCGGTACCATCCAGGCATTTGTTCCGCTGGCATTGCTGGAACCTACAAGAACGCCATTGACGCTGTGTTTGGCGCAGGCAGCTGCCATGTGCTGAGCGTGCGCAATTACGGCGCTGTGATGGTTACGCCGGATATGTAAAGGCAACACCGCACAATTCCCGCCTTGCGGCTTAAGCACCGCTCCGGCAGCTGCGGCACGGCATCTGCGTTGCCAAAATGCTCGATAAGACATCCAGTATTATCTGCGCTTTTGGCTTGGCATCTGCCGCACCTCGCTCGCCGTATCGGCACTTAGAATTATGCGGTATTGCCTAAGGTATATCTGAAAACAAAGGAAATAACGGATATTTCGCAAACACAAGCAGGATTTAAGGCAAAGAGCCGCAGGAATCCTTTGTGGATTCCAAGGCTTTTTAACGCAAAATCCGGCTGCGTTTGTAGAAACAGACGATATTTTCGACTTTTCTGATACACCCCAGTTTTACTTTGCTTCTTTTTCCACTGCCGGTTCAAAGCGGTACAGCTGGGCGCTGTAGGGCGCAAGTGTCAGCTTTACGCTGCCGGTGGTTGTTTTGCTGCGCAGGGCTTTGGGGCGGGCGGTCCTGCCGCCAAAGCAGTTCCAATCGCTGTTCAGCAGCGGGGTGATCTTGCCCTTGCCGGGCAGGGTCAGCTCATAGTCTTTCAGCTCGGTATCACCAAAGTTGAACGCCGCAAACACGGTGGCTTCCTGCCCTTTGCGCAGGATGGCGCAGGCATCCAGTTCCGGGTGGTCGCAGTCCAGCCACAGGAAATGGTCCGGGTTGTATTCTCCGCTCCAGAACGCATCATATTTCCGGTACAGTTCGTTCAATGTGCGGCGGTAGTTGGCGAAGGCCTCGTGGATGGGGTAATCCAGCAGCAGCCAGTCCTGCTCGCGGCTTTCATCGTATTCCCGCAGCTGGCCAAACTCGTTGCCCATAAAGTCCAGCATCTTGCCGGGGTGAATTGCCATATACAGATAGAGCGCACGCCCCTGGGGGAACTTATCCTGATACTCGCCGTACATCTTTTGCAGGATGGTCGCCTTGCCATGAACATTTTCATCATGGCTGAACGGCAGGATGTAATGCTCCCGCCAGAAATACATCATCGAGAAAGTCAGCTTGCCCAGGTTGGATTTGCGTTCTTCCGGTGTTTTTTTGAAGTAGTCCAGCGTATCGTTCATCCAGCCAAGGTCCCACTTGTAGTCAAAGCCCAGGCCGCCGTATTCCACGGGGGCGGTCACTTTTTCAAAGTTGGTGGAATCTTCGGCAATCAGCATGGCGGTGGGGTGGCGCTGCTGCAACCCCTGGTTCATATTCTTCAAGAATTCCAGGTAGAGCCGTTCACACCGCGGGCGGGGTCGCCTGCCAGTAGATCAGGCGGCTGACGGCATCCATGCGCAGGCCGTCTGCGTGGAAGGTGCGCAGCCAGTAATCAGCGGCCGACTGCAAAAAGCAGCGGATTTCGCCGCGGGAGTGCATGAAATTGCAGCTGCCCCATTCGCTCTCCCCCACCGCTGCGGCGGGGTATTCGTACAGAGCGGTGCCGTCAAAGCGTTTCAGGCCGTATTCATCCACAGCGAAGTGGACCGGCACAAAGTCAAAGATCACGCCAATGTCCGCCGCGTGGCAGGCATCGATCAGGGTACACAGCTCGTCCGGCGTGCCGTAACGGCTGGTGGGGGCAAAAAAGCCGGTGGTCTGGTAGCCCCAGCTGCCGTCAAAGGGGTATTCGCTCAGCGGCATCAGCTCCAGGTGGGTGTAGCCGTTTTCTTTCAGGTAGGCGGGCAACTGTTTGGCCAGTTCAGAATAAGTATAGGGGGTGCCATCCTCCTTGCAGCGCCAGCTGCCTGCCTGTGCTTCGTAAATGTTCAGCGGAGCATCAAAGTTCTTGCTGCGCTTTGCCATCCAGGCGGAATCCGTCCACTGGCAGGTGGGTGCGCCCCACACAATGCTGCGGCCATCTGGGCGCAGTGTCATGGCCGTACCGTAAGGGTCGCAGTGGTCCACCACACTGCCGTCTGCGCCACACACACGGTATTGGTAGCAGGTGCGCGCGTTACCCCGCAACGTCTGCCTCCCAGCAGCCGGAATAGCTGCGGTGCATCTGCATTCTGCCAGCTGCCATCGCTCAGGCCGCTGGTGATAACCTTTACATCCCGTGCAGACGGTGCCCACACAGCAAAGTGGGTCCCGCCCTCATAGGGGTGCGCACCAAAAAAGGTATCCGCGTCAAACTCCCTGCCGGTATAAAACCCCTGAATATTCATAAAGTATATTCCTTCCTTTTATATAGTAGCATAATAATGCAGCACCGGCAGCCGCCGGGCCGTGCAGTGGGCATCTATTGTTTCTTTCCAAATTATGTTCTACAAAAAATTATACCATGCCTTGCGGCATGGTACAATTAACAGTTGTTCGACTTTGTGTTCAAAAACTCTGCATCAGATATGCAGCACCATCTTGGCCACGTTGAAGTAGATCAACAGCGTGGTGGTATCCACGATGGTAGTGATCAGGGGCGAAGCCATGACCGCCGGTCGATCTTGAACTTTTCCGCAATCACCGGCAGCAATACGCCGATCAACTGGGAAAGCAGCACGGTAAAGATCAGGGTGACGCAGACGACCAGCGCCACCGGAGCCGCGATGCGGTCCAGCAGCAGCATTTTGAAAAAGTTGCACACGGCCAGCGTCACACCGCACATCAGGCCACGCGGCATTCACGCCAGATAATACGCGGCAGATCGTGGGGGGTAATATCGCCCACCGCCATGCTGCGGATGATGGTGGAGGTACTCTGGCTGCCCGCGTTGCCGCCCGCATCGGTCAGCATAGGGATATAGGCGGTCAGCACAGTAACGGCGGCCAGCGCGCTTTCATACCCGCGGATCACCAGGCTGGAGAAGGTTGCGCTGAGCATCAGGAACAGCAGCCAGGGGATACGGCTTTTGTAAACATCCCGCATGGACTGCTTGAAATATGGCTTATCGCTGGGGGTCATAGCGTTCATCTTCGCGATGTCTTCGCTGGCCTCATCCTGCAAAATACTGATAGCGTCATCAACCGTCAGGATACCAACCAGGCGGTTCTCTTTATCCACCACCGGCAAAGCAGGTAGCCGTACTTTTCAATCAGCTGGGCGGCATCCTCACGGTCAGTGCTGGTTACAACGCTGACCACATTGGGGTTCATCAGCTCTTCAACCGGGCGCTGCTCGTTCTTTTCCAGCACCAGGGCACGCAGGCTGACCACGCCAACCAGGGTACGGTCCTTGCGGGTAACGTAACAGTTGTTGATGGTTTCCTTATCAATGCCGTTCTGGCGGATGGCATCCATGGCGCTGCGCACGGTCCAATCGGGGGCAAGCTCCATGAACTCGGTCGTCATAACGCCGCCGGCGGAATCTTCCGGGTATTTGAGCAGTTCGTTGATCATCTTGCGGGTGTCCGGCTCTGCCTGGGCCAGGATACGCTTGACCACGCTGGCAGGCATTTCCTCCACAAGGTCGGTGGCATCGTCCACGCACAGCTCCTCCACCACGCTCTTCAGCTCGCGGTCAGTCAGGCCGCGGATCAGCGCTTCCTGCGTTTCGGGGCTAAGCTCCGCAAACACATCGGCCGCCAGGTCCTTAGGGCACAGACGGAACAGCACCGGCATTTTTTCTTCGGGCAGGTCCTCAAACACGGCGGCAAGATCCGGCGCGTTCATGGTAGACATGACATCACGCAGGCTCTGGTACTTTTTGGCATCGTCAAGGCTGGCCAGCATCTGGCGCAGCACAGCAATGGTGTTGTTTGCCATAAAAAATCCTCCCTGTGCAGCCGTTGTTTCAACGCAGACGCGCAAGGAGGGTGAAATCTTTCAAAATGAAGCAAGCGTGCCGTGCGCTAAAAATGTGCGCACAAACAGCAAGTGGCTCTGCATAGAGCCACCGCATGCACCTCTGCACCGAAACAACGGTTGCCATTATATTCAGTTTTACATCGGTTCACAGGACTACCGGGAATCTCCATGCTTAACCACCTGCCTCTTGTGTTGGATTTTTATCATCATGTTCCATATTTTGCTGCAAAAGCGCTATGAAACCATTTAAACTTTACCATTCCACCGCGGGTTAGTCAACCCTTTTTGTGTGTTCTATATAAAAAAAATAATGTCCGCGGGCTGGTAATTTCTGCCGCAGGAATTTGGGGGCAACATAGCACAAAAAAAGCCCCCGCACCCAATCGGATGCAGGGGCTTGCTTTGGCCAGCTCAGCAATTTTCAGCGCAGGCAAAAACTTCAACTTCCGTGTCAAAGCCATTGACCAGGTTAATGCTGTAAGCGATCTGAGCCATACGTTCCATAAATTTTTTCATAACTGATATACTCCTCTCGGCACGGCAGCTTTCCCGGCTGCGGTGCAGGTGCCGCCCTCTATTGCAGCACCGTCAAGTTTTCTTTCTTGACGGCTCTATCATATCAGTTATGCACAAATAATTTGTTATCTATTTGTGAATTATGCTGTAAATTCGAGATATTTTCCGGTTTTACAGGTTTCACAGCCCAGCTTTCACCGCTTTTTTGTGTATTTTCACCTCGCTGCACACGCCCGCTGCACATCATTTTTGAATGCAGCAATTAAAAAGGGGCTGCCCCTGCACGGTTCCCCGTGCAAAGACAGCCCCAGTAAAAGCTGTTTTGGCTGATTATGCCATCAGTTCCTTTACGGTTGCAGCGATCTTTTCATCCTTGCAGTCTGCAAAAAAATGCTCGGCAAAATGCTCCCCGGCAAAAGCGCCCTTGACCAGATCGTGATCCAGATCTTTCAGGATATCGCACAGGTCACGGAACGCCACGGAACGCACGCCGTCCAGGATCTTCTTGTTGCGCTGTTCGGGCACAACACGCTCCTTCGGGTAGCCCTGACCATGGCCAAAGCCGAACAGTTTTTCAAACACATATTCCAGGTTCAGCTCGCCGCCCCAGCCAAAGCCTTTGGCAAACGGCAGGGCAACAGCATTGCCATCGTTCACATGAGCCAAGGTATAGCAGTCCACGGGATCTTCCACATGGCCGCAGATCACGCCGGGGAAGCTGTTCAGAGCCAGCATGGCACCCTCGCCGGTGCCGCAGCCGGTGATAACATAATCCGCTGCGCCGGAATTCAGCAGCACCGCTGCCAGAATGCCGTTCTGCACATAGGTCAGTTGGGCGGCATCATCGGCTGCGTACATACCATAGTTGACAACCTCATGGCCCATCGGCTCCACAACCTTGCGCAGGGTGGCTTCGATCAGGGCGTTCTTGGCGGCCTGGCTGTTTTCATTGATCAGTGCAATTTTCATGGCTTGATTTCTCCTTTTTATTGTATCCTTGAAGGGAGCAGGGTCGTCTGCAGTGGCAATCCCATTTATCACATTACAAGTTCGCGAAAATATTTGGTATTCACCGTCTGATCCGCTTCGGCCAATTTGGCAATGCAGCCATCCAGTGTTTTGGCAATATCGTCCAGCGTATGCATCTGGCGGCTTCGGGCTTGACGTACTGCTCCAGATATGGGGCAACCTCAGTATGGGAACAAGCGCCTTCGATTAGATAGGTGCCGTCCCTGGCTGGCTGGATCTGCGGGGCATAATCCTCCGCGCTGGCCAGCATCACCAGTTGGAAATCCCCCTTGCGACCGCGGCCGCCCACCAGCAGCCGCACCCCAACTGGGGCACAGGGCGTTTGCTGGGCTGCCTGCTGCAATACCTTGACCGCCTTTTCCAGCGTCATATACTGCACATCGTATTCATCCAATTTATTGATGATCTGGCTGCTGCCACAGCATCCCCTGCAAAGCCGACCAGCACGTTGCGGTTCAGCTTGCGCACTTTGGGCAGTGCATCCGTCAGCACCTTGATTTTGCCGTCTGTGATTGGTTCTTCCACCATGCGGCCATCGCTGACCATGGCACAGAACGCCGTACCACATACTGCAAGAATTGCGCTCATGTTATCGTTCCTTCCTGTTCCGCCGGGTTGTCGGCGGTGTATCTATCTGTATCTTACCATAGTTTTGCCCCAATGGGAAGAGCCGCGCATCAAAAAGCCCAAAAGCCCAAAAGCGGCACAAGCCCAAAGCCTGTGCCGCCTGTATTTCTCAAATCTGCCGGATTACTTGTTCACCTTCATCATGTCATCGCCGGGGTTGACATTGCCGGAAGCAACCACATCCACGCTGGCAAAATCATCGGTGTTGGTAACAACGGTGATAACCACCGCCGGGTGGCCCGCTGCCTTGATCTTATCCAGGTCCATCGTCAGCAGCAGCTGACCCTTGGTGACTTTGCTGCCCAGCTTGACCTTGGATTCAAAGCCGTCGCCTTTCATTTCCACGGTATCTACGCCCACATGGATCAGCACTTCCACGCCGCCGGGGGTGGTAATGCCAAAGGCATGCAGGGTATCCGGTGCCTGGGTGATCTCACCATCACAGGGGGCGTACACCTTGCCCTCCGAAGGGTCAATACCGCAGCACTGGCCCAGAATGCCCTGTGCAAACACCTCGTCCGGGATATCTTCCATCTTGACAAAAGCACCAGCCGCATCCGCTGCCAGCACAACCGGGAAGGACGGTGCGGCATCCTTCTTTTTGAACATATCAAACAGTCCCATATGAAAATCTCCTTCTGCTCATGGCCCGCTACGCAGGGCGCAGCAAAGCCGGATTTATGCCTTAATTTATCACGGCGCAGCGCCGCACGCACAGCGCGCACAGCCTGCCATGTGATATCTGCCATTTCATCTACCGTTTCAGGCTTACCGTTTTGCAGCCACAGGTCAATATTGCCAAAGCACCCCTGAACGGCAAATGCCACCATATAGCGCTGCAGCTGGGTTTCTTTCTCCCGCGGGCGCAGGTAGCCAAGACAACTTTCTTCAATCACGCCTTTCAGCCGGTGCACAAATGCAGTATCCCCATTTGTGCCCAGCAATACACTGCAAATACCATCGTTTTCGTCCAGATAACTGAACAGCGCCCTCAAAGCTTCCGGGGTGGAATCTTCTTCCAGCCGCGGCAGGATATCATCCATCAAAAGCTCCAGCGTGTGGATTTGTTCCCGCTCCACATGGTCCATCAGGTCATAAATATCGGTATAATGGAAATAGAAAGTTCCCCGGCTGACGTTAGCCAGTTCGGTCAGCTCCCGCACGGTGATTTCCCGCACCGGTTTTTGCATCAGCAGCGTGATCAATGCATCGGACAAGCGCTTGCGGGTCAGCCGCACGCTGCGGTTCTCCTCACCCTTGCTGTTCATAAGCGTATGTTCCCTTTCCGTCAGCACCCACACCGTGCATTCCTGCGCTGGCCGGGCAACTGTTTGGTTAATATCTTAATAGTAAAGCCGCACGGCCTTTTTGTCAAGGAAAAGCTGCACTTTTGTATAGATTTGCACCCAAAGAGGATTATGTTTTTGTGCGCAGTATACGATTTTGCTGCTTTTTGCAGTTTGCGGCGCTGTGCCCACGGATTTGTGCTATAATCACAGCAGAATCAAAACCAATCAGGAGATGGATATCGTGACTGTTGACCGCCAAAAGGTTCTGGATGCTTTTGCCGCCTATATCAGACCCTATGATGCGCAGGATCCCAAAGTAAGCCTGAAAATCCACCACACTTACCGTGTGGCCGCCCTATGTGAGCAGATTGGCCGCAGCATTGCGCTGGAGGGCACTGCGCTGGATCTGGCCTGGCTATGCGGCATGCTGCACGATGTCGGCCGCTTTGAACAGCTGCGCCGTTTTGGCACCTTTGATGACAGCAAGAGCATTGACCACGCCCGCGCCGGGGTGCAGGTATTGTTCGAGCAGGGGCATATCCGGGATTACCTGGACGATGATTTCGAGGATGCCATGCTGCGTACCGCCGTGGAATGGCACAGCGCCTACCGTCTGCCGGACGGCCTGGACGAGCGCACCGTAATGTATTGCAACATCCTGCGCGATGCCGATAAAATTGACATCCTGCGGGTCAATGTGGAAACCCCGCTGGAGGATATTTATAATGTAACCACCGCAGAACTGCTGGCCTCCCCTGTTACCCCTGCCGTGCAGCAGGCTTTTTATGAGCACCACGCCGTACTGCGCAGCATAAAGCAGCACCCAGCGGACCACGCGGTGGGGCATTCCTCTCTGGTTTATGAACTGGTTTACCCCGAAAGCCGCTGCATCGTGGCAGACCAGGGCTGGCTGTGGAAGCTGATGGACTTTAAGACACACAATCCCGAAACCGCCACTGCCTTTGCCCTGATGCGGGAACACATGCACCAATGGCTGGCAGAGAACACCTGAACCCTTAGGCAACACCGCACAATTCCCGCCTTGCGGCTTAAGCACCGCTCCGGCAGCTGCGGCGCGGGGTGCCGCTCAAAATATCAGGGTTATTCATACACAAAAAACGCCGCCGGGCGGGCATGAAAGCAGTTCTTGCGGCCCGGCGGCGGTTTTGTTTTGGCGTATTACTTTTTCTTTTTGTGGGGGATATGCACCTCTGGGATGGCCACGTTTTCGTAGTGGATGTTTTCTTTCTCCCCGGTATCCTGTTGAGCGGCCTGCTCATGTGCTACCTTGCCGGTATGTACTTCCGGTACGGCAACATCTTCATTGCCAACATGATAAACCGGTTCCTTTTTCTTACTCCATTTCCAAAACATACAGATGTTTCCTCCAAGTCATCTCTTGATGCTTTTTCATGCCGTGCACTGCTTTGCACAGCGTGGTTCAAATAAAGTTGATAAAAAATGTGGTAACAAGGCTGTTGATAAAATCCGCAAACAAACTGCCGACCAGGGGGATCAGCAGGTATGCCTTAACTGAGGGTGCATATTTTTCGCACAGGGCCTGCATGTTGGCCATGGCGTTGGGGGTTGCGCCCATGCCAAAGCCGCACACGCCGGAAGATATCACCGCAGCGTCATAATCACGGCCCATCACGCGGAACACAATAAAGTAGGCAAACACAAACATCAGCAGCGTCTGGCCAGCCAGCAGGATCAGCAGCGGCAGGGCCAGTTCGGCCAGCTGCCACAATTTCAGGGTAATCATGCGATCCCCAAAAACAGCGAAAGGCTGATACCGCCGATATCGTTGATCTCGCCCATATAGATGGTGATTTTTCCGGTATACTCGCCGATATTGCGCATACAGGCGGCCGCAATCATGGCACCGATATAAATTGGGAAGGTCATGCCGGTCAGCGAGAGCAGCTTGGAAACAACGGTTCCAATGCCGATGGCGATGATCAGCTGGAACACCGCGGAAGGATACATGCTGGCGTGGCGTTCGTGCTTGATTTCTTCTTCCACCAGCAGGCTGTCGTCCTCCTGCACCACGGTATCCAGCAGCTTGTGCTTTTCAATCAGGCGGCGGCCAATGGGTCCGCCGATCATGCTGCCTGCAATCAGGCCATAGGTTGCCGCAGCGGTGCACAGCGTGGTTGCACCGGAAATGCCAAAGTCCTCCAGCACAGGGCCAAAAGCGCCCGCTGTGCCGTGGCCGCCAACCATCGAAATGGAACCGGTGCAAAGGCCCACCAGCGGGCTGATCCGCATCACGTTGGACAGCCCCACCGCCAAAAAGTTCTGGGCCAGAATCAGCGCAATAACCAGGCTCAGAAACACCAGCATGGATTTGCCGCCGCTTTTGAGCACCTTCAGGTTTGCCTGGAAGCCGACCGAGGTAAAGAAGAATACCATGCAGACTTCTTTCAGGATATCATCAAATGTAAACTCCACAATGCCGGTCACATAGCACACGCAGGTGAACACGGCAAACAGCACGCCGCCCACAACGGGCGCAGGGATGCAGAACTTTTCCAGCAGGCTGCATTTTTTACGCAAAAACTTCCCAACATCAGTACCACGACCGCAATGGCAAGGGTCTGGTACATATCCAGCTCTATGATCATGCTGCGTCCTCCCCTGCTGCCATGCCGTTCTCCTGATAATACGCCGCCGCACCGGCGTGGACCGGCACCCCAATTTTATCCGCGGGGCCCAGCTCCAAGGGGAGGCCAAGCTCTGCCTGCAGGGTATCCACCCCGTCATACAGCGTCTTGGTCAATGCTTTTACGGTGTTTTCCGAAAGTTCATCACTTGCCAGCAGCACGGCCTTGACCCCAATGGTCGGCACATCCTGGTCCTGGCCATTGTAGCTGCCCGCCGGGATCACGCCCTGGCTGTACGCCGGATAAGCGGCCAGCAGACGGGCCGCTGCGCTGCCATCCACCGGCAGCAAGGCAATGCCGCAGCTGTTGGCCAGTTCTTCAATCATCTCGGTCTTTACGCCGGACGTACAGAACAGCGCGTCGATCTCACCGCTTTGCAGCTGCTTGGCCGCATCGGTGTAGTTCAGGTTGACCTCCTTGACCAGCTTTTCGTCTAGGCCATAAGCCGCCAGAATCTGTTTGGCGTTCTGCTCCGTGCCGGATTCTTCCTCGCCAATGCTGACGGTCTTGCCTTGCAGCTCCTCCACGGTGTTGATGCCGGAATCTGCCCGCACAACAATATGGCATTCTTCCTGATACAGTACCGCCACGGTGCTGAAGTTATTTTCTACCTCAGATTCCGCAAAAGCGCCGGTTTGGTTGTAAGCATCCTGGGCATATCCGCCTGTACCACCGCCATCTGCAGGTACCCGCTGGACAACAGCCGCAGGCTTGCCGCCGAACCGGCGGTTTCACGCACTTCCAACTTCTGACCGCCGTTTTGGGCCTGCAGGGCGGCGTAATCCTCACCAAATACCTGGTACACGCCGCCGATGCCGGCCACACCCAAACG
>ENA-OQCF01000482-OQCF01000482.1-human-gut-metagenome-genome-assembly--contig:-NODE-482-length-15499-cov-2.995381_pt1 | contig 15499 bp, 19 predicted proteins | sample MGYA00242756_ERZ504573 | MGnify/ENA primary metagenome ERZ504573 (study PRJEB26092, sample SAMD00036240) | human gut metagenome | host: Homo sapiens | study: EMG produced TPA metagenomics assembly of... | reverse complement strand
AGGTCACCCTCGGCTGCCGTTAGCAGTTACCGTGCTCTGTGAGGCCCGGACTTTCCTCAGAGCGGTCAAAGCCGCCCCGCCGCCGTATGTTCCACTCGTTTTCCGCTCCTCATGATACCATAAAAAAGCAGGATTTGCAAGTAGAAGCCTTTTTTGATATAATATCTTATATATTTTTATGCTTTTTTGCGCAGGAGGTGGGTGCATATGCGGCTGTTTTTTACGGTGCCCGATACGCCGCAGACCCAAAACGGAGTGCTTCTGCGCAATTTTCTGCGCCAGTGTGCCGTTTCTACCGACCTTGCCCGTGCAGTCAAGTTCCGGGGCAGCGGCTTTTTTGCGGATGGAGAGCCTGTCCTTGCCAACCGCAGGGTGTACCCGGGGCAGACGGTCAGCTTTGAGCTGCCGCCGGAAGGGGAAGGCGTGGCCCCGCAGCCGGAGATCCCGGTAAACGTGGTCTATGAGGATGCCTTTGCAGTGGTGCTGGAAAAGCCGCCGCATCTGGCCGTGCACCCCACCCTGAACTACCCCTACGATACCCTTGCCAACGGGTATGCGGCATGGGCTGCGCAGCAGGGCATCAGCCCGGTGTTCCGCCCGGTGAACCGTATCGATAAGGACACCAGCGGCCTTGTTCTGGCTGCAAAGCACGCCTATGCTGCGCCGCTGCTGGCCCGGAATGTGGAAAAACTCTACTATGCCGTTGTGGAGGGAGAGCTGCCGCTGGGTCCGGGCGTGATCGACGCGCCCATTGGCCGCCAGACGGAGAGCATCATTGGCCGCTGCGTGACCCCGGACGCAAGCCCAGCCGTACCGAGTATACCATATTAAAGGCAGAAAACGGCCTGAGCCTTGCAGCCTGTGTGCCGGTAACGGGCCGCACCCATCAGATCCGGGTGCATTTTGCGTCCATCGGCCACCCGCTGGCTGGGGATGACCTTTACGGCGGGAGCGGGAGCGCATTGGGCGGCAGGCGCTGCACTGTGCAAGGCAGAGCTTTCGGGTGCCGGTGTACACCCCGGTGGAGGGCGGAATCCGGGTGGAATGCCCGGCAAATGGAAATAACTGGAAGACTACTGCGGCGGAAAGCCCGCTGCCGAAGGATATGAAACAGCTTTTTGGTGAAAAGTAAGTGAAAGAACCGCCCAAATTTTGTGACAATGCTTGTTTCAAAGACGGCAGGGTGTATAATAAAATAAGAATGTTGTGTGCATGAGCCTGCTGGAAAGGGCATGTGCGCCCAAGACCGCCGCCGTCTTATCCCGGCACCGTGTGTGCATTGGCGGCAAGGAAGGAGAAAAACCTTTTGATCGAAGACAAGACAAAGGAGCAGCAGCCCGCTTCACCGGTAAAACCGAAACGCGGCCAGAGGCTGCGCTCCCTTTGGGCACAGCTGCAATGCATGGGGCTTTTGCACCGGCACCGGCTGCGCCGTAAAACCCAGAATCATGTGAATGATTTTGGCAGAAAGCTTGCCCAGAATTCTGCCGTGCCAGTCATCGGGGAGACGCTGTATGCACTGGGCTATTCTACAGAGTATGGATTCGTCCGCGTTGGGCGCGGCCTGCGCAGCGGCTGGCTGTGGCTGTGGCAGGCATTTACGACACTGCTGGCAAATGCTGCGGCAATGGCGTTCCCGGGGGCAGCGCAGATGTTCCGGGACCTGTTCGGCCCGATCTGGCTGTTCTTCCGGGGCTGCGGTTCGTTGCTGGTGCACGCCCAACGGGTGCGGAAAGAAAAAGGCTTTGCCGCAGCCTGCAAAGCCAGCGTACATTATCTGGCCAGCGGCGTGCGCCGCAACCTGAAAACACTGCCGCGCATGGCCATGTATGTGCTGCCGGTGTGCGCACTGGCCGTTATGGTGACCGTGTTCAACCATACCGTCCGCCAGCCTTATGCGCTGGAGGTGCAGGTGAACGGCCAGACCGTCGGCTATGTGGCCAATGAGGATGTGTTCAACTCGGCCCGCGAGGCGGTGCAGGAGCGTATCAACTACGCAGACACCGACCATGCAAAGTGGACCGTGGAGCCTACCTACACCGTTACCGTGGCCCACAAGACCATGGATGAAAACGAGATGGCGGACGCGATCCTGAAGAGCGCCAGCGACGAGATCAGCGAGGGCACGGCCCTGTATCTGGATGGCGAGCTGACCGCAGTGTGCAGCGATGGTGTCAGCCTGCAGAGCTACCTGAGCAGCCTGCTGGAACCCTATGAGGACCCTGAGAACTCCAACGTGACCGTGGGCTTCAACAAGGAAGTTACACTGGAAAACGGCATCTACTTCAACGACAGCTTTCAGGACGAAGCGGATGTGGAAAAGGAACTTTCCGGTGTGCAGCAGCAGGAAAAGATCTACACAGTGGGCGCAGGCGACACGCTATGGAGCATCGCCCAGAAAAATGACCTCACCTTCCGTGAGCTGTGCGAACTGAATACCAATTTCAAGGGCGCGCCCCTGAACGAGAAATCTAACATTCAGGCCGGTGATGAGCTGATCGTGACCAAGCAGGAAGCTACGCTGGAAGTGCGCATCACCAAGGTGGAAACCTGGCAGGAGGAGATCCCCTATACCACCGAGACCACCACCTCCAACGAGTACACGGTGGGTACCAAGAAAACGGTGCAGAACGGTGTGAACGGCCTGCGTCAGATCACGGCGCAGCGTGTTTATAACACCGATGGCATCCAGCTTTCCCAGAAGATCCTGAGCACGGAAGTGGTGCAGGAGCCTGTCACGGAAAAGATCGTGAAGGGCACCAAAAAGGTGACCAGCAGCACCAGCTACATCACCGGCAGCGGTCAGTTCATCTGGCCGGTGCCCGGCTACCGGAACTGCTCGCGCTGGTACGGCGGCAGCCACAAGGGTGTGGATATCTGTGCGGCTGCCGGTACGCCCATCTACGCATCGGCGGGCGGCACCGTGACCAAGGCCGGCTACAACAAGGCCGGTGCCGGTACGGGTTATGGCTACTCCATCATCATCAGCCACGGCAGCGGCTACACCACGGTGTATGCGCACTGTCTGTCGCTGGCGGTGCACTCTGGTCAGTCGGTCAAGCAGGGCCAGCTGATCGGCTATGTGGGCAGCACCGGACGCTCCAGCGGCAACCACTGCCACTTTGAGATCCGCCGCAACGGCAGCTACATCGCGCCGCAGAATGTGTTCAACCGCAGAAAGTATAGGTAAGTTTGCAGAGGCTTTTTCTCCGGAGAAGGCCCATCTGCTGTATTATGTAACAGAAAAGGAGAGATGATCTTATGTCTACCCCTCACATCAGTGCTGAAAAAGGCGATTTTGCAAAGACCGTCCTGATGCCGGGCGATCCTCTGCGTGCAAAATTCATTGCGGACACCTTCCTCAAGGATGTCCGTCAGGTGACCGGCGTGCGCGGCATGCTTGGCTTTACCGGCACCTACGAGGGCCGGCCCATCAGCGTGATGGGCAGCGGCATGGGTATGCCTTCCATCGGCATTTATTCCTATGAGCTGTTCAAGTTCTACGATGTAGAGAACATCATCCGCATCGGCTCTGCCGGCAGCTATACCGACAAGGCCAAGCTGTTTGACGTGGTGCTGGCCGCCGGTGCTGTGAGTGAAAGCAACTATGCCCGTGTGCAGAGCGGCTTTGAAGGGGACATCACGCTGCCCAGCCAGAGCCTGAACGACAAGCTGCGCGCTTCTGCCGCAAAGCAGGGCATCCCCCTCATCGAGGGAAACATCCACTCTTCGGATGTGTTCTACCGTCAGCCCTCCGATGCAAAGCCCACCTACTGGGAAAAGCTGCGCGACGAGCGCGGCTGCCTGTGCGTGGAGATGGAGAGCTTTGCCCTGTTTGCCAATGCACAGGTGCTGGGCAAGAACGCTGCCTGCCTGCTGACCATTTCCGACAGCTTTGTTTCGCCGGAAATCACCACGGCAGAACAGCGCCAGAAGAGCTTTACCGATATGATGAAGGTAGCACTGGGTGCAGAATACTAAGCGTTAAAAACGCATTTCAGCGCGGTTTGCCTGCAAAAGGGCTTGCCGCGCTGTTTTCGACCCCTGAAAACCAAAAAAGGAGTGACGGATATGACAAACCTGACCCTGGAAGAAAAGAAGGAGCTCATCCGCATGGCACTGGCTGCACGGGAAAAAGCCTATGTGCCCTACAGCGATTTTATGGTGGGCGCTGCCCTGCGCGCCAAGGATGGCCGCATTTTTACCGGCTGCAACGTGGAGAACGCTGCCTTTACCCCCACCAGCTGTGCAGAGCGCACGGCTCTGTTCAAGGCGGTGGCCGAGGGCGTGACCGAGTTCACCGACATTGCTGTGGTGGGCAGCCGCCGCGGCGAGGTGAACGAGCAGATCACTTCTCCCTGCGGGGTGTGCCGCCAGGCTCTGTTTGAATTCGGCGGGCCGGAACTGAACGTTATCATGGCAAAGACACCGGAAGACTTTATCGAGCGCAGCATGGACGAACTGCTGCCCTTCGGTTTTGGCCCCTCCAATGTGGCGGGCAACCGTGCCGTGAAGTGACGGGATAAAAACGCAGAGGTGCACTGCAGGACAATAAAGTGACGGCAATACGTGCATTGTGTGCCAAAGCACAGAGAACGCACGGAACTACGGCAAATTTGTGCATAAATACTACTTTTGATAAAAACTTACAAAATTATTGTAAAGATTTTGTAATCGGAATTCGCTTGCATCTGACACGGCTTGCCGTTATACTTGAGCCAGTAAATGTGCAGTTCTGCGCATTTTATTTGTTTGACGCAATTTTATTAAAAATAAAAGGAGAGTTTGATTATGATGATTTCTCGTCGTAATTTCCTGGCTGTGGCTGGTGCCGCTGCCGCTGCCGCTGCTCTGACCGCTTGCGGCGGTTCTTCCGCTTCTTCTACCAGCACCGCTTCTTCCGCTGCTGCTTCTACTGCTTCCTCTGCTGCTGAGGGCGGTGAGAAGATCGTCAAGGTCGCTCTGACCTGCGATACCGGCACGATCGATGATGAGAGCTTCAACCAGGCATGCTGGACTGCTGTTTCCGGCTACATGGGCGATGACTGCCAGTACTACATTCCCGAGGCTGATGCTTCCGATGAGGACCGCGAGACCATGATCCGTCAGGCTGTCAACGACGGCGCTGATGTGATCGTCTGTGTCGGCTACCTGTACGGCGCTTCTCTGGCATGGGCTGCTGACCAGTATCCCGATGTCAAGTTCATCGCCATCGATGTGACTCAGGGCGATATCGGCACCGACGCTATCCCTGCTAACTGCTACTGCATCACCTTCAAGGAGGAGCAGGCAGGCTATCTGGCAGGCTACGCCATCGCAAAGGACGGCAAGACCAAGCTGGGCTTCCTGGGCGGCATGGCTGTTCCCGCTGTTATCCGTTACGGCTACGGCTTCGTGCAGGGCGCTGATGCCGCTGCTGCTGAGCTGGGCCAGAACATCGAGATCAACTACTTCTATGGCGGCCAGTTCTACGGCGATGCAAACATCACCTCCCGTATGGAGGGCTGGTACTCCAACGGCACTCAGTCGTCTTTGCCTGCGGCGGCGGCATCTACACCTCCGCTGTTGAGGCTGCTCTGAAGAACAACGGCTACGTCATCGGCGTGGACGTTGACCAGAACTACATCGGCGCAAACGGCGTGGCTGACGGCACCTATGCCTACAACCCGTTCATCACTCTGCCATGAAGGGTCTGTCTGAGGCTGTCAACACCGCTCTGTCCGACATCGAGGCCGGTGACTGGAGCGAGATCGCTGCTTCCAACGGCAACTTCGGTCTGGAGGATGGCGATTACATCGGCCTGCCCACCGCAGACGACAGCTGGAACTTCGAGACCTTCACCAAGGACGAGTACGAGACCGTCAAGGACAAGATCAAGAGCGGCGAGATCACTGTTGATAACAGCTCCGACGACGCTACCAAGCCCACCGTCAGCGAGTTCACCACCGTCAACTACATCCAGTAAAGAGCTTCCCCAGGCGGGATGTTCCGAAAGGGACACCCCGTCTTTTGCTGTATCAAAAACCGGAAGTCATACTATTTTAAGGAGAACCCAAGATAAAAAATTCCCGTCGCAAATTCCTGACCGTGACCGCTTCCGGCGAAATCACCGTGGACAACAGCTCGGATGATGGGGTCAAGCCCACCGTCAGCGAGTTCACCACCGTCAACTATATCCAGTAACCCGGCGTTTCCCGCAGCCTGCGGGCCGCAAACCGGCAGGCCGCTTTTATGAATTACTCAATGCAAAAACAGGGTACCCGTTGCAGGCGGGCACCCTGTTTTTGTGTGTCCGGGCAGGGCAGACCCGGCGGAAACTGTGCAAGATGCTTCAAAAGTAATACTTTTATCTGTACTTTCTGCCAAAAACGAAAAAAGCCGTGTGCAAATTGTCGGAAATCAGGTATAATGAAAGATAGAATAGTATAGGTGTCGATACGGCACGAAAGGAGAGTGAGCAGATTGGCAGAGGATTTTGTGATCGAGATGCTCCACATCACCAAGGAATTCCCTGGGATCAAGGCAAACGATGATATCACCCTGCAGCTGCGCAAAGGCGAGGTACACGCCCTGCTGGGCGAAAATGGCGCCGGCAAAAGTACGCTGATGAGCGTGCTGTTCGGCCTGTACCAGCCGGAGGCTGGTCAGATCCGCAAGAACGGCAAGGAGGTCGCCATCCGCAACCCCAACGATGCAAATGCACTGGGCATCGGCATGGTGCACCAGCACTTCAAGCTGGTGGAATGCTTCAGCGTTCTGGACAACATCATTCTGGGCGTGGAGCCCAATAAAATGGGCTTTTTGCAAAAAGCCGAGGCCCGCAAGAAGGTCATGGCCCTGAGCGAAAAGTACGGCCTGCGCGTGGACCCGGATGCCCTTGTCAGCGATATTTCGGTGGGCATGCAGCAGCGCGTGGAGATCCTGAAGATGCTGTACCGCGACAACGAGATCCTGATCTTCGATGAGCCACCGCTGTGCTGACCCCGCAGGAGATCGACGAGCTGATGGAGATCATGCGCGGGTTCAAGAAGGAAGGCAAGTCCATCCTGTTCATTACCCACAAGCTGAACGAGATCATGGCCGTGGCCGACCGCTGCACCGTGCTGCGCAAGGGCAAGTACATGGGCACCGTAGACATCAAGGACACCACCAAGGAAGAACTTTCCCGCATGATGGTGGGCCGTGATGTGCAGCTGCAGGTGGAAAAGCAGCCTGCAAAGCCCGGTGCCGTGGTGCTGGACGTGCAGAATGTGACCATGCACAACGACCAGCGCAAGAAAGACTCGGTGAAGGATGTCACCTTCCAGGTGCACGCCGGTGAGATCGTCTGCCTGGCGGGCATTGAGGGCAACGGCCAGACCGAGTTTGTCTACGGTCTGACCGGTCTGGAAAAGCTGGCCAACGGCAAGATCACGCTGGATGGCAAGGACATCACCCATGCCACCATCCGCCAGCGCTCCAAGGACGGCATGAGCCATATCCCGGAGGACCGCCACAAGCACGGTCTGGTGCTGGATTACAGCCTGGAAAACAACATGGTGCTGCAGCGCTACTGGCAGCCGGAGTTCCAGAAGGGCGGCTTCATCCGTTCGGATAAAGTGCGTGAGTACTCCGACCGGCTGATCGCACAGTACGACGTGCGCAGCGGCCAGGGCAGCTCCACCATCGTGCGCAGCATGTCCGGCGGCAACCAGCAGAAGGCCATCATTGCCCGTGAGATCGACAGGGATCCCAAGCTGCTCATTGCCGTGCAGCCCACCCGCGGCCTGGACGTGGGTGCCATTGAGTATATCCACAAGCAGATCGTGGCAGAGCGTGACAAGGGCACTGCCGTGCTGCTGGTCAGCCTGGAGCTGGACGAGGTCATGAACCTGTCCGACCGCATCCTGGTCATGTACGAGGGCGAGGTCGTGGGCGAGTTTGACCCCAAGACCACCACCGTGCAGGAACTGGGCCTGTATATGGCCGGTGCACGCAAGCAGGGAAAGGAGACTAAGTAACAAATGGACAAGAAAAAACTTTCCCACAGCAGTCTGCAAAGCTCGGTCACCAGTGTGCTGGCGGCTCTGCTGTGCATCCTCATCGGTCTGATCGTGGGCTTTCTGGTGCTGCTGGCCATCAACCGGCACACGCCTGGGGCGACGGCTTTGTGCGCATCCTGAAAGGCGGCTTCCACGACGCTCCCTACGGCGCGGCAAGGAGCTGGCCAACGCAGCACCTCTGGTCATGACCGGCCCTGTCGGTGGCATTTGCCTTCAAGACCGGCCTGTTCAACATCGGTGCTGCCGGTCAGTACACGCTGGGTGCCTACGGTGCCTGTACTGCGCCATTATGCTCAAGATGCCCTGGTTCGTCTGCCTGCTGGCAGCCACCCTGCTGGGCGGCATCTGGGGCGCGATCCCCGGCTTCTTCAAGGCCTACTTCAACATCAACGAGGTCATCACCTCCATTATGTTCAACTGGATCGGCCTGTATCTGGTAAACGAACTGGTCTACCAGAACGGCACCGGCCCCATGTACGACGTGCGGAACACCCGTACCCTGAACCTGAGCAAGAACCCGGCCTTTGCCCAGTCCATCATCCCGGATTTCGGCCTGAACAAGATGTTCCAGACCAACAGCACCACCATTGCCATCTTCCTGGCAGCGGCGGTGGCCATCCTGATCTGGGTGGTGCTGAACAAGACCACCTTCGGCTATGAGCTCAAGGCCGTCGGCCTGAACAAGAGCGCTGCCCGCTATGCCGGCATCAACGAGAAGAAGAACATCATCCTCTCCATGGCCATTGCCGGTGCGCTGGCAGGCTTTGGTGCCGGCCTGTACTTCCTGTCCAACGTGTCCCAGTGGAACCCGCTGAACTCCACCAGCCTGCCGGCCATGGGCTTCAACGGCATTTCCGTTGCTCTGCTGGCAAGCTCCAACCCCATCGGCACCATCTTCTCGGCACTGTTCATCTCGCACATCTCGGTGGGCGGCTCGTTCCTGTCCACCAAGTATTACCCCACGGAGATCTCGGACCTGATCAGCGGTATCATCATCTATCTGTGCGCATTCTCCATGCTGTTCCGCGGCAAGATTCACGGCCTGCTGTTCAAGAATGCCGACAAGACCAATGTGAACGCAGAGCCTGCTCCGGCCAAGACCGAAACCAAGAAGGAGGGCAAGTGATATGCTGCTTCTGATCAAATATACGCTGCTGTATGGCATCGTGCTGATGCTGGTGGCTCTGGGCGGTATGTTCAGTGAGCACTCCGGCATCATCAACATTGCGCTGGAAGGCATCATGGTCATCGGCGGTGTGGCAGGTGTGCTTACCCTGACCCTGCTGCCCGCCGACATGTCTCCCTTCCTGGTGGTGCTGCTCACCATTCTGGCGGCGGCCTGGCTGGCATGGTGTACAGCCTGCTGCTGGCCTTTGCCTCCATCAACCTGAAGGCGGACCAGACCATCGGCGGCACAGCCCTGAACCTGCTGGCCACCGCCATTGCCGTGGTCATCGCCAAATACTTCAGCGACAGCGGCAGCGCCAAGCTGAACTATTCCAATAAGCCCTTCCTGTTCAGCATCGGCGGGCTGGAGCTCAGCGTCTTTGTTCCGCTGGGCATCATCCTGCTGATCATCAGCTATGTGGTGCTGTACAAGACCCGCTTCGGCCTGCGTCTGCGGGCCTGCGGCGAGCATCCCCAGGCAGCCGACTCGGTGGGCATCAATGTCTACAAGATGCGCTACGCCGGTGTGCTGCTCTCCGGTGCCCTGGGTGCCATTGGCGGCATGGCTTACATCGTGCCCCCGGTGCAGACCTGGAACTTTGAGGTGGGCGTGGCTGGTGCAGGCTTCCTGGCCCTGGCCGTTATGATCTTTGGCCAGTGGAAGCCCTTCCACATCTTTGGGGCTGCCATGTTCTTTGCCGTGTTCAAGAGCCTGGCCAACATTGCAGATTCCACCTTCCTGGCACAGCTGCACTGGTCCAGCAACATCTACAACATGATGCCGTTCGTGGCGTCCATGGTCATCCTGGCCTTCACGTCCAAGAACAGCATGGCCCCCAAGGCAGAGGGCATCCCCTACGACAAGGGTTCCCGCTGATACGGGGCGTTTCTCCGCAAACCTCACAGGCGCAGCTGCTTTTTCGGGCAGCTGCGCCTTTTTGCTTAAAAAATGGGCAAAAGTTACAGAAAAAACCTTGCTTTTGACTGGAATTTTGCTATACTGAGACTACAATGTCATACTATTTCGACAGGAGCGTGAAGTTATGCGCATTTATGATCTGATCGCCAAAAAACGCGACGGCGGCACCCACAGCCGTGAAGAGCTGGAGAGCATCGTCAACGGTTATGTGTCCGGTGAGGTGGCCGATTATCAGATGGCTGCCTGGATGATGGCTGTGTACCTGCGCGGCATGACCGACGAAGAGACGGCAGAGCTTACCGACGTGATGGCCCACAGCGGCGTCATGGTGGACCTTTCGCCCATTCCGGGCATCAAGGTGGACAAGCACTCCACCGGCGGCGTGGGCGACAAGACCACGCTGGTGATCGCCCCCATCGTGGCAGCCTGCGGGGTCAAGATCGCCAAGATGAGCGGCCGCGGTCTGGGCCACACCGGCGGCACCATCGACAAGATGGAGAGCGTGCCTGGCACCAAGACGGCCCTGACGCAGGAAGAGTTCTTTGCACAGGTCAACCGCATCGGTCTGTCGGTCATCGGCCAGAGCGAGGGCATCGCCGTGGCAGACAAAAAGATGTACGCCCTGCGGGATGTGACCGCCACCGTGAGCTGCATCCCGCTCATCGCGTCCAGTATCATGTCCAAAAAGCTGGCCTCCGGCTCCGACGCCATTCTGCTGGATGTGACCACCGGCACCGGTGCCTTTATGAAAACCGTGGACCAGAGCATCGAGCTGGCAAAGCTCATGGTGTCCATCGGCACCCACCATGGCCGCCGGGTGGCCGCCATGATCACCGACATGGACACCCCGCTGGGCCACAACATCGGCAACAGCCTGGAGGTCATGGAGAGCATGGATGTGCTCAAGGGCCACGGCCCGGCGGACCTGACGGAGGTGTGCCTGCAGCTGGCCGCCAATATGCTGGTGCTGGCAGGGAAGGGCACCCCCGCCGAATGCCGTGCCATGGCACAAGCAGTGATCGCGGACGGCTCTGCCTTTGCCAAGTGCAAGGAGATGTTTGCCGCCCAGGGCGGTGATACCGGGTGCTGGATGACTACAGCTTGTTTGAGCAGCCTGCTGCCCGCTATGAGCTGCTGGCCGAGCAGGATGGGTACATCGTGGCCAACGATGCCGAAAAGATCGGCTCGGCCAGTGTGCTGCTGGGTGCCGGCCGCCAGAAAAAGGGCGACCCGCTGGACTTTGCCGCTGGCATCATCCTGCACAAAAAGCGCGGCGACTACGTCCACAAGGGCGAGAGCCTGGCGACCTTCTACGGTGCAGCGGACAAGTTTGAAGCCGCTGCCGCCGAGTACCGCAGCGGCCTTGTGTACGGCGCGGAAAAGCCGGAGGAAGCCCCGCTGGTATACGCCCTTGTCACCAAGGACGGCGTAGAGCGGTACTGAGACCTGACAGCAGGGGAGACCTTGCTCTTATAACGATACTTTTCCGCTGATGACGCCCAAAGCGCACGCGGAGGGCATTCTGAATCATTTTGACCCAAGGAGGCTGCTGCACAAAAGCTGTGCGGCAGCCCCTTTTTTGCGCTTTCACGCTGAAAACAGGTAATCCTGCACAAAAAAAACCGTCGCTTTTTTAAGCAATTCGATGTATTTGTGGGGCAAACAGTGGAACTTTGCGGCTGGATATGATATACTAAGCTGTGTTTGTATGCTCCGGGAAAGGGGCTGCCAAAGGAGAAAGGACTTGTTATGAAGATCATTCTGGTGGGCAGCGGCAAGGTCGGTACCGCCCTTGCGCGCAGCTCAGCGAGGAGGGCCACAACGTGACCGTTGTGGACACGAACAAGGCGCGGGTGGAGCACCTGATCGAGACGTACGACGTGCTGGGCATCGTGGGCAACGGTTCCTCCATCACTACCCTGTCCGAAGCCGGCATTGAGGATGCGGACGTGTTCATTGCCGTGACCGGTTCGGATGAGCTGAACCTGCTGTGCTGTATGTTTGCCAAAAAGGCGGGCCACTGCCACGCCATTGCCCGCGTGCGCAACCCGTCCTACAGCCACGAGCTGGACTTTATCAAGAAACAGATCGGCATTTCGGCCATCATCAACCCGGAAATGGCGGCAGCCAAGGAGATCTCCCATCTGCTGCGGTTCCCGGGGGCCAGCAAGATCGACACCTTTGCGGGCGGCCGCGTGCGGCTGATCAAGTTTGCGCTCACCGAGGCACAGGGTCTGGACGGCGTAGCATCCGCGAGATCCCCAGTCGGCTCAAGAGCGACATTCTGGTCTGCGCGGTGGAGCGTGACGGCGGGGTCATCATCCCCAACGGTAACTTTGTGCTGCAGAACGGCGACCAGGTCACCTTCCTCGCCACGCAGGAGAAGGCCCACGAGTTCTTCCAGCGTATCAATATGCCGGTGCGGCCGGTGCGCAACGCCCTCATCGTGGGCGGCGGTGCCATTGCCTATTACCTGAGCCAGGAGCTGCTGGAAAATCACGTCCGCGTCCGCATCGTCGAGCGGGACCCGGCCCGCTGCAATGTTCTGGCCGAGTCCCTGCCTGAGGCACAGATCCTGAACGAGGACGGCTCCAACCGCGACTTCCTGCTCTCGGAAGGTCTGGAATCCACCGAAGCCTTCGTGGCTCTGACCAACATCGACGAAGAAAACGTGCTGCTGACCCTGTTTGCGAAAAAGCACTCCAGGGGCAAGCTGGTTACGAAGATCAACCGCCTCGAGTTCGACGATATTCTGGCCGGGCTCGATTTGGGCAGCATCGTCTACCCCAAGTACATGACCTGCGATTACATCGTGCAGTACGTCCGCGCCCTGCAGAACGAGGCCGGCAACAACATCAAGACCCTTTACCGCATCCTCGACGACCGCGTGGAAGCGCTGGAATTCACTGTCCATGAGGAGAGCCGGGCCACAGGCGTGCCGCTGAGCCAGCTGCATCTGAAAAAGAATCTGCTGCTCTGCTGCATCACCCGCGGCAACCATATCCTCATCCCCCGCGGCGGCGACCAGATCCAGGTGGGCGACAACGTCATCGTCGTCACGCTGGAACACGGCCTGCATGACCTGCGGGACATCGTGGAAGAGTAACGGGGGACAGGACGTATGAATTATGCGATCGTCTTTCGTCTGCTGGGCTACATCCTGATGATAGAGGGGACACTGCTGCTGCTCCCGGCGGTGACGAGCCTCATCTACGCTGAGTGGGCCGTCATGGGCGTGTTCCTGCTGACGGCGGCCATCAGTGCGGCGCTGGGCTTTGCCCTGCAGACCATCAAGCCCCGCAGCAAGGTGTTCTATATGCGGGAGGGTTTTACGGCCACCGCCCTGAGCTGGATCACCATCAGTATCATGGGTGCAGTGCCGTTCGTCCTCACCGGCTGCATCCGAATCCCGTGGACGCCATGTTTGAGACCGTTTCGGGCTTCACCACCACCGGTGCCAGCATCCTGCCCGGTGTGGAGGGCCTGCCCAACGGCATCCTGTTCTGGCGCAGCTTCACCCATTGGATCGGCGGCATGGGCGTTCTGGTGTTCCTGCTCTCCCTGCTGCCCCTGACCGGCGGCTCCCACGTCAACCTGATGAAGGCAGAAAGCCCCGGCCCGCAGGTGGACAAGCTGGTGCCGAAGGTGCAGTCTACGGCCAAGATCCTGTACGGCATCTATTTCGCGCTCACGGTGGTGGAGCTCTGCTTCCTGCTGGCGGGCGGAATGAATGTGTTCGACTCTCTGCTCACGGCCTTTGGCACGGCGGGTACTGGCGGCTTCGGCTTCAAGAACGACAGCTTTGCCAGCTTCTCGCCCTACATCCAGTGGGTCGTGACCATCTTTATGATCCTCTTCGCGTCAACTTCAACGCGTATTTCCTGCTGCTGCTGCGCCGGTTCCGCCGCGCAGCGTCCAGCGAGGAAGTCCGCGCCTATTTCGCCATCATTCTGGCGGCGGTGGCCGTCATCACGGTGAACATCCGCAGCCTCTACGGCACTTTCGGTGAGGCGCTGCGCCATGCGGCCTTCCAGGTCGGCTCCATCATTACCACCACCGGCTTTTCCAGCTGTGATTTCGACCTCTGGCCCACGCTGGCAAAAGAGGTGCTGGTGCTGCTGATGTTCGTGGGTGCCTGCGCGGGCAGCACCGGCGGCGGCATCAAGGTGAGCCGCTTCCTCCTGATGGGCAAGACGCTGGGCAAGGAGCTGAAGCAGGCTCTCCACCCGCAGGTGGTGGCCCCCGTCCGGATGGACGGCAAGCTGGTCAATCATGAGACCATCCGCACCACCAACGTCTTTCTGGTGGCCTACATCTTCATCTTTGCAGCGAGTTTCATGCTTGTCAGTCTGGACGGCTTTGACATGGTGACGAACTTCACCTCCATCGCCGCCACCCTGAACAACATCGGCCCCGGCCTCAATCAGGTGGGCCCCATGATGAACTTCGGGGCCTACTCCAACTTTGCAAAGCTGGTGCTCATCTTCGATATGCTGGCCGGTCGTCTGGAAATTTTCCCGATGCTGGTGCTTTTCCTGCCCGATGCGTGGAGAAGATTCTAAAAGTTTTATAACGCAAAAATCCCCCGGTCCAGCCGGGGGATTTTTGTCTGGATCAGAACGTCAGATCGACCTTTTCCTGCGCACGGTATTGCAGGGCCTCGAGCAGCGAATCCTCGTCGAGGAGGCGCTTGCCGGAGAGGTCGGCAATGGTGCGGGCCACCCGGAGGATGCGGTCGTGGGCGCGGGCCGAAAGGCCCAGCGTCTCGTAGGAGGCCCGCAGGAGCTGTTCAGCAGCGGGGGTCATCCGGCAGATGCGCCGCACCTGCCGGCGGTGAGCTGGGCGTTGCAGCGCACATCCTCGTAGCCGGGAGCAGCGTACCGCTGGGCCTGGATGGCCCGGGCAGCAAGGACCTGTTTCCGCAGCTCGGCGCTGCTCTCGGAAGGGGCAGCACTATGCAGTTCATCGAAGGCCACCGGGTCCATCTCGATGCAGAGGTCGATGCGGTCCAGCAGCGGGCCGGACACCCGGCTGCGGTACTGCCGCACCGCGCTGGGCGAACAGGTGCAGGCCCGGGTAGGGTGGCCGTAGTAGCCGCATTTGCAGGGGTTCATGGCGGCGACGAGCTGGAAGCGGCTGGGATAAGTGGCGCTTCCGGCGGCTCGGCTGACCGTGATGCAGCCGTCCTCGAGGGGCTGGCGCAGCACTTCGAGCTCTCGCGGGAGAACTCGGGCAGTTCGTCGAGGAAGAGGACGCCGCAGTTGGCCAGACTGCACTCGCCGGGGCGGAACTGTGCGCCGCCGCCCGCCAGCGAGACGGCACTGGCCGAGTGGTGCGGGCTGCGGAAAGGCCGTGCCGTGATCAGGCCCCG
>ENA-OQCF01000481-OQCF01000481.1-human-gut-metagenome-genome-assembly--contig:-NODE-481-length-15509-cov-2.571317_pt1 | contig 15509 bp, 10 predicted proteins | sample MGYA00242756_ERZ504573 | MGnify/ENA primary metagenome ERZ504573 (study PRJEB26092, sample SAMD00036240) | human gut metagenome | host: Homo sapiens | study: EMG produced TPA metagenomics assembly of... | reverse complement strand
CACATCCTTGCCTCCACAGAGCTACCTGCACTTCGGGTTCCTCATCAATCAGGCACGGGGCATCGTCACCGACTCGGGCAACATTGCCGAAGAAGCCACCTTCCTTGACGTCCCCTGCATCACCCTCAACACCTACGCCGAGCATCCCGAAACCTGGCGTATCGGTACCAACGAGCTGGTCGGCGAAAACTCCTTCGCCCTCTCCGCCTCGCTCGACAAGCTGCTGCACGGAGAATGGAAGCACGCCATCCTACCCGACCGCTGGGACGGACGGACGGCGGAACGCATCGTACAGACACTACTGAACGGCAACAATTCATAATCCTCCATAAATTCTATCCCAAGCTTGCAAACGTCTATCCCAAACCTACGGACGCTTATCCCAAGCTTGGGTCTTTCTATCCCAAGGCTTGGGGATAGAGCTTTCTCCATACATTGCGCAACTTTATCCTTTATATCCGGCAACTTCTCTACAAGGATTCCGTACATTTTTTATCTGTATCCAGCAAACAAGACATACGACTTTCACGTTCATTTAACCATATCTCCCGTTTCTTTAGTCTATATTTGCTTCTTGATTAACCTTAATTTGTTAACTTTGTGCCCGAATTATCTGTAACTTATGAAGCAAAGATATATAATTTATGCCCTTTTCCTGCTGTCACTGTTTGTCTCCATCAGCGCATCCGCCCAAATTAAGGGTGTCATCACAGACTCTCTCACGAACGAACCGCTGATGTATATCACCGTACAGTATGAAGGGAAAGGTGTAGGCGGCATCTCCAACGCAAACGGTGAATACCAGGTTGAAACCCACAAAGGCTGGGATGAGCTGACATTCTCCGCTGTAGGTTATATCACCAAGAAAGTGAAACTGAATCCCGGTACCCGGTGCTGAACGTCAAGTTGCAACCGGACGACATCATGCTCTCCGAGGTCGTCGTGAAACCCAAGAAGGAGAAATATTCCCGCAAGAACAACCCCGCCGTGGAGTTTATGAAGAAGGTCATCGAGAACAAGAAGGCCTTGAAACTGGAAGAGAACGACTACTATCAGTATCAGAAATATGAAAAGATGAAGATGTCGCTCAACGACGTTACCCCCGACAAAATGGAGAAAGGTATTTACAAGAAATTCTCCTTCTTCAAAGACCAGGTGGAGGTATCGCCCAAGACCAACAAGATGATTCTACCCATCTCCATCAAGGAGACGGCGAGCAAGACCATTTTCCGTAAAAGCCCCAAGAGCGAAAAGACCATCATCGAAGGCATGAACTCCACTGGTATCGAAGAGTTCTTCAACACCGGAGACATGCTGGGGACCATCCTTACGGACGTATTCTCCGACATCAACATCTACGACGACGACATCCGGCTGCTGCAACGCCGCTTCGTCAGCCCCATCGGTCGCGGAGCCATCAGCTTCTATAAGTACTATCTGATGGACACACTCATGGTGGACAAGCAGGAGTGCGTCCATCTGACTTTCGTTCCGCAGAACCCGCAGGACTTCGGTTTCACGGGGCACCTTTACGTGGTGAAGGACTCCACCTATGCCGTGAAGAAATGTACCATGAACCTACCCAAGAAGACGGGTGTCAACTTCGTGGAAAACCTCGACATCGTGCAGCAGTTCGAACAACTGCCCGACAGCAACTGGGTGTTGACCGACGACGACATGACCGTGGAACTACACTTCGTGAAAGGTATCCAAGGCCTGGAAGTGCAACGGACCACCAAATACAGCGACTATCAATCACGGAAATAGAGCCCGCCTCTTCCGTCTGAAAGGAAACGTCATCAAGGAAGCGAACATGCTTGCCAAGAGCGACGAATACTGGGCGAAAGTCCGCCAAGTACCCCTCACCAAGAAAGAGAGCACGATGGACGTATTCATGAACCGCATCGAGCAGATTCCCGGCTTCAAGTACGTTATCTTCGGGGCGAAAGCCTTGATTGAGAACTTCGTGGAGACGGGTGGCAAGAAGCATCCCAGCAAGTTCGACTTCGGTCCCATCAACACGATGATAACCAGCAACTACGTCAACGGCACGCGCTTCCGTCTGAGCGGTATGACAACAGGTAACCTTGACCCGCATTGGAGCCTGAGCGGCTACGGTGCCTACGGAACCAAGGACAAGAAATGGTTCTACTCCGGACAGGTGGCCTACTCCTTCAACAAGCGCGAATACGTATTGTGGGAGTTCCCGAAACACTATATCGCCTTCAAGTACACCTACGACGTGATGTCTCCCATGGACAAGTATCTCGCCACGGACAAGGACAACTTGTTTGTCGGCTGGAAATGGACGACGGTGGACCAGATGTCCTACATGCGCGACGCCACGCTGACTTACGAGCTGGAGACCAATACCGGCTTCTCCGTACAGGCCATGGCGCGCCATCGTAACGACCAGCCTGCCGGACAATTGCAATACTGGAAGAACAACGGAGGGACACCCGGACAATGGGACGAAAAAAATACGTTGGTGCACGACATCACCACCACCGAGCTGGGTGTGACTTTGCGTTACGCTCCCGGTGAGACCTTCGTCAACACCAAGCAACGCCGCGTGCCCGTATCGTTGGATGCGCCCACCTTCACCCTCTCCCACACCGCCGGATTCAAGGGCGTGCTGGGTGGAGAGTATAACTTCAACCTGACGGAAGCCAGCATCCGCAAGCGCTTCTGGCTCGGCTCGTGGGGCAAGCTGGACGTAACGGCACGTGCCGGTGCGCAATGGAACACCGTTCCCTTCCCCCTGCTGAACCTGCCGATGGCGAACCTCTCGTACATCACGCAGAACAACGAGTCCTTCAACCTCATCAACAACATGGAGTTCCTGAACGACCGCTACGCCTCCCTCAACCTAAGCTACGACATGAACGGAAAACTCTTCAACCGCATCCCGCTCATCAAGAAGCTGAAGTGGCGCGAGATGTTCCGCATCCGTGGCTTGTGGGGCACGCTGACGGACAAGAACAACCCGTACAAGAGCAACAATCCCGACTTATTCCTCTTCCCCATGCGCGACGGTGTACCCACCAGCCACGTCATGGGCAAGACTCCCTATGTGGAAGCCAGCGTAGGTATCTACAATATCTTCAAACTGCTCCACATAGAATATGTACGTAGGCTGACCTATACGGACATACCGGGAGTGAAGAAGGGCGGTATACGCTTCATGATATTAATGATATTTTAAGAGTTACATACTATGCAACCATTAGCAGAACGGCTTAGACCAAGAACATTAGATGAATATATCGGTCAGAAACATTTAGTGGGACCAGGTGCAGTGCTGCGTAAGATGATTGATGCAGGACGTATCTCTTCGTTTATCCTATGGGGTCCTCCGGGAGTGGGAAAGACAACCTTGGCGCAGATTATCGCCAACAAGCTGGAAACTCCTTTCTATACGCTCAGTGCCGTGACCAGCGGCGTGAAGGACGTGCGCGACGTGATAGAGCGCGCCAAGAGCAACCGTTTCTTCTCGCAAGCCAGTCCCATCCTCTTCATTGACGAGATACACCGCTTCAGCAAATCGCAGCAAGACTCACTGCTGGGAGCCGTGGAGCAAGGCACCGTGACGCTGATAGGCGCCACCACGGAGAACCCTTCGTTCGAGGTCATCCGCCCGCTGCTGTCCCGCTGCCAGCTCTATACCTTGAAGTCACTGGAGAAGGACGACCTGCTGGAACTGCTGCAACGTGCCATCACCACAGACACCGTGCTGAAGGAACGGAAGATAGAACTGGAAGAAACCACCGCCATGCTCCGCTTCAGCGGAGGAGACGCCCGCAAGCTGCTCAACATCCTCGAACTGGTGGTAGACTCCGAAGCCGCAGACCCTGTCCTCATCACCGACGACATGGTGACCGAACGCCTGCAACAGAACCCTCTTGCCTACGATAAGGACGGCGAGATGCACTACGACATCATCTCCGCCTTTATCAAATCCATTCGCGGCAGCGACCCGGATGGCGCCATCTACTGGCTGGCGCGCATGGTCGAAGGAGGTGAAGACCCTGCCTTCATAGCCCGCCGCCTCGTCATCTCCGCCTCCGAAGACATCGGACTGGCCAACCCCAACGCACTGCTGCTTGCCAACGCCTGCTTCGACACGCTGATGAAAGTGGGATGGCCCGAAGGACGTATCCCACTGGCAGAAGCCACCATATACCTTGCCACCAGCCCCAAGAGCAACTCCGCCTATATGGCCATCAACAATGCCCTGGAACTGGTACGTGAAACGGGCAACCTCCCCGTCCCCCTGCACCTGCGCAACGCCCCTACCAAGCTGATGAAGCAGTTGGGCTACGGCGAGAAGTACAAGTACGCTCACGACTACCCCGGCAACTTCGTCAAGCAGCAATTCCTGCCCGACGAATTGAAAGACCGCCGTATCTGGGAGCCACAACTCAACCTGCCGAGCAGAAGCACAAGGAACGGATGCAGCAACTCTGGGGAGAGGAAAAGAAATGGTAAACTATCAATTAAAATTAAAAGTTAGAGATTAAAACTCGGATACAGAAAATCCCCACAACAAATAACTTATAACTCCATGAATATAGTAGTATTAGACGGCTATGCCGCCAACCCCGGCGACCTTTGCTGGGACGAATTGCAAGCCTTGGGCGAGTGCACCATCTACGACCGCACCGCCCCTGCGGAAGTATTGGAACGCGCCGCTGGTGCAGAAATCCTGCTGACCAACAAAACCGTGCTCACCGCTGAGCACATGACGCACTGCCCGAACTGAAATACATCGGTGTGCTGGCTACCGGATACAACATCGTAGACACCGCCGCTGCCAAAGAACGCGGCATCATTGTCACCAATATTCCCGCCTACAGCACCGACTCCGTTGCCCAGATGGTCTTTGCCCATATTCTGAACATCACCCAGCAAGTGCAACACCACTCTGAAGAGGTGCACCGAGGCCGCTGGACAGCAAGCAAGGACTTCTGCTTCTGGGACACGCCGCTCATCGAACTGCGCGAAAAAAAGCTCGGAATCGTAGGCCTGGGGCACACCGGCTTCACCACCGCCCGCATCGCCATCGGCTTCGGTATGAAGGTATGTGCCTACACCTCCAAGACCAACTTCCAGCTTCCTCCCGAAATCCGCAAGATGGAGCTGGACGAGTTGTTCCGCGAATGTGACATCATCAGCCTGCACTGTCCCCTCACCGACTCCACCCGCGAGATGGTGAATGCAGAACGGCTCCGGCTGATGAAGCCCACCGCCATCCTCATCAATACCGGACGCGGCTCGCTCATCAACGAACAAGACCTTGCCAATGCACTTAACAACGGCACCATCTATGCCGCCGGCGTAGACGTACTCTCGCAGGAGCCTCCCCGTGCCGACAATCCATTGCTCTCTGCCCGTAACTGCTACATCACTCCGCACATTGCCTGGGCAAGCACGGCCGCGCGCGAACGCCTCATGCTGATTATGCTCGAAAACATCAAAGCCTACCAAGACGGCAAGCCGGTGAACGTAGTGAATAAATAACAGACATTACAGCATCTCTTCGCTGTATATCCCGGTGGAAGAGATGCTGTAACAAGCTCTGTATGGCAGGGTACCATAACAAAACAAACAAGCAAACAACATGGGAAAGTCCGCCGTAAAAGGTCTGTTCTACATCTGCCTGATAGCAGCAACATTTGTTTTGGCCACCATCACCATAGTGGCAGCCTTCTCAGGAAACGTGGCTCCGGTCGATTCCGCCATCATGCCATTACTGGGGCTGGCAGTGCCCGTACTCCTGATTGTCAATCTGATAACGGCACTCTGCTGGGCATTGGCCCATAAGCGCTGGGCACTGGTTCCGCTGGCGGCATTCTTCTGCAACTGGGGATATCTGACGTCTGTCTTCCAGCTCCACCTGCCGAAAGACAAAACCCCGGCAGGCAAGTATCTGAAGATAGCCACCTACAACATACACAACTTTGGAGGTGAGATTACCGGTTATTCCTGCAAGGAGATAGCCCGGTACATGCAGCAGGAGGGCGTGGATGTGCTGTGCTTCCAGGAGTTCGGAGACAACAGCGACTTCCCCACGGACAGCATACGGCGCATACTCTCGCATTGGTCACACGCGCTCATCCCTTCCGAAGACTCCAAAGGCGTACTGCCTATCGCCGTATTCAGCCGCTATCCATTGGCGAACCACCGTTTCATTACTTACCAGCGCAGCTCCAACTGTAGCATGATGTGCGATGTAGTGATGGATACGGATACCATACGTCTGATAAACAACCACTTGCAGACCACCAGCGTCAGCCAGAAGCGCAGGAAGTGGGAACGCGAGCTGGCCACCGACGACACCCGCCGCGAAGTCCAGGCAGCCAAAGATGCCGCAGGCACCCTGCACGAAAACTTCGTGAAACGGACCACACAGGCTTATGTCATCAGCCACTACGCCAAGGCCAGCCCCTATCCCGTGCTGTTATGCGGCGATTTCAACTCGATACCTTCCTCCTACACCTACCACCATTTGAGGAAAACCCTCAAAGACGGATTCCGCACTGCCGGAAACGGATACATGTACACCTACCGCTATGCCAAACGCATGTTGCGTATTGACTACATCTTCCACTCCCCCAGTCTGAAGGGTATTGCATACTACTCTCCGGACCTGGATTTGTGCAGCGACCACAATCCAGTGATTATGGAGGTTGAAATACAATAAAGTAAAGAAAGCCCAAAACAGCAAGGGCTATCCCGGAATTTCCGGGACAGCCCTTGCCTCATCATATTCCGCCATTCAGCGGAGGTTGTCTACATCCGGTTAGTTGAACACATAACGGATGCCGACTTGCAACTTCCAGCATTCGCTGTAGTTCTGATAGGTGTCGTAAGTCTTGGTAGGATATTCACCGTTCACCTTATACATGGAGAATACCGGAGTCAGATCAGTGACGCTCTTCACCCCTTCATACTTCAGGATTCGGTTGCTGTTGGAAACGGTGTTGGTCTTGGAGATACCCCATTTGGAGTTGATAAGATTACCCACGTTCATGATGTCGAAACTCAACTGGAAGCAATGCTTGGTCTTGCCAATCTTGAATTCAAAATCCTCCAGCAGACGGAAGTCAAAGCGGTGCACCCACGGAGCACGGGCAGCATAAGCCTCGGCATACTGTCCTTTGTGATTCTTCAGGTACGAATCCTGCTCTACGAATTTCCAGAAAGCAACGCGGTCTTCCTCTGTCTTGAAGTTGATTTCACTATCATCCTTCGGAATATACATCAGGTCGTTGTTGATGCCGTCACCGTTCATGTCATTGGTGTAGCAGAAGCTGTAACCGCCGGAAGAATAACCGGAATAGAACAGATTCAGGTGTGTGCCGCGAAGCAGGCCTTTGTGTCTGAAGGGAATGTAGTAGCCCACGGAAGCAATCACCTTGTCGGGAACCACATACTGTGAACGTTGTGCATCCACATAATTGGAACCGTCAATCGTGTTCAGTCCCTGCCAGGTAGAGATGGGGTCGCTGCCCGGAAGACCGGAAACTTCTTTGGACTCCGTGTGCGTATAGGCCAGCATCAGCATCAGGTCGTCCAACGGCTGGGCATTCACCGTGATGTTTGCCGTATAGCCGTAGCCTTTGGATGTATTGTCGAGCACCACGGCATTCTTGCCATTGTAATGCACGAAGTCGCCTGCATATTTCACATTCTTATCGGGGTTGTCATAAAGAGAATAAGAGTACACCATGCGGTTATCCGCACCATTGAAACGTTGCATACCTGTATGCAGCAGTTCCGTAGTTGTCACCTCTTTTCCATCAGCGCCCTTGACGGTGGTCAGCTTATTGTATTTCCATTCGTCGGGGTTCTTGATATTGATATTGTTGATGGTAACGGCATTCACATTCTTTGTAAACATGAACTCTCCCGTCACGGTCAAGGGGAAAGATACGGGTACCTGATAATCCACCGCGATAGACGACTTCCACACCTGTGGCATCTTGAAGTCTTTGGCCACACCCGAAATCTTGCTTCCCGCCACGTGTTTCTCAATCGTGGTGGGGAGGTTGAACTTGTCAATTATCTGGTTCATGTCCGTAATCATGCCACCTGCCAACTGATCCAGACGGGAATCGTGGCCCACCACTTTTCCATTGTCATATTGGGTCTTAAAGGTAACGGAGTTCTGTACCATAGAAGCATTGGTCGGCATATTGGTAAAGAAAACCAACGGCAGACGTCCCGTAAACACACCCGTACCTCCACGTACTTTCAGCGACTTGTCCTTGAACACATCCCAAACGAAACCTACACGGGGAGAAATCTGCCATCTGGAATCCGGCCACTTGCCGGTGTCGATGTGCTGCCCGTCGAAGTCAAGCTCATAGATGGCATCGTTTCTCTGGAGGTCGTCGTTGTCGAACATCAAGTTGTCGAAACGGATACCGTAGGTCAGTTTCAGACTGTTGCCGAGATTCCATTCATCTTGGGCATAGAAGCCAAGCTGGTTGAAGGTAACCTGGGCATTGGGGTTAGCCACGCCGTTGAAACCATAAGTCAAAGCGAATGATTCGGGAGCTGCGCCACTCAGGAAATCTTCCAGACTGTTGTAGCGATAGTATCCCGTACCGTTACGCATATAGGCGTTATTGGCAAACTGGTGCTCGTAGCTAAGGCCTGCCGTCAGCTTGTGGTTACCGGTGAAGAAAGTGAAGTTATCGGTAATGTTCGTAATCTTGTTCTTCACACCATTGTTGTAAGTGAACAGCTCGTAACCGGCGCTCATATACGGTTCCAGAATCTGGTTTCCATTCTCGTCCTTGCCTGCCATGATGTCAATGAAGGGGAAAGGAGAAGAATTGGTGCCGCGCATGTCCTCAATATTGGTGTAGGTAAACAGCAACTGATTGGAAATCTTATCGGTGAAACGACTATTCAAATCTGCCGCCCAAGACTGCACCTTGTTGTCCATAGAATACATGCTGTTGGCAAACGCCATAGACTGCGTACCTACGCGGTAAGTATTGTTCAAACGGTATCCTGTATCGGAAGAGTTACCGTTCGGTGCATTCCAAGCCGTATTCTTCGTATTGTTGTAGCGGAGACTCAAGCGATGGCGGTCCGTGATGTTCCAGTCGATGCGGGCCAGCAGCTTGGTGTTCTCCTCGTCGGCAGGGAAATTGGTGTAGGAGCCTGCATCATAGCCGTATTTGTCCTTCAGATGGTTGTACACCTTCTCCATGTCCGACTTCAGTGTACGGGACACCATACCTTTCGCATCTTCGCCGTCCTCGCGCGCGCGATACTTTATAACCTCTCCCGGAGTCTTCTCTTTTTCGTAGTTCACAAAGAAGAACAACTTGTTCTTGATGATGGGACCACCCAGCGTGAAGCCGTAGGTGGTCTTGGACTCATCGGAACGTGCTCCCAGGTCCTCGCCGTTGATGCGGTTACCACGCATGTCCTGGTTGCGGTAATAGGTATAGGCAGTACCTCTGAATGTGTTCGTACCGCTCTTGGTGATGGCATTGATGCCACCGCCGATGAAGTTCGTCTGGCGCACATCGAACGGGGCGACAACTACCTGCACTTCTTCGATGGCATCCATCGAGATGGGATTGCCGCCACCGGGAAGGTTGGAACTCAGTCCAAAGTTGTTGTTGAAGTTGGCACCGTCGATGGTGAAGTTCGTGGAACGTCCGTCACCTCCGGCAAAGCTCATGCCATTGGCGTAGGGAGAAAGGCGGGCGATGTCGCTGATACTACGGTTCACGGTAGGGAGCTGCGTTATCTGTGCAGAAGAGATGTTGGTAGTGGCACCTGTCTTTTCGGCGGTGAACTTGGTCTTGGCCGCCGTCACAATCACTTCGTTCAGCAGCTCAGAAGATTCGCTCATCTCTACGTTCAGGTTATACACCTCGCCCAGTTGGAGAGTGATGTCCTTATAAATAACTGTCTGATAGCCGATATAGGAAATCTCCACCCGATAGGGACCACCGGTGCGCATACCCTGGATGGAATAGCGTCCATCGACATTGGTCACAGTTCCGTAGCGCGAACCGGAAGGCTGGTGCACCGCCTGAACAGTAGCGCCGATAATGGGCTCATTACTTGCATCCGTCACCTTACCAGCCATAGAAGCTGTGGTGACCTGCGCATCTAGACCTACGGCGGCCAGTAACAGCAGCACCGTCAGTATAATTCTTACTCTCTTTAACATAATGTCTTTTAAATTAGTTTCTTAAAACGTTATATTTCTTAAAACATTGGCAAAGATACGCAAAATTATATATAAAGTTGTTACAACACGATTACATTTTTTAAGCATTTATTCAATACAAGGCAGTATCACTGTGAAACGGCTCCCACGGCCTTCCTCGGACTGGAGTTCGATGCGTCCTCCCATCTTTTCGACGATGAGCACACAGATGGACAAGCCCAACCCGACGCTTGGGAAAACTCGCTACGCTTGTAGAAACGCTCGAAAATCATCTTCTGCTCGCTGTGCGGAATGCCTATGCCGGTATCTTCCACATAGAGATGTACCTCGCTCATACCGGACGGACAGCAATACCCGAGCCGGATGCTGCCTTTTTTCGTAAACTTGTTGGCATTGTTCAGAAAGTTGGTGAGTACCTGTGTCAGTCGCATGGGGTCTACATTCACCTGCACATCTTCGGGAGGGAAATCCTTGAGGAACTGCAACGACGGCTGGATAAGCAGGCTATGCGTCTGATAGACGTCATCGAGCAGCCGGCGCACACTCTCCCGCTGAAAGGTGAACAAGAGGTTACCCGACTCGATGCGCGACAGTTCCAGCACATCGCCCACCAGCTTCAGTAGCAGTTTGGTATTGGTATTGATGATGTCCACAAACTCCTGCCGCTCTTCGTCTGAAAACTCCGGCTCATTGGCCAGCATGTCCGAGAAGCCGACAATGGCATTGAGCGGAGTGCGGATCTCGTGGCTCATGTTGTTGAGGAACGACTGTTTCAGTTCGGCCTGCTCCGCCAGCTCGCGGGATTCTATCAGCTCCTGCTCGTGGTCTTTCAGTTCCTGGATATTCTGCAGCAATCCGGCTATGATGGGTGCGTGTCCGGGGGTGTGGATGGTATTGTAGCTGAACTCCCACCACTGGAACTCACCGGTGAAGTTACAGCGATACTGCCCCTTGTGGTGCGTGCGTTCATGCCTTGCCGCTATGTTCTTGCGGAAGGCGGGTAAGTCGTCGGGATGGATGTAGGGAGTGATTTCATCGAGCAGAAGACGGCCGGGGCGATGATGAATAAGCTCGCAAAACTGCGAGTCGCAGGACACGGAATCTCCCTCCAGTCGCCAGGCGTAGGTAGAATTTCCTTCGATGGCCAGGCAGAGGGTCTCATGCTCGTAGAGGAGGTTTCGCAATGCCTCACGCTTGCGCCTGCGTTCGCGCAGCAGGCTAAAGGAGAGCAAGACTATCACCGTCAGCACGAAGACAGCGCCCAAGATGGAACCGATAAGTATAGGATAGCGATAGCGCTCCGAAAAAGGGATATACATCACAGTGTACTCTGCCGGAATGCTCTCGAGCGGGATACCATACTTCTGCAGCACATGCCAGTTCAGCACGTACTGCTTGGCGCATTCCGTCACCTGCTGCCGGGGCATCCGCCTTCGAGCGTTCCTTGATACCGGTCGCCATGTATCTTATCTGGCTTTCCAGTGGAGTGAAATATCCTCCCAGCAAGTAGTCGGCAAAGCCGAAGCCCTCGTTAATGGTCTGAAACGTGGGATTGTCGAAGAGCATGCCCACACGCTTGGTGGTATAGTCTCGCTTGGTGTAGAGCAGCAACGTATTGTCGCCGCGTCCCAGCCACATCAGATGGCGTATCGCTATGGAGTCGCTCGTCATGCGCACAATCTTCGTGGTGTCCAGCAACACGTCTATGTTCTGCCGTTTCAGTATAGGCTGATAGTCTCCCTCTCGCGCACACGGTGATAGGAGGAACCGGCAAAGTAAGCACCCTCGGTAGAGGTCACGATGGCGAACCCCTGCCCACGGCACTGCTCATTCAACGCATGCCATATCTTGCGGTCCAGAAACACTTGTCCGTTCATCAGGCAGATGCGCGACTTTCCCATGATACTCTCTATCATGCGTATGGTACGCAAGTAATCGGGCGTGTCGGCATAGCCCGTGATGTTGGGGTATTGCAGGAGCAGAGATATGTTGGGATAGTTCACACCGCTGAACACAACGGGTATTTCATGCGCCAACGGGTGTCTGCATGCCATCAGCGCATAGGCAGCCTGGTCGTCGAGCACAGCTATCAACTCGGCTCCCCAGGCAGAGAGGTCGTCCACGAAACCGGCCATACGAAGGTTTTCTGCCTCCTCCATGTAGCGGTCGCAGTCCAGATAGTATTCGCGTACATCGCAGTCCAAGCCGAGAAGACTGAACTCTCTTTGCAACAGTTCCAAAGCCTTCGCAGCAGGTGGATAGCCCGGCTCGAAAGAGTGTATCAGCGCAATACGCCGCGTCTCCGCATGGGCAGGGTGTGCACACACGAGGCAGAGAGAAAGAATCAATATGTATCCGGCAACTGCCTTTATGTGCTTCATATCCGGAAGGTCCTTTTCGACTTGTATCAGCAAAGATACGAATGTTTTTTAAGAATAACGGACTATTCCTTCTGTTTCTGTAACAAAGAATACGTTTTCTTAAATCATTGACACATGCCAACTTATCTTTCAAAGGATTTACTGAATATCCCTGGAGAACCGATTCTTCGTCCAGTATCCAAAGTAGAGATCTATTTGTTATTAACCTTCGGCAACACCGCATTCAGTACCATATATCCCAACATACCGGCAACAATCGTTCCCAGCAATACACCAAACTTCGCCTGGTTCAGCAGATCCGGATATTCTCCTGCAAAAGAAAGGTTGGCAATAAATAAAGATACCGTAAAACCAATCCCCCCCAACAAGGATACTCCGGCAACACTTCTCCAATTCATTCCCGGAGGCATCGAGGACAAACCACTCTTGACCGCCAGCCAGGTGAATAGAAAAATACCGATAAACTTGCCAAGAAGCAATCCTGCAGCCACCGCTATACTAACAGCTCCAACAACGCCACCGCCTCCACTGAACACCACACCAGCATTGGCAAAAGCAAAGAGCGGCAGTATCACAAAGTTTACCGTACCATGCAAATTGTCTTCCAAGGATTGCAAAGGACTAATCACATAATCAGAAGCGCGTTCTACTTGTTTTAGAGTGGCAATCTGCTCATTGGTCAATATAATATTATCCGATTTGGAAACCGGAAAATCACCGATGATATCGCGGATACGCTTAATGTATTTCCCGGCATCCAAACGGGGACGAGCCGGTATCACAAAAGCCAGTATCACTCCGGAAATAGTGCTATGAATGCCCGACTGAAGGAACAAATACCAAATAATCAGCCCGATAAGTAGGAAAAATATCTTCTGTGTCATACCGAATTTCCCCATATAGTAAAGGAAGAAATAAAGGACAGCGGCTACAATTAGGTATCCGTAAGCCACTTCGGAGCTATAGAAAATAGCAATAACCAAAATACCGCCAATATCATCAACTACTGCAAATGCCGTCAGAAAAATTTTCAGACTCAGAGGCACCCGCTTACCCAGCAGACTGAGTACCCCCAATGAAAAAGCAATATCCGTAGCCATCGGTATAGCCATGCCGCGCGTTTCCGGAGTGCCCTGAACGACCAGAAGTGAATAGACAATGACCGGCACCAGCATACCGCCACACGCCGCTACAAAAGGTAAAGAGGCTTTACGAAAAGAAAGAAAGTTCACCCACCAGCAGTTCCCGCTTTATCTCCAACCCACAGCCAGAAAGAAAACAGTCATCAGGCAGTCGTTATAAACTCAATCATTTTCAACGGATGACCGGCCATGGGAGAACAAGTTGAAGTCTCCGATACGCAGATGCAGTTCCTGCAAAAGAAAGCCCTGATACAGCGGAGCCATCGGCGAATTAGCAATAACAGCCGCCAAAATAGCCATCAAAAACAGCAAGATGCTCGCCGCTATATTCAGCGACGAGAAGTTTTTCACAGTACGCAAAATAATCATAAAGAAGTATATTTGATTTAAGATTTCATCCTTTCGACATCAATCCAGCTTCAAGACTGCAAGGAACGCTTTCTGAGGTACTTCCACATTACCAATCTGTTTCATACGCTTCTTACCTCTCTTCTGTTTCTCAAGCAATTTTCGTTTACGACTCACGTCACCTCCATAACATTTGGCCGTTACATCCTTACGCACAGCTTAATCGTTTCCCGGGAAATAATCTTGGCACCGATAGCAGCCTGAATGGCGATATCGAACTAGCTGTCTCGGAATCAGGTCTTTCAACTTTTCGCACATCCGGCGTCCCAATTCGTAGCATTGTCAAAGTGTGTCAAGGTAGAAAGAGCATCCACCGGCTCACCGTTCAGCAAAATATCCAGCTTCACCAGTTTGGAAGGACGAAAACCGTTGGATGATAGTCAAAAGAGGCATATCCCTTAGAGATACTCTTCAATTTATCATAGAAATCGATAACTATTTCGCCAAGAGGCATATCATAGTATATTTCTACACGGTTACCTGAAATATATTCCTGCTTCACCAGCTCGCCACGCTTGCCCAGACAAAGAGTCATGATAGGGCCGATGTAATCAGTGGCGGTAATCACCGAGGCACGGATATAGGGCTCCTCAATACGGTCTATCATGGTAGGGTCGGGCATGCTGCCGGGGTTATGCACTTCAGTCATATTTCCCTGCTTGTCATAGATATTGTAGGAAACGTTGGGCACAGTGGTGATAACGTTCATGTCAAATTCACGGTCAAGGCGTTCCTGCACAATCTCCATATGGAGCAGCCCAAGGAAACCGCAACGGAAACCAAAGCCCAAAGCTAATGAAGACTCAGGCTGGAAAGTCAGCGAAGCATCATTCAACTGCAACTTCTCCAAAGAAGAACGCAAGTCCTCGAAATCTTCTGCCTCGATGGGGTACACACCGGCAAAAACCATCGGCTTCACCTCCTCAAAACCGGCGATGGCCTCTTCGCAAGGACGGGCAATATGCGTAATCGTATCGCCTACTTTCACTTCCTTAGAGGTTTTGATACCCGAGATGATATAGCCCACATCCCCCGTACGCAACTCCGGACGTGGCATCATTTCCATTTTGAGCACTCCGATTTCATCCGCATCATATTCCTTGCCTGTATTGAAGAATTTCACTTTATCCCCTTTACGAATCACACCGTTTCACTATCTTGAAATATGCAATGATACCACGGAAAGAATTGAAGACAGAAATCGAAAAATCAACGCCTGCAACGGAGCTTCCTCGTCACCCTCCGGATGAGGATACGCTCAATGACCGCAGCCAGAATCTCTTCCAACTCCCATGCTGTTTTGCCGGAAGCACGGATAATCTCATCACGCTTGCAACCCAACAGTTCGACGATCTCATCCTCCACTTCCTCGGC
>ENA-OQCF01000480-OQCF01000480.1-human-gut-metagenome-genome-assembly--contig:-NODE-480-length-15516-cov-8.022224_pt1 | contig 15516 bp, 16 predicted proteins | sample MGYA00242756_ERZ504573 | MGnify/ENA primary metagenome ERZ504573 (study PRJEB26092, sample SAMD00036240) | human gut metagenome | host: Homo sapiens | study: EMG produced TPA metagenomics assembly of... | reverse complement strand
CCGCTGACGTTTGGTCTGTGCATTGCGGGCATTTTTATCTGACGGGGGCAGCCCCGCATAAAGCGAGAATGATTTTTTGTACTGCTGTTTGCAGCGAAGAAAAGTTGTTCTCGCTTTTTTGTTTTGGTTTGGCGCCGTCCGGCGTTAAAAATAGAAATGCAAGAAAGGTGAAATCACAATGATGGATGAACTCAAACAGCAATTTTACGAGGTCATGCACAAGTATCAAAAGCCGTTTTCGGAGGAAGGAGTCGCGGCGAACCTTACACAGTGGTATGAACAGAAGCAGGGGCTTTTGCAGCTCCTGCGCAAGCATCCGCTATGGAACGAGAAAGAACTGGCAATCGTGTTCCGCGTGGAGGAGCGCCGGGAGATTGACCGCATCACCGTAGATGAAACACGCGCCGCTATACTGGAACTGGGCCGCAAGGCCTGCCCGGATGACGCTGTGTACGAAAACTTTAATGCCGCGCTCCACGCGGCAACCGCAGACTATGCCCGGATACCAAACGAGTACCGATTGGACACGATTCGGCAGTACGGCGGTATCAAGTGCGCACCGGGGCAAAAGGCAAGCCGTATCATCAATCGGCTCTGCCTGAAATTTCATCTCGACCAAATCGAGGAAGAAGCAGAAGCTGGCGAACCGGATAACCGCTATACGCGCACGATCAAGCCATACAACGCGCTGTTTGCGCGGCTGGCAGATGCCCTGAACCCGGCGCATATCGAGAAAACCGCAGTGCTGTCAATCCACCCCTGTGATTTTCTCGAAATGTCCAACCGTGACAACACTTGGAGTTCCTGCCATTGCTTAGAAGGCGGCGGTTACCGCGGCGGCTGCCAGTCCTATATGGGGGATGCTGTCAGCATGATTTTCTTCACGGTCAGTGATGAGTACACGCAGGACTTCCATACAGCACCGCGCATCACGCGAGAGATTTTCTGTTATAAGGACGATGTGCTGCTGCAATCTCGTCTGTATCCAACGGATTTGGAAGACCAGAAAACCCTGTATCGCAGCATCGTTCAGCAGGCAATCGCTACGTGCCTTGACAAACCGAACCTGTGATCGATTAAGCGAGGAAAAGATACCGAACCTTACTGCGAATCTGCGGCGGACAGCAACCATTATCCCGACTATGAGTATGGATATGCAGTTGTGTCTCTGCTGAAAGGGGAGACCGACTATGGCCAAATGACGATTGGCTCTGTGGATCGTTGCGTTTGCTGCGGCGGGGAACAGAAGAATCACCGCTCGATACGCTGTGCAGAATGCGGCAGTATGTTTGTCTGCAAAGGCTGCGGTAAAACGGTGTATGGATATGGGAGATATATTGATAACCACTTCTACTGTAAGGAATGCAGTTATCGCTGCACTGCCTGCAAAGAGGAGTTTATCGGTATGCCGCGTATCGGAATTGCCCGTTCCGGCGAGCAGCGCGGAATTTGCCCAGCCTGCTATGAGCAGGTGATTGGAGTATGCAGAAACTGCACAATCCATGGTGACTGCCTTTCCATCGGTGCCAATCGTTTCTGCCCGAATCAGATGAACGGCCTTGCCGCATAAAGGAGGAATCCATGCAAGAATTGACGTTTGAAACCATTCTGCGTCTGCCACAGATGGAACTAAAAAAGATGCTGAAAGCCGAACTGAAAAGCAGGGGTTATCCCGTCACGGATAAGCCTGGCTATCTGTATGCCGAGGGAGCAATCCCCGTGCTGCTGGTGGCTCACATGGACACGGTTCACCGTCAGCTTGTCGAGCAGGTATGCTATTCGGCAGACGGGGTTGTAGCCATGTCACCGCAGGGAATCGGCGGCGATGACCGCTGCGGTGTCTGGATGATTTTGCAGATCCTGCGCACAACAAACTGTCATGTGCTTTTATGTGAGGATGAGGAAGTCGGCTGTATAGGTGCAAAGAAATTCACAAGCGGCTCTTTACGGCCACAGGTAAACTACATTGTAGAGCTTGACCGCCGTGGCAGCAATGATGCTGTGTTTTATCACTGCGATAACCCGGGGTTTGAGGACTTCGTCACCTCGTTCGGATTCGAGACGGCAGGTGGTTCGTGCAGTGATATATCTTACATTGCGCCGTATCTGGAAACGGCGGCGGTCAATATCAGCTGCGGTTACTACTGCGAGCATCAACGGTATGAGTACATCCACTTAGAGGAGATGAAACTGAATGCCGCTCGCGTGGCGCAGATGGTAACGCAGCAGACAGAACACTTTGAATATAGGGAACGGCAGGATAGTTCCTTCGGCGGGCAAGCCTACCAGTATTCTATGTGGGATACTGCTTCTAAGCGTGATACCTACAAGTGGCTTTCACCGCTGCCGAAAGAAGCAAAAATCAAACTAGGAACAGCGGAACTCATCATGCCTCATGCCAAAATTGATCGGCATGGGAAGGTACACCGCTACATATCAGAACTAAATGCCGCGGTGCTGACAGAAAGTGCAGTAGCTATAATGCCGAACGGCAAGAAACCAGTTTATGACACGAAAAAATCAAAATGTCATAAAGTAATACCGTTGGCACAAGCATTAGAATTGCTGAGATGTAAGTAAACAAAAGGTCCTCTTTCAGCGAAGGAGGACCTTTTGTACGTGCGGTTTGTGGGTTATTTAGCTTATCGTATCTGGTGGAATAAGTGGAATAATGCGTAAGAACGTAAAAAAATAAGGAACCGTTTAAATGCGATTTCAAGGTCTTAACTCTGATGTTGCATTTTGACCCAAAAAGAGTTATAATACAGAAAAAGAGTTGAGATTAGAGGAGAGCACATGGAGTATCTCAATAAGATTCTTGGAATTGAAGTGGTTTATGAGAATGTGGCGCTTACCCATTTGCCAAATTTTATAGCCACAAGGTATCGATTGCAGCTAGTGTCTATGAATGGACAACGGGCGATTTTCCTTTACCCAGCGACAGAACTAGAGCAAATCGAAGTGCTGAAAAAGCATATTGCACGGATACAAAAAAACGAGAATCTGCCTGTTGTACTGGTGCTAAAAGAATTGACTTACCGCCAAAAAGAAAGTTTACTCCGCGAAAAAATCCCTTTTATAGTGGCTGGCAGACAGATTTATTTGCCGTTTATGGCCGTGTATTTGCAGGAACGATGCAACGCAGAAAAGAAATCGCGGGAAGAGATACTTCCATCGGCGCAGATGCTTTTACTGCATTTTATTTATGGGGGCGCACGTGAACTTTCTACAAGTCAGGCAGCGAAAGACTTGAAACTGACACCCACATCAATATCGAGAGCGTCAAAACAGCTTGAAAAAATGGGATTGCTGCAAATTAAAAGAAGGGGGGTACAGCGAATTCTGCAATCGGAGGATTCCCCGAAAATGCTGTTCAGGAAAGCAGAAAACAAGCTGCTGAATCCGATAAAGCGAACTATCTATATTCCGAAGAAATTTGTAGGAATCGATTTATTAGAAAGTGGGTACTCGGCCCTTGCAGAGTATTCTATGCTGAACGCTCCGAACGTCAAATGTTATGCAACAGAAAAAATCTCCCAATGGAACGATGTTATGACAAATAGCTTGCAAGATTCGCGGGTGCAAGTGGCCGTAGAAATGTGGAGATACAATCCCCGAAAATTGTCCACGCGAAATATGGTAGACGCGCTTTCGCTGGCATTGGCTGCGGGAAGATGCCGATGAACGCGTGGAAGAAGCCGTAGAAGAAATGCTGAATGAACTGTGGGGGAAGATAGATGGTTACAGGAATTGATAGCTTTAAGGAATGGTTCAAGGGCTGTGAAGAACAGTATGCCATCATTGGCGGAACGGCGTGTGACATCCTGATGACGGAAGAAGGTTTGGACTTCCGGGCGACAAAGGACATTGACCTTGTTCTGATTATAGAAGCAGTTGACGCGAATTTCGGAAAGAAATTCTGGGAATATGTAAAACAAGCTGGATATGAACATTGCAATAAAAGTTCGGGTATGCCGCAGTTTTATCGGTTCAGCCGCCCTACCTCAAATCAGTATCCTGCGATGATTGAACTTTTCACGCGAAAGCTGGATGCCATTCAACTTCCAGAAGATGCGGTGCTAACGCCGTTGCCGATGAACGAAGACATTTCAAGTTTGTCTGCAATTCTTTTGGATGATGACTACTATGAATTTTTGAAGCAGGGAAAAATCGTTGCTGATGGAGTGGCCGTCTTGGATGCGGCCTATTTGATTCCGTTTAAAGCGAAAGCGTGGATGGATTTGACGGACCGTAAAGCCACAGGGGAACATATTGACAGCAAAAATATAAAGAAGCACAAAAACGATGTTTTCCGCTTAACGGAATTGATTGATCCTACAGTTAAAATTGCGGTTTCTCAGGGCGTTTACACAGACGTTCAAGAGTTTGTGCGGCGAATGGAAAATGAAGCTGTTGACATTAAACAATTGGGGCTTGTAGGTAGAACCAAGGAGCAGATTCTGGAAGAATTAAAAGAAATGTATATAACACAGTGATTATATAGCCGTTTCACCGCGATATTGACTGGCTGTAAGCAAACCGAGCGTGTACAAAAATTGATATGCTCCCTATATGACATTCAGTGTTGTCTACTGTTCACTATATAGAGAGCATATCAACAGACGGAAATCAAACCATTTCAAAAACGGTTTATCCGCGCTTTTTTACTATTTGCTTACGCTGTTTTCCTTTAGAAGAGGTCGATAATATGCTGCTTCTGACACCTAATGTCTTTGCGGAAGCGGCAATATGAATGGCAGATGGTGATTTGCCTCTATTTCTTGAAAGTGTTGTAACATGTCTAGACCTTACCAAATGACCAGAGCCGCTTCTCGCGCGCAAGTTCGGAACTGAAGCGTTTGTAATAGTTTTCTGTTATTAACCTTCATACGAACAATGGTGTTTGTATGAGAAATCATATGCTTGAAATGATGTATTTCCTCATTAAATTCATCGTTGTCAGCATCTATATAAACACCAGCTGTCGGCAAAAAATCATCGGAATATTCTTTTGCGTCTTTATAGGTCCATTCGATGTTTCCGTTTTGAGATTCTTTGGCAAACCAAATCTTCCCACCGAATGTGGCGGCTTCTCGTATAGTTAACTTATTGCTTAACAAATCGCACATTGCCGCAGGTGTTATACGACTGATAAACCATTCTTGTTCTCCGATCACGTTATAAACGCAAACAGAATAATACAGGTTTTTATTTTCGTCTACGCAGGTAAAGATGACAGGTTCCACTCCATCAAGTATAATACAATCATAATATGTCTGACCAATAGAATTAGGCATAACTAAGAATTTTTCTCCCAAGTCATTCCGCCTCCTTTTTGTACTGTTTTATGTAGTCATTGAGATTATCGATTATCGTAAAATTCAACCAAGGTTTTGCGCTTTTATAAAGCCACCAATCGACATGGCTGGTTTTCTTTGGACGCCCATCCTTTCCAACATAAGACGAAGAACGTTTATGAGGTCCACATTTACTGCTGGTCATTCCTTGCGCTGCTTTCCATGGACGAGGAAATTTATTATCGCTACTTTGATGAAATCTTCGATCAATTCTGGTAAAACGTAAAACATCTTTTGGATTACTGTAAACAGACATGGAATATGTACTAGGATTATTTTTATGAGTGTCACTGACCATATAGCCAGCTTCTTCATATGAATTTAAAAAAGATTCTCTGTCAAGATTGCAAGTTCTGCATGCTCTGTATACAACAAATTCATCCGTGTCAAATTCTTTTGGTAGCTCAAAATTCTTGAAATAATCCGGAAATTCTTTGCTCGGAAAACCATCCATGCTTAAATCACATTCCTTCTGTTTCTAATGCTTATATTATATCTTATATCAAATAAGAACACAAGGCTATGGATGTCAGCACAACTGGTTGTTACGCAACGAATGGATAAAATATTAACGGATTTGGTAAAAGATGGGTACGGAAACTGTAACAATTGTTCTGCCCCTATTATTATGGAAACTCAAAGGTGTGCAGATAAACAATATTTTATAAGGAATTGAATTCTTCGCCGCCAATCGATTTAATAGCCAGTGCTTTGGCCGATTTTAGTGGCTGACTTGTTATACGTGAAAAGGGCTTCCGCCAGCAGATGCGGAAGCCCTTTTTTAGAAGGAGAATAGTGAATATCAGTTTTTCATTTCGGCGCGGATCTTATCGTTGGCCTCCTCGACCTTCATGCGGGAGAGGATAAAGGTAATGATGGCGTCCAGCACAAAGGGAATTACGAGGTACATGAGTTTCAGCATATTGATGCAGGATTCCGGCTGCACGGCCAGCGCCTTATCGTAGTTGCTGAACGCCAGCAGCCAGCCGGTGATGGCGGTGCCGAGACCGCCGCCCAGCTTGACTCCGAGAGAGGTGCAGGAGTACATCGTGCCGTCCACGCGCTTGTGCTTCGTCAGCCAAGTGTACTCGGAGCAGGAGGCGATAACGGCATTCATGTCGCCCTGCCACGGGCCCTGACCCAGTGCAGCGATGGCCGTGAAGAGCAGCATCATCTTGACATCGCCGGAACCCGTATAACCAGCCACAGCAACCAGCGCACGGGCTACGGTAGCAAGGGCATAGCTGCCGACGTTCAGTTTGTACATACCGTGCATCTTGGCAACGAGGGTCGGGGTAAAGACCAGTGCAATAATTAAAGGAATGTTGATGGCCCAAGAGAACACGCCGAACAGGTTCTTGTCGCCAAGGATATGAGCAGTGTAGTAGGTACCCATGCTGATCATGGCACCATAGATCTGCTGCAAAATGTAGGTGACGCAGATCATCAGGTAGTATTTGTTGGAGACCAGCAGCTTGGCAGCTTCGACAAGACCGTACTTCTCGTCTTTCTCGATTTCGGCTTTATCCGTGGTATCGACAAACTCTTCCTCCGGCAACTCCTTGACGGAGAAAACAGAGAGCGTGTTGACGATCAGACCGATAATGGCATAGACGATAGCCACGGTGCGCCATGCTTCGGCAGTGTCGCCCAGTGCAGAGACAGCCAGCAGCGTGAAAGACTGAATGGCAAGGCTGGTGGCGAATGCGAACATGAAGCGGTAGGAACCCATCTCAACTCGCTCGGCGCTGTTCTTAGTGACAAGGGAAGTCAAGGCAGAGTAGGCGATGTTGTTGGCCGTGTAGAACACAGCGTTCAGCAGGGAATAACAGATGAAGAACCATGCGTACTTGGCAAACTCGCTCATGCCCATGGGGATGGCGAAGATGCCGACCAGTGTGATGGCGCAGCCGATGTAGCCGTAGAGCATCCACGGGCGAGCCTTGCCCAGCTTGGAGTGCGTCTTGTCAATCATCGAGCCAAAGAAGATGTCGGTAATGCCGTCAAACAGCTTGGACACAGCAATCAGCGTGCCGACGATGCCGGGATTCAGGCCGACGGTGTCGGTCAGGTAAATCATAACGAACGAGGAGAGGAACGCATAGACCACGTTGCCCGCAACATCGCCGGAGCCGTATCCGATCTTGTTATACCATTTTAAATAGCGTCTTTCCATATTTTCAGACATATAATTTCTCGATTCTTTTGTAGTAATTAGGTTTGTAGAGGTTATGCTTTTTCAGGAATCAAACAGATGCTGAAATCGAAGAAAGCGTCGTCAAGGCGGTACTGCTCCGCCAGACGCGGCCCGCAGCTGGCAGAGCCGATGCCGTTCTGTGCATAGTCAAGGCAGAGAACGGTGCTGTCACAGGGCTGCAGCTCATAGTTGTGCGCCTTTTCAGTCAACTCTTCCTGCGTGTAGTGCGAGGCGTTGAAGCAGAACGGCTTTGCACCGACAGCGGTAAGCTTGATGCCGGCGCCATCCAGCTGGACATAATCGCAATCATAGTGACTGCCGTTCTCCTGCGGGCGAATGTAGTCCTCGTGCTGTTGCCAGATGGTGGAACTGAAGTAGTCGTGGCTGGCAGCATGGTGCTTGTCGCAGTAGCTTTCCATCGGACCCATGCCGAAGTAACTGACGCGGGCCATTTCTTTTGGCAGAAACAGGCGCAGGCCAAAGCGCGGCAGTTCGGGGAATACCGTGTTGCGCTCAGCGTGCAGTGCCAGCGTTACTGCACCGCTGTTGGAAACCGTCCAGCAGACATCCAAATCAAGGAATTTCTGCAAGCTGATCGGTGCAATGCCGACTTTTGCGCGCAGAGTCACACCGCTGTCCGTCACCTGATATTCGGTGCGGTAGGCGTTGGTCATACAGTGGTCATAGCGGGCAGCCAGCCAATCCAGCTTCAGCTTGCGGTCATTGTCCGTAGGAGCACGCCAGATGTTGAACTCCATTTCCTTGTCCAACAGGACTGCATCCTCGTACTGCATCGCGGCGAACAGACCCGTCAGCTTATTAAAGTTGTAGGTGAAGTTCTTGCCGCGCAGCGTCAAATGGCGGTCTGTCTCCTGAACAGTGATTGTGCTGTTGGAAGGGGCATCACTCCACATAGCCAAGGTTTTCTGGTTGCGGCTGTCTTCGTTTTCCAGCAGGATTTCATCAAAACCCAGGAGATGACCTTCCGAACGCAAGGGCAGGTCTTTTTTGCAATGGTAGAAGATTTTCAGGAAACACTTGCCTTTGTCGGGAATATGGACGGCCAACGGCAGGGAGTTTTCGCTGTGCGGCGGCAGGGTAAAACCGTCAGGGTAGGGGATGAAGCCGCTGTCGATGACCTCGCCGTCGCAGCTTACCTGATAGGTTAGTGCGGCATACTCGGTCAGATCAACGAAGTCCATGTAGTTGTGCAGCGTGAGCATGCCGGATTCCCGGTCGTACTTCACAACACGCGCCGGGCGATAGACATTCTTGAACTCCAACAGCCCGGTGTGCGGGCGGCGGTCAGGGTAGACCAGACCGTCCATGCAGAAATTGCCGTCATGCGGCCACTCATTGTGGTCGCCGCCGTAATAATAGATGTCGCGGCCGTCGGGCATCTTCCCTTTATAAATACCGTGGTCGCACCATTCCCACAGGAAACCGCCGACCAAGCCGTCATGGCTCTGAATGAACTGGAAGTAATCCTCCAAATCGCCGGGGCCGTTGCCCATGCAGTGGCTGTACTCGCACATGATATAGGGTTTGTCCGGCTCGTTGTCCAGATATTCCTGAATGCTTTCGAGAGAAGGGTACATATTGCTGAACATATCAATGTTCGAGAAATCGTATTTACGGTTCTTGCTGCGGTACTGGGCGCTCTCGTAGTGGGTCAGGCGGCGGGGGTCAAAACTCTTTGTCCATGCCAGCGCTTCTTCGAACGTGCAGCCGTAGGCGCTCTCGTTGCCCATCGACCAGATGATGACGCAGGGACGGTTCTTGTCACGCTCCACGCAGAGGCGGGTGCGGTCTACGGTGGCCTCGGTGAACTCCGGGTTGTCTGCGATGGGCTTGTTCCAGTTTTCAACGTGGTTGGGCCAGCTTTCGTTGCCCTCGCAATAGTATTCGGACGCACCGTGGCTCTCGTTGTCGGCTTCATCAATGACAAAGAAGCCGTACTGGTCGCAGAGCTGATAGAAGTAAGGCACATCCGGGTAATGCTGGTGCGGATGGCATTAAAGTTGTGCTTTTTAATCATGAGCAGGTCTTTTTTCGTCTGCTCAAAGCCAACAGCATATCCCGTGACGGGGTCGGATTCGTGGCGGTTCACACCGTGGAACTTGATGGACTGGCCGTTGACATAAATCTGATTGTTGGCAACGTGAACCTCGCGGATGCCCACACGGTCCGTAATGGTCTCGTTGGGTGTGTCCAACACAAGGGTATATAAGCAGGGCTGTTCTGCATTCCAGAGTGTCGGGTCAACAATGGTGATTTCTGCATGATAGGGGAATGCCGCATCATCCGGTGCTTCCACGGGCGTTACGCTGCCGACCATCGTGCCGGCTGCATCGTAGAGGGTGATGCGGGTGGCAACGGCGGAATCGTAGTAACGCAGGCGGACAGCAACCCCTGCGGTGCTGCCGTGGATGTCGGTGGTGATGAAATAGTCCTCAATGCACTGTTCCGGTCGGTGCAGCAGGTAGACATCACGGAAAATGCCGTTCATGCGGAACATATCCTGATCTTCCATGTAACTGCCATCGCACCATTTCAGCACGAGGACCGCCAGATGGTTGGTGCCGTCCTGTAAAAACTTCGTTACATCGAACTCGCTTGTGGAATGGGCGACCTGACTGTACCCGACAAACTGACCGTTGAGCCAGACATAGAAGCAGGAGGCAACACCCTCAAAATTCAGAAATGCGCGCGGGGCAGCGGCATCCTTTTGGTAGGTGAAGTCGTAGAGGTAAGCGCCGCAGGGGTTCTCTTTGGGAACATACGGCGGATCAGCGGGGAACGGATAGCGGATGTTGGTGTACTGGTGGTGGTCGTAGCCGTGGTTCTGCCATACGCTGGGCACCGGGATGGTATCGAAAGCGGAAGCATCATAGCCTACCGCGTAGAAAGCATCCTGCAAGTCATAAATACTGGCGTAGTACCGAAATTTCCAGCTGCCGTTCAAAAGCTGGAAGCGATCCGAGGTCTCGCGGTGCTCGACTAAGGCATCGCTGCGCCGGGATGCCGGAATGTAATAGGCACGATTCGGCATGGTACCCACATGCAGTGCGTGCGGATCCTCGTAATAGCATGGGATTATCATCTGTTTCCCTCCTGTGATTTGTACAGATTTCTTACAAAGATTATACGATTTTCATACAAAATAAACCATAAACAGTGTTGCACTAAACATGCACAAAATCAATGGCTTCTATTTCGAAGAAGTGAAAAGATCGAGAGTTCCGACAACATGAACAAAATACAAGGGATAATTTTGTGCATGTCGTCTTCTGCTGCCTGCTTGGTATCCGAATGATTTTTAGGATTACACCTAAAGACTAGCGTAGACTTGTCAACTAAATGAGTTGCAGAATATCGATGTAATTCCAACGCAAACGCTGGATGACTGGTTTTAGGCAGAAAAGTAACACAAAATAAATTGATTATCGCCCAGAACCCTTGATTTACGGGCATTTCCGCAGGAAAACAGCTTGAATTTACTACTTTTAACAGAGAGAACGGAAAGAGATTTGATATGCTTCTTAGCTGCTGCGGATAAGACCAGTATAGCACATCACAGGAGCAAGCCTGTATCGCTCATATCATCAAGAAGCGCGTCAAGCTGCCGCCGCTTTGTGTCTTTCTCCGGCGGCGTATCCAAAAGAAACTGGTCTACGGATATATGATAGCGCAGCATAAGCTCAAAGAAAATCTGTAAACTTGGGTGCTGCCCGTTGTTCTCAATGTTTGCAAGGTAACGCGGGAAAATATACATTTCGTCGCTTACTTTCTTGCGGCTCTCTTTGCGCTCTTTCCGCGCGTTCTTTATTGCTTGCCCAAAAGCCTTGAAGTCGTACTTTTCTACTGGTCTTTTTGTCATATTCATTCACCCAGTTACATTTTACTGTTCCCCTTTCTTCTTGGACATGTCTATATACTTCCTATAACGAACCTAAATAGTGCCTATTTCTGCACTTGCTATTATTCGCTATACCGTATATAATTATACTGATAAACTTTGAAGAAGGACGGGTGGCTTATGGAATATATGTCTTGTGCAGAAGCAGCGGGCAAATGGGGCATTTCAGAAAGACGGGTGCAGAAACTTTGTGAGGGGGAGCGCATACCGGGCGTTTCAAAATTTGGTAGTATGTGGCTGATACCAAAAGACGCGGAAAAGCCAACTGATAGACGCAGAAAGGAGTTTCAACATGAATAATGTTTTAATTATCGAAGATGATAAAGAAATTTGCGCTATGATAAAAGACCATCTGGAAAAGTACAATTATCAAGTCTTCTTCACACTTACTGGTGCAAATGCGATTGAACGCATAAAAGAATTATCCCCGGATTTAATCATTTTAGATTTAATGCTTCCTTTTATCAGTGGAGATGAGTTAATTAGAAATATCAGAAAATTTTCAGACGTACCTGTAATTGTTGTTTCTGCAAAAAGTTTAACATTCAACAAAGTCGAACTGCTACGCTTGGGTGCTGATGACTATTTAACAAAGCCGTTTGATTTGGACGAATTACTAGCGCGAATTGAACGCAATTTGCTAAGAAGTCAAAAAGATACTCCCAATCTTTGTTTGACCTTTGGAGAACTTTCCATTAATACATCTTCAAAAATAGTTACTGTTGCAGACGAAATTATTGTGCTTACAGCAAAAGAGTATCAACTTGTAGAACTACTGGCGAAATATCCTGATAAAGTTTTTTCTAAGCAAAATCTTTATGAAAGTATTTGGCAAGAACCATTTGCAAGGGATAATGATGTCATTAACACACATATAAGTAACTTACGAAAAAAATTAAAGGCGAAGGCTGCCGAATTAAGACCATATGGGGCTTGGGTTACCGATTTGCAAAGTGAGCTTTAGATAATCTTTAGCTTTACCTTTAGATTATTCAAGGAATTGTCTGCGATACTAAATAACAAGAAAGGAGCTGTGAAAATATGAACGTAACAGTTTTTGAAGCTATCAACATCACAAAAAAGTATCGCAATACACTAGCCCTAAATCAAGTATCTATGTCTGTAATGCAAGGAGATATTTATGGGTTTATCGGAGAAAACGGTGCCGGTAAAACAACAATGATTCGTTTACTAACCGGACTGGCAGAACCTACTACTGGCAAAATTGCTTTATTCGGTGAAAGCAATAAGGAACTTGCAAAGCAGCGTGAGCGCATTGGCTGTATTATTGAGAGCCCTTCTCTTTATCTTGATATGACAGCCTATGAAAATTTGGAGGTACAACGTTTGCAACGCGGTATTCCAGGAAAAGGTTGCATTGATAATGCTTTAGCATTAGTTGGTTTGAAAGATACCGGAAAGAAAAAAGCAAAAGATTTCTCTTTGGGTATGCGGCAGAGACTAGCTCTCGCAATCGCTTTGCTTGGGAATCCTGAATTTCTCGTACTAGATGAACCAATTAACGGACTAGACCCTACTGGAATTATCGAATTAAGAAACTTACTCAAAAGACTAAATAAAGAACGTGGAATCACTATTTTGATTTCAAGTCACATTCTCACGGAACTTCATCAATTAGCAAATAGATATGGTATCTTACATGAGGGGAAACTTTTACAGGAAATTACCGCTACAGAGTTAGACAAACGCTGCAAAAAGCATTTGTTGTTGCAAGTGAATGATGTAGCTGCTGCTAGTGTTTTATTGGAAACAAACTGAATACTTCAAATTTTTCTGTTATGCCAGACAAAAGTATTCATCTATATGATTATGTTGAAAATGCCGGAAAAGTATCAGCGTTGCTAAGTGCAAATAACATTACGATTTACCAGTTAGCACAATCTGGAGATAGTCTTGAAACTTATTACACTAATTTGATAGGAGGGTGCCAAAATGATTAACCATTTTAAAGCTGAATTTTATAAATTGCGTCACTCAAAGATATTGATAACTATATTAGGCGTATGTGCGGCGGTTATAATGGTCTCTTTTGCACTTGGTGACATGACTTTTTTTGGAGCCGGAGATGGAACAGAAAGTGTAATCGGATTTCAAGCTAAGTGTTATCTATCTAGTGAAATACCAACGTTTCAAACTGTTGCCCGCTCATCTCTTGCATATACAGCCTTTTTCTGGATTATTGGCATTTTATTTGCAACCATATTTTTTACAAAAGAATATAATACGGGTACAATCAAATTATCTGTTGCATACGGCACTAAACGAACTATTCTCTACTACACCAAAGCGATTACAATATTGGTGGTGTCTCTGATAACGTATCTGATTTTTGTAGCTACATTTTTCGTTATTGAAATCATACAATCCGGTTACATTCCAACTGCGAGTGAAGTAATAAACCTTTTGGGATGGGCTCTTGCTTGCGGAACGGTTTTATTAGCATTAGAAAGCATTTCTATTTTTTTATGTGTCGTTATTCAAAATACAGGGATTGTAACAGGGATTTGCTGCTTATATGTATTCAGTGGAGCGTCTGTTTACTTAATGCTATGGAGTGATATGGAGACGGTTTCAATACCCTTAAAATTTTTTGTATATGGAAATCCTATGTACTATTGGATGAATTTTAGCTCTTGTCGCACAATGGGTATTATTGAGCATTTACCATTTTATTTCATAGGGTGCATTTCTCTTTTGATTGTTGGCGGTCTTATTATGATTAGAAAAGAAATCAAGTAAAAGGGAGGTAGAATATGGGTTGGGCGATTATGTTTCTTGTTCTGATAGCATTGGTCATTATCCTTTCAATTTCTTTAATTAGCTGGAAAATACAGATATATAAAGTAATCGTCCAACTAAATGCTATTCTGAATAGAAAAACGAAAAAAGTTAGTTACAGTGTCTTTATCTGATAGGCGGTTAGAGCATTTGGTTGAAATCATAAATCAGATTGTATCAAAAGATAATATTTATCTGGGCGAAATTCAAAAAAAGGAGAATGAATTAAAAGAGAATATTTCTTGCCTTTCTCATGATTTACGGACACCACTAACTTCCATTCGCGGATATTTGCAACTTCTATCAAGTGCGCCTGATGAAAAAAGAGCGGAATATATTTCAGCATTATCCGGAAAAGCATTGAGATTAGAACGTCTCATAGATGACTTTTATCAAATCTCTCTTTTAGAAGCAGGACAATATCCATTTTACTATGAAAAGGTTGAGCTATGCTCATTGCTTACTGAAATCCTGCTAGACAATTATTCGATTTTCAGCGTTAATGGAATTGAACCCCAAATAGAAATACCTAATATGGACATCTATCTTAATGCTGACAGAAAGGCGTGTATTCGCATTATACAAAATCTTATATTCAATGCGGTAACATCCACTACAAATAATGTTGTAATTCAACTAATTAATATTGCAGATTCTGTACAACTCTGTATTAAAAATCCTGTTGCATCTATTCCTACAGAAGAATATTCAAAACTGTTGGAACGCTTTTATGTAGCAGATGTTTCAAGAAGTAATGGTACGTCTGGACAAGGACTTTACATTGTGAAAAAGCTATTACTTATGATGAATTGTACAAATCCAATAATTGAAATACATGACCATAATTTTATGATTACGATTGATTTTTCGCCCTTACTCATAAAAAAATAATCTGCCGGACGACGGCAAAAGAAAAAAAGCCGTCGTAAAGCAGAGGTGTTTTCACGCGCCATTTCTAAATTACAGCGGCTTTGATTTTAAGAGCCGCCGCTTCTTTTTTGCCTACCGGCAAGTCTACGACGACCCTAACACCGTAAAAACGGCGGCTAATGGAGGTAGCCACCATGATATATAGAGCGTATCGACAAAGTACGGCACTTGAAGATAATACGGAACCAAACATCGGTGTACAAGGGGTACAAACAAGATAAAATAGAAATGAGGGGCGATAGAGCGGAAATGTCAGATTTTCCACTCTATCTGAACACGGTCGCTGGTGGCCTTGATCGTAGAGATCAAACCAT
>ENA-OQCF01000479-OQCF01000479.1-human-gut-metagenome-genome-assembly--contig:-NODE-479-length-15525-cov-7.246590_pt1 | contig 15525 bp, 25 predicted proteins | sample MGYA00242756_ERZ504573 | MGnify/ENA primary metagenome ERZ504573 (study PRJEB26092, sample SAMD00036240) | human gut metagenome | host: Homo sapiens | study: EMG produced TPA metagenomics assembly of... | reverse complement strand
CTGAAGCTCCGGATCGTGCGGGAGACGGGCTTGCGTCCGCGACCTCGAGCTCGGGGTACACGGCGGCCTCGACGTTGTCGGAGAAAATGCCCTTGAAAGTCTCGACGAGCTCCTGCAGGTCCTCAGCCGAAAGCTCGGAATCAACGCGACGCCGGCGACCAGGCGGGCCTGGGTCAGGGCATTCTCGAACAGGTCGGCGTCGACGCCCATGACGACGTTGGAGAACATCTGGATAAAGCGACGATAGCTGTCCCAGGCAAAGCGCGGGTTCTGCGTCTGGGCGATAAGGCCCTGGACGGAATCGTCGTTGAGGCCGAGGTTGAGGACCGTGTCCATCATGCCGGGCATGGAGAACGGAGCACCCGAGCGCACCGAGACGAGCAGCGGATCACGGGCGTCGCCGAGCTTCTTGCCGCAGCGGGCCTCGAGGTCGGCCTCGGCGGCAACGATCTCGTCGAGCGCGCCCACGGGCCACACGTTGCCGGCGCCAGAGTACTCGACGCAGGTCTGGCAGGTAATGGTAAAGCCACCGGGAACCGGCAGGCCGATGCGGCTCATCTCGGCAAGGTTTGCGCCTTTGCCGCCAAGCACGAAGTTCATGGACTTGTCGCCCTCGGTGACACAAGTGCCCTGGCATCGGTTCCAAAACGGTAAACCCTCTTGCAATCGCTCACGATACTTCCCCTTCCATGCGCTCTCGCGCGCGACCGTGGTGACGAATCGACCACCGGATGCGGGCCGTGAGGGAACTATACGGCGGGATTTGAACGGGCTTGAGCAGAGGATACGAGGTTTGGTAAACGTGCTAAAACTAGCGGTAAACGGTAGGTAAAGGTGGTTACCTTATGGAGATACCACTACAAGAAACTCGCAGGTCAAATGCAAGTTATTTGCTAAATCGCTTTATCAGTATCAGGTTTTTTAAGCTAATCCAATAAGCTAGCTTTGTTGGGTGCGGCGGGCGGCACGGCGGGCTCTTGCCTCTTGAATTTCTTCGAGGTGGGCAATGATCTCGGAGGCACTCTCCTCGATCGCCTTGCCGTCGGTGCGCACCACAAAGCAACCCAGACGTTTCATGAGGGCACGAGCCTCCTCGAGCTCGCCGCGCACGCTCTCGGGCTCGGCATAGGAGCCGGCGACGGCGCGGGCATAGTCGTCGCCCAGGCGGCTATCGCGAATCTCGGCAATCACATCGACGGTCGAAATCAGACCGAACAACCGCATCGGATCGACCTCGTAAATCGACTTGGGCGGCTCTATGCCCTGGGCCAACGGAACGTTGGCGACCTTGTAGCCTGATAGGCCAAATACATCGACAGCGGCGTCTTGGACGTGCGGGATACACCCAGCAGCACGATATCTGCCCCCGAAAGGTCGTCGCAGCCGCGCCCATCATCGTGCTCAACGAAATACTCCATGGCCTCGATGCGATGGAAATAGCGGTCATCGGTCTTGTTAATCACACCCGCAACGCCCTTGGGAGGCACGCCAATAAGCGACGACAGCACGGCAAGCGTCGGGCCGATCAGGTCGACCGAGCGAATGTGCAGCATGCCCAGATAATCGAGCACGCGGGCGCGAAGCGCTGGGTCGACGATAGTGTGGAACACGGCAATATCGCGATGACCCGCATCGACGCGCGGACCCACAAACGACTTTACCTGCTCCACCGAGTTCACCTTGGGCAGGCGCAAGAGATGAAAAGCCCCTTCATCAAATTGCCCGGACGCCGCAAGCACCACCTCACAAGCGGTATCTCCAAGCGAGTCGGAGATAACGATAACGGTGGGACGAGCGGTGACCGGGCAATCCATGCGGGGCTCCTTTTGCGCTTATGCGCAGGCTAGCTTACTTTTTGCGGGCAAGCTCACCGATGTTGGCGATGCCGGAGAAAACGGCCTCGAAGCGGTTAAGCAGCTTAAGGCGATTATCGCGGAGCTGCTCGTCCTTGTCCATGACCATAACCTCGTCGAAGAAACGGTCGATGGGCGCGCGCAGGGCGGCGAGGGCGGCAAACGCGGAAGGATAATCCTCAGCGGCGAGAGCGGCATCGACGGCGGTCTGAGCGGCCTCGGAGCGTCGGCAAGCGCAAGCTCGACCTCGCCCATCAGGGCGCGATCGTACTCCGCGCCCAGCTCGGGCTTGGAGATGTGCGCCGCGCGGGCGTAGGCGGTTGCAAGGTTGTCGAAGGTCTCGGCGTCGTTCTTGCGGGCCTCATCGAGGGCGGCGCAGCGGGCGAAGAAGACCGACGGGGCAATGATGTGCACCGCGGAAACGGCGGCAACGGTGTCGGCCGGGATCTTCTCGTCGCGGGCCATGCTCACCAAACGGCCGTGGAAGAAGTCGCGAACCTGCTGGGCGACCTCGGCGGCGTCGAACTCAATGCCCTGCTCGCTATAGAGCTCGAGCGCAAAGTCGATGAGCGACGTGGGGTCGATCGGCAGACGGTCGCGCAGGATATTGATGATGCCGATGGCGGCACGACGCAGCGCGTACGGGTCGGAAGAGCCGGTCGGGGGCTCGCCGATGGCAAAGATGCCGGCAATGGTATCGAGCTTGTCGGCGCAAGCACGATGCAGCCAGCGGTGCCCTCGGGTAGCTCGTCGCCGGCAAAGCGGGGACGATAGTGATCGCGAATAGCGTGAGCGACCTCGTCGTTCTCCCCCATCGCGCTGGCGTAGTAACCGCCCATCACACCCTGCTGGCTCGTGAACTCGACAACAGCGTTGGACACCAGGTCGGCCTTGCACAGGTGAGCGGCGCGGCCGGCATCGGCGGCCAGGTGGGCACCAGGTGAGCCTCACGGGCAATAGCGAGCGCAAGCTGCTCAATACGCTCGGACTTGGCGAGCACACTGCCGAGCTTCTCCTGGAAGGCGACCTTGGCCAGACGCTCGCGGAACTCGTCGAGGGAGATCTTCAGATCCTCCTCGTAGAAGAACTTGGCGTCGTCCAGGCGGGCGCGCACGACACGCTCGTTGCCGTCGATCACGCGCTCGGCATTCTCGGGCTTACTGTTGGAGACGACCACGAACTCACGCGTCAGCTTGCCCTCGCCGTCATAGATCGGGAAGTAGCGCTGGTTGGTGAGCATAGACTCGCAGATGATCTCGTGCGGCACCTTGAGGAACTCCTCATCGAAGGTACCGACGAGCACCGTCGGCCACTCGCAGAGGTTGATGACCTCCTCAAAGACCTTCTTGGGCGTATCGACGTGGCAGCCGGGGCGCGCAGCCTCGACCTCGGCGATACCGGCAAGGATGGCCTCACGACGGCGCTCGGCAGAAAGCACGCCGGCGTCCTCGAGCACCTGCTCGTAAACAGCGGGGCTGGCGACCACATGGTCACCGGGACCAAGCACGCGGTGGCCGCGCGTGGTGTTGCCACTCGTCACATCGGCAAAGGACACGGGCACGACATCCCCGCCCAAAAGGCAGCAGATCCAGCGGACCGGACGCACGAACGTGGCGTGCTCGTGGCCCCAGCGCTGAGAGCGGTAGTTGGGCCACTGCAGGCCGGCGATGGTCTTCTCGCACAGGGCCGTCAGAATCGGGGTGGCCGGGGCGGAAGGAATGTTCTTCTCGGCAAATACGTACTCACGGCCGTCGGTGTCCTCGCGACGGACCAGATCCTCGGCAGCCACACCGCACTTGCGGGCGAAGCCTGGGCGGCCTTGGTGGCGTTACCGTCGGCATCGAAGGCGATGTTGGCCGCGGGACCGCGCTTGACCTCGTGAACCTCATCGGTCGCGGTGGCGACGTCGGCCACGAGCGCAGCCAGGCGACGCGGGCTCGAGATCACGCGGACCTCGCCGTGGGCCAGGCCGGCCTCGTCGAGACCCTTGGCGATCATGGTGCCAAGCTGCTTGACGGCATTGTTCAGCGGTGCAGAGGGCATTTCCTCCGTACCGATCTCAAACAGGAAATCCTTAGCGTCTGCCATGGCTTACGCCACCTCGCCTTCCTGGTCGGCATTCTCGTTGATTCCGGCGACCTCGGCCATATAGGCCTCGCAGCACGCCTTGGCGACGGCGCGGACGCGCAGGATGTAGTTAGCACGCTCGACCGCGGACAGCGCACCGCGGGCATCGAGCAGGTTGAAGGCATGGCTGCACTTCATGACGCAGTCATATGCCGGCAGCGGCAGCTTGCGCTCAAGGCAGGAGTGGCACTCGGCCTCGTAGTCGTCAAACTTCTGACGCATCATCTCACGTTGGCGACCTCAAAGTTATAAGCGCTGAACTCGCGCTCGTTCTCCAGGAACACGTCGCCGTAGGTCATCGGCGTGCCGTCGGGCAGGTAGCTCCACACCAGGTCGTAGACGGAGTTGACGCCCTGGGCGTACATGGCGATGCGCTCCAGGCCATAGGTGATCTCGACGGGCACAGGGTCGACCTCGATGCCGCCCACCTGCTGGAAGTACGTAAACTGCGTGACCTCCATGCCGTTGAGCCAGACCTCCCAGCCAAGGCCCCAGGCGCCCAGCGTCGGGCTCTCCCAGTCGTCCTCGACAAAACGGACGTCATGGTCGTTGGGGTCCAGGCCGATAGCGGCAAGAGACCCCAGGTAGAGCTCCTGGGCGTTGACCGGCGACGGCTTGATGAGCACCTGGAACTGATAGTAGTGCTGCATGCGGTTGGGATTCTCGCCGTAGCGGCGTCGGCGGGACGGCGGCAGGGCTGAGCGTAGCAGGTGCGCCACTCGGCAGGACCGAGCGAGCGCAACGTGGTCGCGGTGTGGAAGGTACCGGCACCGACCTCGGAGTCATAGGGCTGCATAATGACGCAGCCCTGCTCGCCCCAGTACTGCTGGAGGCGCAGGATGATGTCTTGGAAGGAAAGCGATGAAGCGTTCATGCCTCTAATATCCCCTCGTCGAAACGATTACACGGTTAGGTTCTGTACTATAGCGGTTTTTAGTCGATAGTGCCGATGCGGTTGAGCGGCCAGTAGCGCACAAGCGCCACGGCGATCAAGTCAGAGCGATCGACGGGACCAAAGTAGCGCGAGTCGGCAGAATTTTCGCGGTTGTCGCCCATCACCCACACGCACCCGTCGGGAACGGTGTAGGGATAGCTTACCTGAGCGCCGGGAGCTTGGACCGAAAGCGGCCAGCTCATGCCGGTCGTATAGCCCTCGTCGAGCGCTTGGCCGTCAACGACCACCTTGCCGTCCTGAAGGTCGACCGTCTGGCCGGCCGTGGCAATAACACGCTTGACGAGAACATCGTGCTCGGAGGTGCCATCGGGGTTATGGAACACCACGATATCGCCTTGGTTGACGGGCTGGCCGAGCTCGAGGCTCACCTTTTGCGCCAGGATCTGGTCGCCGATCTCGATCGTGGACTCCATGGAGCCGGTGGGCACCACAAAGGGCTCGACCACAAACGAGCGAATCAGGAAGGTAGCGACGAGTGCGATCGCGACGACCAAGATCCACTCAAACGCACCCTTTAGCACGGAATGCTGCGAAGGAACCATTCTCACTCCTCGCTCTGCGAATACGACGCGTCCAGGATCTCTTGCGCGTATGCGCGCTCCTCGGGCGTAAGCCGCGCCGTCTCGATCAGGTCGGGACGCCAGCGGCAGGTGCGCTCGATGGCATTCTTACGGCGCCAGGCGTCAACCTTCGCATGGTCGCCGCTCACGAGCACCGGCGGCACACCCTCGCCGTTGAACTCGGCGGGACGGGTGTACTGCGCGTACTCGAGCAGGCCACCGTCCTCGGCAGTCGAGAACGACTCATCGACGTTGCTCATCTCGTCACCAAGGGCGCCGGGAATCAGGCGTACGACGCATCGGCAACGACCATAGCGGGAAGTTCGCCGCCCGTGAGCACATAGTCGCCGATCGACAGGCGCTCGTCGGCATACGCATATGCACGTTCGTCGACGCCCTCGTAGCGGCTGCATACAAACAGCAGACGCTCGCTTTTGAGCAGGCGCTCGGCACATGCTGCGTAAAGGGCTCGCCGCAGGGGGTAAAGAACACCACGGTGGGCTTGGGACCCTCGGAGCTGATGGCCTCGATGGCCTCGGCGATAGGCTCGACCTTCATGAGCATGCCCTGCCCGCCGCCGTACGGCTCGTCATCGACGGTACGATGGCGGTCGTGCGTCCAGTCACGCAGGTTATAGGCCTTAAAATCAAAAAGGCCGGCCTTGCGGGCGCGGCCCAAGATCGATGTGGACATGACGGGCTCAAACATCTCGGGAAAGACCGAAAGGGTCTCGATCAGCATGTTATCCTCCCTACTTGTCCATATCGATCAAACCGTCCATAACGCGGACGGAAATTGTCCCCTGATCGGAAGATCGAGCACAACCTGCTCGATCACGGGAATCAGCACCTCGCCGTACCGATTGCCCTCGACAACCCAAACATCGTTGGCGGGCGTCGACATGATCTCGACGATCGTACCGAGCAAACCGAAGCGCTCGTCGACAACCTCGCGACCCATCAGGTCGGTATAGGCAGCGTCGAGCGAATCGAGCTCAAAATCGTCACGATTTGCCAGCACGTAGCATCCCGTGATGCCCTCGGCGGCCGTCAAGTCGTCAATGCCCTCAAACGAGACCAGATCGCCATCGCCCGTATCGGTGACGGATACGACCGTGCAAAAACGGTCGCGCTTGAGCGCCGGCGGCGTCAAGGCGACGCGCATACCCGGCGTCAATACAGAAGGAAGCCCCCGCAGCGGCTGCGCGAGGACCTCCCCCTTCCTTCCGTGCGGCTTGACCACACGGGCGATGTTTTTGTACTGGGACCTCAAGGTCCTAGCCCAGAACCTCTACCTCGACTGCAGTGTCGAGGCGAGCGGCCAGTGCACGGGCGAGCGTGCGAATGGCCTTGATGGTACGGCCACGACGGCCGATGACCTTAGCGACGTCATCCTCGGCAACAGAAACCTCAATCGTGGAGGCGTCGTCACCATCGATGACCTCGAGGCTCACGGAATCCGGGTCGTCGACGATCTGAACAACGAGATATTCGACGAGATCGGCGATGCGATCTGAGAGCATTGCCTCACCCTCGAGCTGTGCAGCGTCAACCTCAGGCACGATTTACTCCTCGGCGCCCTCAGCGGCCTCAGCGGCAGCTTAGCGGCCTCGGCCTCTTTGGCGAGCTGCTTCTTGGACTTCTTGACGACGGTCTCGGTCTTCTCGCCCTCGTTGGCGGCCTTGACCAGAGCAGCGACAGCGTCGGTGAGCTGAGCGCCCTTGGACTGCCAGTCAGCGATCTTCTCGAGGTCGAGGTTGATGGTCTTGGGGGCGGTCATCGGGTTGTAGCGGCCAACCTCCTCGATGATACGACCGTCACGCGGGGCGCGGGAATCGGCGACGACGACACGGTAGTACGGACGCTTCTTAGCGCCGTGACGAGCAAGGCGAATCTTGACTGCCAAAGGAAACTCCTCCAACCAAGCAGCTTTAGGCTGCAACTACAAACAAACAGTTGAACATAATACGCCATCGACGCGGGCAGGTGAAGTCCGTGAGACCAACTTCTTCGGTGTAGTCGAAGGCAAATCCATATCTTAGACAAGAATTCGCGATTTGCAAGCACATCCACGCACCCCACATGAGCTGCGCGGTATACTCATGCCATGAAAAGACGCGAACATACATACGGTTATGAAGATGCTGCGGGCGTCACGCCGCCGCCCTGGACGGGACCGGCGGTGGGCCTCATGGATCTCGATGCGTTTTTTGCGAGCGTGGAGATGCTCGATCATCCCGAGTGGCGCGGCAAGCCGCTCATCGTGGGCGGCGATGCCGATTCCCGCGGCGTCGTGTCCACCTGCTCATACGAGGCACGTCGCTTTGGCGTGCACTCTGCCATGCCCTCGGCCGAGGCACGGCGCCTCTGTCCGCAGGCCATTTGGACGCATGGGCATTTCGATCGCTACCACGAGGTCAGCGCTCAGGTCATGGCGATTCTCGCGACGAGACCCCGCGCGTTGAGCGCGTATCCATCGACGAGGCCTTTATCGACATCACGCCAGGTCGCTTTGCACCCGAGGACCCGCTGCTGGTTGCACGGCGCATCAGTGATCGTGTGGCGGCGCTGGGGGTGACCTGCTCCATTGGCGTGGGCTGTAACAAGACGGTCGCAAAGATCGCAAGCGAGCGGGACAAGCCATTTGGGCTGACCATCGTGCGCCCTGGAACCGAGCAGCGCTTTTTGGCAGCGCTGCCGGTATCTGCCATGAGCGGCATCGGGCGCTCGGCAGAAGAGCGACTGCGCCGCATGCGCATCTACACGCTCGGCGAGCTATCCCGCGCACCGAAATCCACCTTGGCCTCTATTTTTGGCATCAACGGCGAACGCATGCGCCAGCGTGCGCTGGGACTCGAACTCTCCGAAGTCACGAGCTCGATGAAGAGCGCGAGGTCAAGTCGGTCAGCAATGAACGCACCTTTGCGAAAGATTTAACTGAGCGTGGGGACATCGAAGCGGCGATTGCGCTATTGGGAGAGTCAGTGGGACGCCGTCTGCGCCGTCAGGGACTAACGGGCGCCACGGTGACGCTCAAACTCAAGTATTCGTATGGAAGCGGTCGCTCGGCACAGCGCCGGCTGCCCCATCCGACCGACGATGAGAACATCTTCGTGGCAGTGGCGCTCGAACTGCTCGACAACATCTGGCAGGAAGGGATGCATGTGCGCCTGGCGGGCGTCGGCATGAGCGACTTCGACCATCAGGGCGGTATCCAGACCGACCTGTTCTGCGAAATCGACGACCGCGGAGCCCAATCCAGCGACCGTCGCGACCTCTCGGTCGCCATCGACGCCGTCCGAGACAAGTTCGGCGACACCGCTCTCTCCTTCGGCCGCAATCCCGCTTCAACGATTAGTCCCTATGGCAAAAAGAAAACCGGGCAGCTGCAAGTAGTGCAACTGCCCGGCATACGGCAGAGGGTAGCTAAAAAAGCCCCGTCCCAAATGAGCTACTAGAGGAGGTCGAGGGGAAGCTGGGGGGCGTCGCCCCAGAGCTTTTCGAGGCGGTAGAACTCGCGCGCCTCGGGAGTGAAGACGTGGACGACAACCGAACCGTAGTCCATGAGCATCCAGGTCTTCTGCTCGCGGCCCTCGATGGAAAACGGGTGCTCGCCGCAAGCCTCGGCGACCTTCTCCTCAATCTCGTCGACAATCGAATCGACCTGGCGGTTGTTGGTGCCGGTAGCGAGAACAAAGTAGTCGCACACATCAGAAAGCTCAGTCAGGTCGAGCACCTGAACGTCCTCGCCTTTCTTGTCGTAGGCGGCCTGCGCGGCGGCGCGGGCGACATCCTCGGCGGCGACACCGCTCGCGGACAGCGAGGCGGCAGTGCGGTCGGACGTGGCAGCGAAACTCTTGTGCTCCACACCTTCAAGAATCTGCTCGTCGGTCATGGTCTCGTCGGCCATGGAATACCTCTTTCTAGACAGCCCGAGCTAGCGCAGCTGGGCGTAATGGTTGTAAATCGTAATAGCCGTGGGATAAAGATAACGCCCGGTCTGGATCACATAGACCAGACCCTGCGCAAAACAGGAGAAGAACAACTCGTCGAGCGAGGACTTCCCCACCATCTTGCGCAGCGCATGGGCATAATCGCCGTGGCGGTTGGGTTCGATGGCATCGGCCACAAAGACCACCATATCGAGCGGCGTCATGTCGCAAGCGCCCACGGTGTGACGGTCGACAGCCTGAAAGACCGCCGGCGACAGCTCGGGAAAAAGCTGCGGAAGCTCATAGGCGGCAACCGGGCCATGCAAAAGCGGCGTCGCGGCAGACGGAGAGCCGGCAATCTTAATGCCATAATGCAGAGCGCGCGTGACCAGCTCGTCGTCGGAGAGCACCTTATCCCAGTCATGGATCAGGCCGGCGGCAGCGGCATCAAAGCGGTCGACACCGTACACCTCGGCTAGGTGCAGCGCAGTCTCGGCAACCCCGAGCGAATGCACGTAACGCTTACGCTTATCCTTCATGCGCACATCGAGCAACTCGTGGATACGCGTCAAGAGCGCGCGTTCGTCGCCCTCAAACTGATCTTCTACCGACAACGTTCTCCCCCATCAATCAAAATCGTCTTGCCCAAGATCGGCATACAGGCCGCGTTTACGGATATAGCCGAGCACGGACTCGCTCGTAAGATAGCGCACGCTCATGCCGCGAGCAACCCGCTTGCGAATGTTGGTCGAGCTAATCGCCAGCGCCGGAATCTGGATATACCGCACGTCAAACGGCAGGCCCGACTCTTTGATTCGCGCGCGAGCAGTATCGATATCAAAGCCCGGTCGCGTCGCCGCAATAAAGGTTGCCAGTTCGGCAATCTCATCTGCATTGTGCCAGGTCACAATATCGATAATCGCATCGGCACCCGTAATAAAGTAAAGCTTCACCTGTGTCGGGTAAAACTCGCGAAGGGCACGCAGCGTATCGGCTGTGTAGGTGACACCGGCACGATCGATCTCGAAGCGGCTTGCCAAAAAGGCCGGGTTCGCGGCGGTCGCGAGGACCGTCATGGCATAACGGTCCTCAGCAGGCGTCACCGGTTTGTCGAGCTTGAAGGCAGGAGAGCCGGCCGGCATAAAGAGCACGGCATCCAAGTCAAGGGACTCACGCGCCTGCTCGGCAGTAACCAAGTGCCCGTAATGAATCGGGTCAAAGGTGCCGCCCATAATGCCAAGCCGAAACTCGTGCCCATCCTTGATGGGAAGTTCAGGCAATCCGATTCCACCGCGCAGCGACATGACTTACTCGCTCCGGGGTCTCAACGTCTTCCGCAGCAGCAGCGTCATCGGTGCCGTCAATGGCATCCACCGCGTCGACAGCCTCCAAGCTATCATCGGCGACGTCAACGAGCTCGACGGCGACGTCCTCGCTACCGTCCTCGAGCTCGTCCTCGTAATCCGAGAAGTCCTCGGCGCCCTCAAAGTCAAAGGCGCGCTGGCAAATGCGAACCTCGTCACCGGCACGGCAGCCGGCCTTTTCGAGCGCATCGTCAACACCCATGCGGGAAAACTTATGCTGCAGGTAGATGACGGCTTCCTCGTTTTCCCAGTCGGTCTGGATAACCATGCGCTCGATGGCGCGGCCGACCACGCGGAAGGCGCCGGGCTCTTCCTGGACGATACGGAACCGCTTCTCGCGCTGGAGGCGGCGACGCTCCCACTCATCATCGCGAAGATCGACCGGCTCGTCAGAGACCGCCAGCTCGGCGCGAAGCTTAGCCACCTGCTCGCCCACGGCAAGCATCAGCGTGTTGAGACCGGCACCCGTCACAGCGGACACGGCAAAGAACATATGGCCATCGTCGAGCGCCGCACGCTTAAGGTCGGCAATCTTGTCGGCCGTGCCCGGCGCATCGCACTTGTTGGCGACGACGATCTGCGGGCGCTCCGAAAGCTCGGCACCATACTGCTCGAGCTCACGGTTAATAATGCGATAGTCCTCGACTGGATCGCGATCCTCAAATCCGCCCGTCATGTCAACGACATGCATGATCAAGGCCGTACGCTCAATGTGGCGCAGGAACTGATGGCCCAGGCCACGCCCCTCGCTCGCGCCCTCGATAAGACCCGGGACATCGGCGACGACATAGGAGTACTCGCCGGCTCGCACCATACCCAGATTAGGCACAAGCGTGGTGAAGGGGTAGTCGGCGATCTTGGGACGGGCAGCGCTCATGCGCGCGATGAGCGAGGACTTGCCCACCGAGGGAAAGCCAACAAGTGCGGCATCGGCCATAAGCTTCATCTCGAGCTCAATCCAGTGTTCCTCAGCAGGCTCGCCGAGCTGGGCAAAGGCCGGAGCGCGACGCACTGACGTCACAAAGTGGGTGTTGCCCAGACCGCCGGCACCACCGGGCGCCACGACAACGCGCTCACCGTCGTGCACCAGGTCGGCAATCTCGAACATCGGGGTCTGCGTCTCGGGGTTGAGCTCGCGAACTACGGTGCCCATGGGGACCTTGAGAATCAGGTCCTCGCCGCTCTTACCATTGCGACGAGCGCCCTGGCCATGCGTTCCGCGCTCAGCACGAAAGTGATGCTTAAAGCGGTAATCGATCAGCGAGGAAAGCTGAGCGTCGGCCTGAATGACGACGTTGCCGCCACGACCGCCGTCGCCGCCATCGGGGCCGCCCTTGGGAACAAATGCCTCGCGCCTAAACGACATGCATCCGGCTCCGCCGTCGCCGCCGCAAACGTTAATGCGGCTGATATCGGTGAACTGTGACAACAGAATCGCCTCCTACAAAAAAGAGGGAGACCCTTGAATCCTAAAACTCAAGTGCCTCCCACATATGTGCTCTATGAAGGGTGAATTACGCGTTCGCGAGCGGGCGTACGCTGACCCTGTGCTTGATACCATTGTGGAACTCAACGGTACCGTCGACCAGCGCGAACAGCGTGTCGTCCTTGCCACGGCCAACGTTCTCACCCGGGTGGATGTGCGTGCCGTGCTGACGGACGAGAATCGTGCCCGTGGTTACCGTCTGGCCGGCATAGCGCTTCGTGCCAAGGCGCTGACCGCGGGAGTCACGGCCATTACGGGAGGAACCGAGTCCTTTTTTGTGTGCCATTGTGTATACCTACTCTTTCGTTACGAGTGTAATCTACTCGGCGACGGGAGCCTCGGCAACAGCCTCAGCCTCTGCCTTGACAGCCTTCTTGGCGCGGGAGGTAGCCTGAACCTTCACGATCTTCAGCTTGGTGAGCTGCTGACGGTGACCCTTCAGACGACGATAGCGCTTGCGCTTGTGGAACTTGAAGACCAGCTGCTTCTCGCCCTTGAACTGCTCAACGATCTGAGCGGTAACCTTGGCCTTGGCCAGCTTGTCGGGATCGGTGACGATCTTCTTACCATCGTTGAGGAAGATAACCGGCAGGGTGATCTTGTCGCCCTCATTGCCCTCGATCTTCTCGACGGTGATGACATCGTCGGTGGCGACCTTGTACTGCTTGCCGCCCGTGTTAACGATTGCGTACATGTTTACTTGCCCTTCATGCATCAGTTAGTGCAACAGCCGAATATAGTAGCAGGCGATAATACCCCCGTCAACGAGTATGTGGAGCAAATCCACAAGTTCGCACAGGTATGGGGCTGACGAGTCGGCCCTCGTCGTCCTCGCATGCTTGATTCTGACGCTCGACATCGTAGGAGCAGATGGTCACGAGGTCTTGCATACCGGTGGAAACGATAGGTGCATCGACGCCCGGGGTCAAGCCCTGCAACAAAACATCAGCGGCAGAAAGCAAAATTTCCGGACGCATGGACCCCTCGTTGTCGGCATGGGTGTCGAGCATGAGCACCAGATGGTCCGGGCGCTCCCCTGCCGTGAGCTCATAGCCCACCAGTGTGTGGTCAAGGTCTAGGCGCTTGCCCTTCTTACCGCGTGCGTAGTCGATGCCATGGCCCGCGCGCAGCGTATCGATAGCGCGACGCACCTCGTCGGCATCCACCGGTGCCTCAGGATCGAGATGCAGATCGATACGATAGGACAGACGCGTGAGTTGCGCCGTCAGCGCCGGCGTGCGCACGTCGATGTAGGCGGCCTCGATGGGGGCCAGATCGGCCGGAGAGGCAGCAGCCAGGCGCCCAAACGCTCGTCGAGTGCAACGAACTCGGTCATAAACAGGTCATACCACTCGCAGGTCGACGACGTTCCCACCGGCAACGCCGACGAAAAGCCCACGCGCATGTGCGGGGAGAAACCCTGCGTCACGGCGTAGGGCAGCCCCGCGCGACGCACGATGCGCTCAATGGTATGAATCACTTCGAGATGGCCCAGGTACTTAAGACGGTCGCGCTTGCCATAGCGAACGCGAAGCCTAAAGAGCGTGGAGTTGTCGGTCAAGCGCTCACTCATGCGCGATCACCCACCAATACGTTCTTGGCATGGAGCGTGGGGCAGATTCCACAGCCGGTGCACGACGTGCGGGTGCAGTCGGGCGTCGTGACACCCTCCAGCGAGCGGCGGTACTCGCGCTCGAGAAAGCCGCGCGAGCAGCCGGGGCTCACGTGCTCCCAGGGCAGGCGCCAGTCCAGTTCGTAGGGCAGGTGCACGAGCTCGTTGAGGTCGATGGCGTTTTTGGCCGCCGCCTCTTTCCAGTTATCGAGCGAAAAATGCTCCACCCAGGCGTCAAAACGCGAGCCCGCACGCCAGGCGTCGATGATGACCGGCGTCATGTCACGGCCGGCGCGAGACAGCGCGGCCTCAACGAGCGAGGTCTCGGCATCGTGGTAGTGCACGCGTACGGCGCGGTTGCGCACGCTCGTGATGAGCAGCTTTTGGCGACGCTTGACGTCATCGTAATCGAGCTGCGGGCACCATTGGAACGGCGTGGCGGCCTTGGGGATAAACACCGACACCGAGATGGACACCGAGATGGAGCCGCGACGCGCCTTGGGAACCACGGAGCGGCCGAGCTCGAGCACATGGTCGGCCAGGTTGGCGATGGCCACGATATCCTCGTCGCGCTCGCCGGGAAGGCCCATCATAAAGTAGAGCTTCATGCGGTTCCAACCAGCCTCGAAGGCCGCCTTGGCCGCACGGTCCAAGTCCTCCTCGGTCACGTTCTTGTTGATGATGTCGCGCATGCGCTGACTGCCGGCTTCGGGGGCAAACGTCAGGCCGCCCTTCTTTTCGCCGGCGACCGACTCGGCCATATCCACGCCAAACGAATCCAGGCGCTGCGAGGGAATGGACACGCGAATGCCCGTATCTTCCAGACGGCGGTTAAGGCGACCGAGCACATCGCGGATGCAGGAGTGATCGGTGGTCGAAAGCGAGGTAAGCGACACCTCGTCATAGCCGGTCTTTTCCAGGCCCTGGATCACCGAGGACACAATCTGGTCGGCCGAGCGCTCGCGCACCGGGCGATAGGTCATGCCGGCCTGGCAAAAACGGCAGCCGCGGGCACAACCGCGCAGAATCTCGATCGACAGGCGGTCGTGAACGAGCTGCGCGTAGGGCACGCACGACTGCGACAACGGATTGGTAGCGCCAAAGTCCTCAACGACGCGCTTGTAGACCACCGGTGGGACGTCCTTGCCTTCGCGCGGCACGGTGTAGCCATGCGGCGAGCAGGGCTCGTCATGGCGCACCTCGTAGAGCGACGGCACATAGGTGCCACCGACCGTCGCGAGCTGCTCGACAATCTGAGCGCGCGAGACGCCCTCGTCGCGCAAGCGGCGATGCAGCTGGCAAACCTCGAGCAGCGACTCCTCGCCTCGCCAATGAGGATGGCATCGAAGAAGGCTGCATACGGCTCGGGGTTATAGACCGAGGGACCACCGGCAATGATGATGGGGTCGTCCTCGGTGCGGTCGGCCGCCAGCAGCGGAATGCCGGCTAGATCGAGGGCCTCGAGAAAGTTTGTCACGGCCATCTCATGCGGCACGTGCATGCCGACGATATCGAACGAGGCCACGGGTGCTGCGCCCTCGAGCGACAGCAGCGGGATACCAGCCTCGCGCATGGCATCGCCATATCGGGCCACGGCACATAGCCGCGCTCGCAGGAAATGCCCTCGGCTGATTGAG
>ENA-OQCF01000477-OQCF01000477.1-human-gut-metagenome-genome-assembly--contig:-NODE-477-length-15535-cov-1.833398_pt1 | contig 15535 bp, 18 predicted proteins | sample MGYA00242756_ERZ504573 | MGnify/ENA primary metagenome ERZ504573 (study PRJEB26092, sample SAMD00036240) | human gut metagenome | host: Homo sapiens | study: EMG produced TPA metagenomics assembly of... | reverse complement strand
CATTTTTTAGCTTGCCTCTTTAGCTCAGTTGGCCAGAGCACGTGATTTGTAATCTCGGGGTCGTTGGTTCGAATCCGACAAGAGGCTCGCTCAAGGATGAGTGGAATAAGTCTTTCTTCACGAGGTGGAGGTGATATGAAAACGGAAATCGTTCGGGTAAAGTTTACTCTGCGATGATTTAGTAAGGAAAAGAGTTCTTTTTATAATGTAGGGGCAAATACCAGAGTGGCCAAATGGGGCAGACTGTAAATCTGCTGGCTTACGCCTTCGGTGGTTCGAATCCATCTTTGCCCACAACTCTTATTCTCCTTGCTGTTATAGCTCAGCGGTAGAGCACTTCCTTGGTAAGGAAGAGGTCCCGGGTTCAAGTCCCGGTAACAGCTCACAAAAATGTAAAAGCTGATTATTAATCAAATAAATAACAAGTAAAGCTATGGCTAAAGAGAAATTCGAACGTACCAAACCGCACGTAAACATTGGTACAATTGGTCACGTTGACCACGGTAAAACCACGTTGACAGCTGCTATCACTACAGTGTTGGCAAAGAAAGGTCTTTCTGAACTGCGTTCTTTCGATTCTATCGATAACGCTCCTGAAGAAAAAGAAAGAGGTATCACTATCAATACTTCTCACGTAGAGTATGAAACAGCTAACCGTCACTACGCTCACGTAGACTGCCCGGGTCACGCTGACTACGTAAAGAACATGGTAACTGGTGCTGCTCAGATGGACGGTGCTATCATCGTAGTTGCTGCTACTGATGGTCCGATGCCTCAGACTCGTGAGCACATCTTGTTGGCTCGTCAGGTAAACGTACCGAGACTGGTTGTATTCATGAACAAGTGTGATATGGTAGACGACGCTGAAATGTTGGAGCTCGTTGAAATGGAAATGCGTGAACTGCTTTCAGCTTACGAATTCGATGGCGACAACACTCCGTTTATCCAGGGCTCTGCTCTTGGTGCGTTGAATGGCGTTGAAAAGTGGGAAGAGAAGGTTATGGAGCTGATGGAAGCTTGTGATACTTGGATTCCTCTGCCTCCGCGTGATGTTGATAAACCGTTCTTGATGCCGGTTGAAGACGTATTCTCAATCACTGGTCGTGGTACTGTAGCTACTGGTCGTATCGAAGCTGGTGTTATCCATGTAGGTGACGAAGTTGAAATCCTTGGTTTGGGTGAAGACAAGAAGTCAGTTGTAACTGGTGTTGAAATGTTCCGCAAGTTGCTGGATCAGGGTGAAGCTGGTGACAACGTAGGTCTGTTGCTCCGCGGTATCGACAAGAACGAAATCAAACGTGGTATGGTTCTTTGTAAGCCCGGTCAGATTAAACCTCACTCTAAGTTCAAAGCTTCTATCTACGTTTTGAAGAAAGAAGAAGGTGGTCGTCACACTCCGTTCCACAATAAATACCGTCCTCAGTTCTATCTGCGTACTATGGACTGTACAGGTGAAATCACTCTTCCGGAAGGAACTGAAATGGTAATGCCTGGTGATAACGTAGAAATCACTGTAGAACTGATCTACCGGTAGCATTGAACGTAGGTTTGCGTTTCGCTATCCGTGAAGGTGGTCGTACGGTAGGTTCTGGTCAGATTACTGAAATTCTTGACTAATAACCAATATAATCTTAATCAGTTCCCGGTATACATCGGGAACTGATTATGTACAAACGGGAGTAGCTCAGTTGGTAGAGCACCGGTCTCCAAAACCGGGTGTCGGGAGTTCGAGCCTCTCCTCCCGTGCTAATATTTTTGAAATGAAGAAGATTGTAGCTTATTTTAAAGAAACTTACGACGAACTTGTTCATAAAGTGTCGTGGCCTACGTATTCTGAACTTACTAACAGTGCAGTAGTTGTTTTATATGCTTCCCTACTAATTGCAGTGGTAGTATTTGCGATGGACTTCTGTTTCCAGCATCTGATGGAATTTGTTTATCCACATTAAAAGTAAGAAGAAATGTCTGAGATTGAAAAGAAATGGTACGTTTTGCGTGCTATTAGCGGAAAAGAAGCTAAGGTAAAGGAATACCTTGAAGCTGATATTAAAAACAGCGACCTTGGTGATTACGTATCTCAGGTATTGATTCCTACCGAAAAGGTATATCAGGTTCGCAATGGTAAGAAAATTGTGAAAGAGAGAAGTTATCTCCCTGGTTACGTTTTGGTGGAGGCTGCTCTGGTGGGTGAGGTTGCTCATCATCTGAGAAATACTCCTAATGTGATAGGGTTCTTGGGTGGTTCGGAAAAACCCGTACCTCTGAGACAGTCGGAAGTGAATCGTATACTTGGTACGGTTGACGAATTGCAGGAATCAGGTGAAGACTTGAGTATCCCGTATGTAGTCGGCGAGACTGTAAAGGTGAATTACGGTCCGTTCAGTGGATTCAGTGGAATCATTGAAGAAGTGAACACCGAGAAGAAGAAACTGAAGGTCATGGTCAAGATATTCGGACGGAAGACTCCGCTCGAATTGGGCTTTATGCAAGTTGAAAAAGAATAGTGCAGGTGTTACGCTGTAGTATTCTTCATTAATGTTTATATATAAATCAATTAGAAAATGGCTAAAGAAGTTGCTGGACTAATCAAATTACAGATTAAAGGAGGCGCGGCAAATCCATCTCCCCCAGGTAGGACCTGCTTTGTTCCAAGGGTATCAATATCATGGAGTTTTGCAAGCAATTCAACGCCAGAACCCAAGACAAAGCAGGAAAGATTCTTCCTGTGATTATCACTTACTACGCAGACAAGTCTTTCGATTTTGTAATCAAGACTCCTCCCGTGGCTATCCAGTTGTTGGAAGTGACGAAGCAAAAGAGTGGTTCTGCTGAGCCTAACCGTAAGAAGGTTGCCGAAATTACTTGGGAACAAGTTCGTACGATTGCTCAGGACAAAATGGTTGACTTGAACTGCTTCACTATCGAGTCTGCTATGACTATGGTAGCTGGTACAGCTAGAAGTATGGGTATCGCTGTAAAAGGGGAATTCCCGGGTAATAACTAATAAACTTCAATTATAATGGGTAAACTGACAAAAAATCAAAAGTTGGCTGCAGAAAAAATTGAAGCAGGGAAAGCATACTCACTGAAAGAAGCTGCACAGTTAGTTAAAGATATTACTTTTTCTAAGTTTGATGCTTCATTAGATATTGACGTACGTTTAGGTGTAGACCCTCGTAAAGCTAACCAGATGGTTCGTGGTGTAGTTTCATTGCCTCACGGAACAGGTAAGCAAGTGCGTGTTTTGGTTCTGTGTACACCTGATGCTGAAGCTGCTGCAAAAGAAGCTGGTGCTGACTATGTTGGTCTTGATGAATATATTGAAAAGATCAAAGGTGGATGGACTGATATTGATGTAATCATTACAATGCCGTCTATCATGGGTAAGATCGGTGCTTTGGGTCGTGTTCTTGGTCCTCGTGGATTAATGCCGAATCCGAAGAGTGGTACTGTAACTATGGATGTAGCTAAGGCTGTTAAGGAAGTTAAGCAAGGTAAGATTGACTTTAAGGTTGATAAGAGCGGTATCGTTCATACTTCAATTGGCAAGGTTTCTTTCACTGCAGATCAGATTCGTGATAATGCGAAAGAATTTATCGCTACTATCATTAAATTGAAACCAAGTTCAGCTAAGGGTACTTATATTAAGAGTATTTATCTTTCAAGTACTATGAGTAAGGGTATCAAGATTGATCCCAAAACTGTAGAAGAAAACTAACAATAAGGAGGAATCATGAGAAAGGAAGATAAAGGCGTTATTATTGGTCAGTTGGCTGAAACCGTTAAGCAATACGGACATTTCTATTTGGTTGACACAACTGCTATGGATGCAGCTAAGACAAGTGAACTGAGAAGAAAATGTTTCAAAGCAGGTATTAAGCTGGTTGTTGTGAAGAATTCTTTGCTTCACAAAGCTCTGATGAGCATGGAAGGTGTTGATTTCTCTCCGTTGTTCGATTCTTTAAAAGGTACAACTTCAGTAATGTTTAGCGAAGTAGCTAACGCTCCTGCAAAGTTGTTGAAAGAATACAAAGAGGAAATTCCTGCATTGAAAGCAGCTTATGCTGAAGAAGGTTTCTATGTAGGTGCTAATCAACTGGATGCTCTTTGCAACATTAAGAGTAAGAATGAAGTTATTGCTGATATTATTGCATTGCTGCAATCACCGGCGAAAAAATGTTATTTCTGCTCTTCAATCAGGTGGTAACACCATTCATGGAGTTCTTAAGACTCTGGGCGAACGTGCCGAATAATCAATTTTATAATCAATTAGTAACAAACAATTAAAATCATACAAAAATGGCAGATTTGAAAGCTTTTGCAGAACAATTAGTTAACTTGACAGTAAAAGAAGTTAATGAACTTGCAACTATCCTTAAAGAAGAATACGGTATTGAACCTGCTGCTGCAGCTGTAGCTGTTGCTGCTGGTCCTGCTGCTGGTGCAGCTGCTGCTGAAGAAAAAACATCTTTTGATGTAGTTTTGAAGAGCGCTGGTGCTGCAAAATTGCAGGTTGTTAAAGCCGTTAAAGAAGCATGTGGTCTTGGCTTGAAAGAAGCTAAAGACATGGTAGACGGTGCTCCTAGCACAGTAAAAGAAGGCTTGGCTAAAGACGAAGCTGAATCACTGAAGAAAACTTTGGAAGAAGCTGGAGCTGAAGTTGAGCTTAAATAATATTAGCCTGAGTATCAGGTAATACGGTTAGGAATCCTCTGGTAGAGGATTCTTAACCTTTTTGTGTCTATATTATTATTAAGTTCTACAAAATATTAACAAATGTCTTCAAATACTGAAAATCAAAGAGTTAATTTTGCTTCCATCAAGAATCCGATGAAGTATCCGGATTTCTTGGAAGTGCAATTGAAGTCATTCCAAGACTTTTTACAGTTGGATACCCCGCCCGAAAAGCGTAAGAATGACGGGCTGTATAAGGTGTTCGCTGAAAACTTCCCTATTGCTGACACTCGTAATAACTTTGTCCTTGAATTCTTGGACTATTACATTGATCCGCCTCACTATTCAATAGACGAGTGTTTGGAGCGCGGGCTCACATACAGCGTGCCTTTGAAAGCAAAACTGAAGTTGTATTGTACTGATCCTGATCATGAAGATTTCGATACGGTTATTCAGGATGTTTATCTGGGTCCTATTCCGTATATGACTCCGAAAGGAACTTTTGTTATTAATGGTGCTGAGCGTGTAGTTGTTTCTCAGTTGCACCGTTCTCCGGGCGTGTTCTTTGGTCAGAGCGTGCATGCTAACGGTACTAAATTGTACTCTGCCCGTATTATTCCATTCAAAGGTTCATGGATCGAATTCGCTACAGATATTAACAATGTAATGTATGCGTATATCGACCGTAAAAAGAAATTGCCTGTTACTACTCTGTTAAGAGCTGTAGGTTTTGAAAATGATAAAGATATCCTCGAAATCTTCAATTTGGCTGAAGACGTTAAGGTTAATAAGACTAACTTGAAGAAAGTCGTAGGAAGAAAACTCGCTGCTCGTGTTTTAAAAACATGGACAGAAGATTTCGTAGATGAAGACACAGGTGAAGTTGTTTCTATTGAACGTAATGAGGTTATTATCGACCGTGAAACTGTGATTGAAGAGGATCATATCGATGAAATTATAGACTCAGGCGTTCAGAATATCCTTGTTCACAAGAAGAAGCGAATTCATCCGACTACTCTATTATATTTAATACCCTTCAGAAAGACCCGAGCAACTCTGAAAAAGAGGCTGTACTTTACATTTACCGTCAGTTGCGTAATGCAGATCCGGCTGATGATGCCAGTGCTCGTGAGGTTATCAATAACCTGTTCTTCTCTGAAAAAAGATATGACCTTGGCGAGGTAGGACGTTACAGAATCAACAAAAAGTTGGGACTGACTACGGACATGGATGTGAAGGTATTGACAAAACAAGATATTATTGAAATCATTAAGTATCTGATTGAGCTGATTAACTCTAAAGCGGATGTTGATGATATTGACCACTTGAGTAACCGTCGTGTACGTACTGTAGGAGAACAGTTGTCCAATCAATTTGCGATTGGTCTGGCACGTATGTCTCGTACCATCCGTGAGCGTATGAATGTGCGTGACAATGAAGTGTTTACTCCGATTGATTTGATTAATGCGAAGACTATTTCTTCTGTTATCAATTCATTCTTTGGAACAAATGCTTTGTCGCAGTTCATGGATCAAACTAATCCATTGGCTGAAATCACTCACAAGCGTCGTTTGTCAGCGTTAGGACCTGGTGGTCTGTCACGTGAACGTGCTGGTTTTGAGGTTCGTGACGTACACTATACTCATTATGGTCGTTTGTGTCCGATTGAAACTCCTGAAGGTCCGAATATCGGTTTGATTTCTTCTTTGTGTGTGTATGCTAAGATTAATGAGCTTGGCTTTATTTCAACTCCTTATCGTAAGTAGCTGATGGTAAGGTGGATATATCTGATGAAGGTATTGAATATCTGACAGCCGAAGAGGAAGAGGATAAGATAATCGCTCAGGGTAATGCTCCATTGGATGATGAAGGCAAATTTGTTCGTGAGAAAGTAAAAGCTCGTCGTGATGCTGATTATCCTGTTGTTACTCCTGACCAGGTAGAGTTGATGGATGTTTCTCCACAGCAGATTGCTTCTATCGCTGCTTCTTTGATTCCGTTCTTGGAACATGACGATGCTAACCGTGCATTGATGGGATCAAACATGATGCGCCAGGCAGTTCCTTTGTTGCGTACAGAGGCTCCTATTGTAGGTACAGGTATTGAAAAACAGTTGGTTGAAGACTCTCGTACTCAGATTGCAGCAGAGGGTGATGGTGTTGTAGAATATGTCGATGCAACAACTATTCGTATCTTGTATGACAGAAATGAAGATGAAGAATTTGTAAGCTTTGAACCTGCTTTGAAGGAATACAGAATTCCTAAATTCCGTAAGACTAATCAGAGCATGACCATTGACCTCCGTCCTACTTGTGATAAAGGACAGCGTGTGAAGAAGGGTGATATCCTGACTGAAGGATATTCAACTCAGGGTGGTGAGCTTGCATTGGGTAAAAATCTGTTGGTGGCTTATATGCTTGGAAAGGTTATAACTACGAGGATGCTATTGTATTGAATGAACGCGTTGTACGTGAGGACTTGCTGACTTCTGTACACGTTGATGAATATATTTTGGAGGTCCGCGAAACGAAACGCGGTATGGAAGAATTAACTTCTGATATTCCTAACGTGAGTGAAGAAGCTACTAAAGATTTGGATGAAAACGGTATTGTACGTGTAGGTGCACGTATCGAACCGGGTGATATCCTGATTGGTAAGATTACTCCGAAAGGTGAATCAGATCCTTCTCCGGAAGAAAAATTGCTTCGTGCTATTTTCGGTGATAAGGCAGGTGATGTGAAGGATGCTTCATTGAAAGCTTCTCCGTCATTACGTGGTGTCGTTATTGACAAGAAGTTGTTCTCACGTGTTATCAAGAGCAGAAGTGAGAAGAATGCCGATAAGGCTATTCTGCCTAAACTGAATGATGAATTCGAGGAAAAGGCAGCAAAACTGAAAGATATCTTGATTGAGAAACTATTGGTCTTGACTAATGGTAAGGTTTCCCAAGGAGTGAAAGATTATTTGGGAACGGAAGTTATTGCCAAGGGGGCGAAGTTCACCAAACGCGATTTGGAATCATTGGATTATACTATTATCCAGTTGAGCAAGTGGACAGCTGATGCTCATAAGAATGACATGATTCGTGACTTGGTGATGAATTATTTGAAGAAATATAAAGAATTGGATGCTGAATTAAAGCGTAAGAAGTTTGCTATCACTATCGGTGATGAACTTCCTGCGGGCATTATTCAGATGGCTAAGGTTTATATTGCCAAGAAGCGTAAGATTGGTGTAGGTGATAAGATGGCGGGACGTCACGGTAACAAGGTATTGTTTCTCGTGTGGTTCGTCAGGAAGATATGCCGTTCTTAGCAGATGGTACTCCAGTAGATATCGTATTGAATCCGTTGGGTGTGCCTTCTCGTATGAATATTGGTCAGATTTTCGAAGCCGTATTAGGTCGTGCCGGAAAAGAGTTGGGTGTGAAATTTGCTACTCCTATTTTTGATGGTGCTTCTATGGATGATTTAAATGAATGGACAGATAAAGCTGGATTGCCTCGTTATTGTAAGACTTATCTTTGTGATGGTGGTACAGGCGAACGCTTTGACCAACCTGCAACAGTGGGTGTAACTTATATGTTGAAACTAGGGCACATGGTTGAAGATAAGATGCATGCCCGTTCTATCGGTCCGTACTCCCTTATTACTCAGCAGCCGCTTGGTGGTAAGGCACAGTTCGGTGGACAGCGTTTCGGAGAGATGGAAGTTTGGGCGCTTGAAGCATTCGGCGCAGCACATATCTTACAGGAAATCCTGACCATTAAGTCTGATGACGTTGTAGGACGCTCAAAGGCTTACGAAGCTATTGTGAAAGGTGAACCTATGCCAACTCCGGGTATCCCCGAATCTCTGAATGTATTGTTACACGAACTGATGAGTCTTGGTTGAGTATCAACCTTGAATAATAAAAAAATATAACTCTTTACATTATAAATAAGGAAGTATGGCTTTTAGAAAAGAAACTAAGATAAAGAGTAATTTCTCGAAAATCTCAATTGGCTTGGCTTCACCCGAAGAAATCCTTGAGAATTCGAGCGGTGAGGTGTTGAAGCCTGAAACGATCAACTACCGTACCTACAAACCGGAACGTGATGGTTTGTTCTGCGAGCGTATTTTCGGTCCGGTGAAAGATTACGAATGTCATTGCGGTAAGTACAAACGTATCCGTTATAAAGGTATTGTTTGTGACCGATGTGGCGTTGAAGTGACTGAAAAGAAGGTCCGTCGTGAACGTATGGGACATATTCAGTTAGTTGTGCCTGTAGCGCATATCTGGTATTTTCGTTCATTGCCGAACAAGATCGGTTATTTGTTGGGGCTGCCTACAAAGAAACTAGACGCTATTGTATATTATGAACGTTATGTGGTTATCCAGCCGGGTGTGAAGGCTGAAGATGGCATTAATAAATATGATTTGCTTTCTGAAGAAGAGTATTTGGATATCTTGGATACACTTCCTAAAGAAAACCAATATTTGGAAGATACAGATCCGAATAAGTTTATAGCTAAGATGGGAGCAGAAGCCATTTATGATCTGCTCTCAACTTTGGATTTGGATGCTTTATCTTATGAATTACGTCATAAAGCAAGTAATGATTCTTCGCAGCAACGTAAGAACGAGGCTTTGAAGCGTCTGCAGGTAGTTGAATCGTTCCGTGCATCTCGCGGACGTAATAAACCTGAATGGATGATTGTACGTATTGTGCCGGTTATTCCTCCTGAACTGCGTCCATTGGTTCCGTTGGATGGTGGCCGTTTCGCTACCTCTGACTTGAATGACTTGTATCGTCGTGTGATTATCCGTAACAACCGTTTGAAGCGACTGATTGAAATCAAGGCTCCCGAAGTGATTTTGCGTAACGAAAAACGTATGTTGCAGGAGGCTGTCGATTCCTTGTTCGATAACTCACGTAAATCAAGTGCAGTGAAGACTGACGCTAATCGTCCATTGAAATCACTGTCCGATAGCTTGAAGGGTAAGCAAGGACGTTTCCGTCAGAACTTGCTGGGTAAGCGTGTTGACTACTCTGCTCGTTCGGTTATCGTTGTTGGTCCTGAATTGAAGATGGGTGAATGTGGTATTCCTAAACTGATGGCTGCAGAGCTTTACAAGCCGTTTATCATCCGTAAGTTGATTGAACGTGGTATTGTGAAGACTGTAAAATCTGCAAAGAAGATTGTAGACCGCAAGGAGCCTGTGATCTGGGATATCTTGGAACATGTCATGAAAGGTCATCCTGTATTGCTGAACCGTGCGCCGACTCTGCACCGTTTGGGTATTCAGGCTTTCCAACCGCATATGATTGAAGGTAAAGCTATTCAGTTGCACCCGTTGGCTTGTACAGCGTTCAATGCCGACTTCGATGGTGACCAGATGGCGGTTCACTTGCCTTTGAGTAATGATGCGATTCTGGAAGCACAGATGTTGATGCTTCAAGCTCATAACATTCTGAATCCTGCTAATGGTGCTCCTATTACTGTGCCTGCACAGGATATGTACTTGGTTTGTATTATATTACCAAGCTGAGAAAAGGGGCTAAAGGTGAAGGCTTGACTTTCTACGGTCCGGAAGAGGCTTTGATTGCTTATAATGAAGGTAAAGTGGATATTCATGCTATCGTCAACGTAGTGGTGAAGGACTTGGACAAAGATGGCAAAATCGTAGATGTGATGATGAAAGAAACCTCCGTAGGGCGTGTGATTGTAAATGAAATCGTTCCAGCGGAAGTGGGGTACTTGAATACCATTATTTCCAAAAAGTCTTTGCGAGATATCATTAGTGATGTTATCAAAGCTGTCGGTGTTGCACGTGCTTGTGAATTCTTGGATGGTATTAAGAACTTAGGTTACTATATGGCGTTCAAGGGTGGTCTGTCATTCAACTTGGGTGATATTATTATCCCGAAAGAAAAAGAAGAACTGGTAAAACGTGGTAATGAGGAAGTGGAACAGATTATGATGAACTATAATATGGGTTTCATTACTGACAATGAACGTTATAACCAGGTTATCGATACATGGACTCACGTGAACAGTGACCTGTCTGATATACTTTACAAGACGATTAAGAATGATGACCAAGGCTTCAATTCAGTATTTATGATGCTTGATTCCGGGGCCCGTGGTTCTAAAGAGCAGATTCGTCAGTTGTCTGGTATGCGTGGTTTGATGGCAAAACCGCAGAAAGCCGGTGCTGAAGGCGCACAGATTATTGAAAACCCTATTCTTTCAAACTTTAAAGAAGGTTTGTCTGTGTTAGAGTATTTTATTTCTACCACGGTGCTCGTAAGGTTTGGCGGATACAGCGTTGAAGACTGCTGATGCGGGATACTTGACCCGCCGTCTGGTAGACGTGTCGCATGATGTGATTATCAATGAAGAAGACTGTGGAACACTTCGTGGTTTGGTTTGTACGGCTTTGAAGAATAACGATGAAGTTATTGCTACTTTGTACGAACGTATTCTAGGACGTGTTTCTGTACATGATATCGTCCATCCTACTACTGGTAAACTGATTGTAGCCGGTGGAGAGGAGATTACAGAGGATATTGCGCAGGAAATCGAGGATTCTCCGATTGAAAGCGTTGAAATCCGTTCGGTATTAACTTGTGAATCTAAGAAAGGGGTATGTGCTAAGTGTTATGGACGTAACTTGGCATCCAGTCGTATGGTTCAGAAAGGTGAAGCAGTCGGCGTAATCGCTGCCCAATCTATTGGTGAGCCGGTACACAGTTGACACTGCGTACATTCCATGCCGGTGGTATCGCAGGTAATATGGCTGCTAATGCAAGCATTGTGGCCAAGAATAATGCACGTTTGGAATTCGAAGAATTGCGTACGGTAGATACGGTTGATGAAATGGGTGAGGCTGTGAAAGTGGTAGTCGGTCGTTTGGCTGAAGTCCGCTTTATCGATGTGAATACAGGGATTATCCTGTCAACTCATAATGTGCCTTATGGTTCAAAATTATATGCTGCGGACGGTGATATTGTTGAGAAAGGAAAACTGATTGCTAAGTGGGATCCGTTCAACGCTGTTATTATTACAGAGGCTACTGGTAAGATTGAATTCGAGAGTGTGGTTGAAAACGTAACTTATAAGGTAGAGTCTGATGAAGCTACCGGTTTGCGTGAAATTATCATTATCGAGTCTAAGGACAAGACAAAAGTACCTTCTGCCCATATTGTAACCGAGGATGGTAATTTGATCCGTACTTTATAACTTACCCGTGGGGGGGCATGTTGTGGTTGAAAACGGTCAGGCAGTGAAAGCTGGTGACATTATTGTGAAGATTCCTCGTGCTGTAGGCAAGGCTGGTGATATCACCGGTGGTCTTCCTCGTGTTACAGAACTGTTTGAGGCTCGTAACCCATCTAATCCTGCTGTCGTTTCTGAAATAGACGGTGAAATTACTATGGGTAAGATTAAGCGTGGTAACCGTGAAATTATTGTCACATCTAAGACAGGTGAAGTGAAAAAGTATTTGGTGAATCTGTCTAAACAAATATTGGTTCAGGAGAATGACTACGTTCGTGCCGGAACTCCGTTATCTGACGGTGCGATTACTCCTGCTGACATTTTGGCCATTAAAGGTCCCACGGCTGTACAGGAATATATCGTAAATGAAGTGCAAGACGTTTACCGTTTGCAGGGTGTGAAGATTAACGACAAACACTTTGAGATATTGTTCGTCAAATGATGCGTAAGGTAGAAATCGATGAGCCGGGCGATACTCGCTTCTTGGAACAGCAGGTAGTGGATAAGCAAGAGTTCATGGAAGAAAACGATCGTATTTGGGGCAAGAAAGTAGTTGTTGACTCTGGTGATTCTCAGAATTTGCAGCCGGGTCAGATTGTTACTGCCCGTAAGTTGCGTGATGAGAACAGTATGTTGAAACGTCGTGATTTGAAGCCTGTTGAGGTACGTGATGCTATTCCTGCTACATCTACTCAGATTCTGCAAGGTATTACCCGTGCCGCTTTGGGAACTTCAAGTTTCATGTCTGCTGCATCATTCCAGGAAACAACGAAAGTTTTGAATGAGGCTGCCATCAATGGTAAGGTTGATAGATTGGAGGGTATGAAGGAGAATGTGATTTGTGGTCACTTGATTCCTGCCGGTACCGGTCAGCGTGAATTCGAAAGATTATTGTTGGTTCGAAGGAAGAATATGATTCGCATTCTTGCTAATCGTAAGAATGTACTCGATTATTAGTGAGGTAGAGTAATTTTTAATACATACACTGTAAAAGAGGCTGATTTCTGTTTAAGAAATCAGCTCTTTAGGTTTATAGTAAATGCTATAGGAAAATTATATAGAATAATCAGTATGTTGTATTATTACAAATAAATGTCTATATTTGTACTCCAACCAAAGAATAGAAGTTGGGGACCTTGAAATTCAGAATATTTTTTTAATGCTAAAGTATAAAATCATGGAAAACGAAAAAAATAACAATCAGTTGCAGATAGAGTTGAAAGAAGAAGTAGCTCAAGGAACGTATGCAAATCTTGCCATTATTACCCATTCCAGTTCGGAATTTATTGTTGATTTTGTGCGTGTAATGCCGGGATTACCTAAAGCTGGAGTGCAGTCACGTATTGTACTGACTCCTGAACATGCAAAACGTTTGATGTATGCATTACAGGAGAATGTTGCAAAATACGAACGTAATTTTGGACCTATTCGAATGCCGGAAGAAATGAATGGGGGAAATAATGGACCGGATGGAAAAACATTCATTCCTCCTATAAGCGGATTTAAAGGGGAAGCATAAGGGCTTTTGTAGCAAAAATAACATAGTAGTCTGTTTTTCAAAAACTTTTTTGAGAAACAGACTATTTTTATTAGTAGAAAGTATTGTTTATTAAAATGTTATTCGTAACTTTGCAGCCCAAAATGTATAGTTTTGGACTTAGTACAGCAAATTAATAAACAATATATAATAATTAAAAATCAAACAAAATGCCTACTATTCAACAATTAGTAAGAAAAGGAAGAGAGGTTTTGGTTGAGAAGAGTAAATCTCCGGCACTGGATTCATGTCCTCAAAGACGTGGCGTTTGTGTTCGTGTGTATACTACTACTCCGAAAAAGCCGAATTCAGCAATGCGTAAAGTTGCTCGTGTGCGTCTGACTAACTCTAAGGAAGTAAACTCTTATATTCCGGGAGAAGGTCATAACTTGCAGGAACACTCAATCGTGTTGGTTCGTGGTGGTCGTGTGAAAGACCTTCCGGGTGTACGTTATCACATCGTTCGTGGTACTTTGGATACAGCAGGCGTAGCTGGTCGTACACAAAGACGTTCTAAATATGGTGCGAAGCGTCCTAAAGCAGGACAAGCTGCAGCTCCTGCAAAAGGAAAAGGAAAGAAGTAAATTGTAACTGAATTCCTGAAACAAAGAATATTAATTTAAGTTTTGGTTTGTTGGAATAAGCTATAAAGGTTGAGTAAATGCTTCAGAGGAAGCGTTGAAGTAAACGGAAAAAAGTGCAGCCCCAAACAAAAAACATTATTTTGAGAAAAAAATGAGAAAAGCAAAACCAAAAAAACGTGTGATCCTTCCGGATCCGGTATTTAATGATCAGAAGGTTTCTAAATTCGTAAATCACTTGATGTATGATGGAAAAAAGAATACATCTTATGAGATCTTCTATGCAGCACTGGAAACAGTGAAAACAAAACTTCCTAATGAAGAAAAATCAGCTTTGGAAATCTGGAAGAAAGCTTTGGATAATGTAACTCCGCAGATTGAAGTAAAGTCTCGTCGTGTAGGTGGCGCTACTTTCCAGGTTCCTACTGAAATTCGTCCTGATCGTAAAGAGTCAATCTCAATGAAAAACTTGATTCTTTTCGCTCGTAAACGCGGTGGTAAATCAATGGCAGATAAACTGGCAGCTGAGATTATTGACGCTTTCAACGAACAGGGTGGTGCTTATAAGCGTAAAGAAGATATGCACCGTATGGCTGAAGCTAACCGTGCATTCGCTCACTTTAGATTCTAATCAAGTAATAATTAATAAGTAAAGGACGAAGATGGCTAAACATGATTTGCATTTGACCCGCAATATCGGTATCATGGCTCACATTGATGCTGGTAAGACAACGACTTCAGAACGTATTTTGTTCTACACTGGCTTGACTCACAAAATTGGTGAGGTGCATGATGGTGCAGCAACAATGGACTGGATGGAGCAGGAGCAGGAACGTGGTATTACTATTACATCTGCTGCTACTACTACTCGTTGGAAATATGCGGGAAATACTTATAAAATAAACTTGATTGACACTCCGGGACACGTTGACTTTACTGCTGAAGTAGAACGTTCTTTACGTGTCTTGGATGGAGCTGTTGCAGCTTATTGTGCGGTTGGTGGTGTTGAACCTCAGTCAGAAACCGTATGGCGTCAGGCTGATAAATACAATGTGCCTCGTATTGGTTACGTTAATAAAATGGACCGTTCTGGTGCTGACTTTTTCGAAGTTGTTCGCCAGATGAAGGATGTATTAGGCGCAAATGCTTGCCCTGTGGTAATTCCTATTGGTGCTGAAGAGAGCTTCAAAGGAGTTGTTGATTTGATCAAAATGAAAGCTATTTTGTGGCACGATGAAACAATGGGTGCAGATTATAGCGTAGAAGAAATTCCGGCGAACTTGGTTGATGAAGCTAATGAATGGAGAGAGAAAATGCTCGAAAAAGTGGCTGAATTTGACGATGCTTTAATGGAGAAATTCTTTGATGATCCTTCTACAATCACTGAAGAAGAAATCTTGCGTGCTTTGCGTGCAGGTACATTGAAAATGGATATCCGTTCCGATGTTCTGCGGCTCTTCATTCAAGAATAAGGGAGTTCA
>ENA-OQCF01000476-OQCF01000476.1-human-gut-metagenome-genome-assembly--contig:-NODE-476-length-15541-cov-5.738874_pt1 | contig 15541 bp, 18 predicted proteins | sample MGYA00242756_ERZ504573 | MGnify/ENA primary metagenome ERZ504573 (study PRJEB26092, sample SAMD00036240) | human gut metagenome | host: Homo sapiens | study: EMG produced TPA metagenomics assembly of... | reverse complement strand
CGCGGCGAGACTTTTGTCACCCGCAAGATCACGCTGGCTGCGCCCGCATTGCGCAGGCAAGCAGGATAAGCTGTATCTGGGCAACCTGTCCAGCCTGCGCGACTGGGGCTATGCCAGGGACTACGTCGAGTGCATGTGGCTGATTTTGCAGAACGACAAGCCCGAGGACTTCGTCATCGCCACCGGTGAGCAGCACTCCGTCCGCGAGTTCTGCCAGCTGGCCTTCCACGATGTGGGCATCGAGCTGGAATTTATCGGCGAGGGCATGAACGAGAAGGGCATCGACAAGGCCACGGGCAAGACGGTCATCGAGGTCAGCCCCGACTTCTACCGCCCGACGGACGTCGTCAACCTCTGGGGTGACCCGTCCAAAGCAAAGCGCGAGCTGGGCTGGAACCCGACCAAGACCACGTTTGAGCAGCTCGTCAAGATCATGGTCGACCACGACATGAAGAAGGTTGCCGTCGAGCGCGCTGAGGAGCACATCAAGACGAACCTGGCTGAGTATCTCGAAAAGGGCGTTATCAAATAATTTATTCAAAAGAGGGTAACTTATTATGATGGACAAAAATGCAAAAATCTATGTTGCCGGGCACCGCGGCATGGTGGGCAGCGCATCGTGCGTGAGCTGCAGCGCCAGGGCTACAACAATATCATCACCCGGACCCACAAGGAGCTTGACCTCTGCCGTCAGGAAAATGTCGAAAAGTTCTTTGCCGAGGAGAAGCCCGAGTACGTATTCCTTGCCGCGGCCAAGGTCGGCGGCATCGTCGCCAATCAGGAGGCGCTGGCCGATTTCATGTGGTTCAACATGACGCTCGAGATGAACGTCATCCACTCTGCCTGGCAGAACGGCTGCAAGAAGCTGGAGTTCCTCGGCTCGTCCTGCATCTATCCGCGCATGGCTCCGCAGCCGATGAAGGAAAGCTGCCTGCTGACTTCCGAACTGGAAAAGACGAACGAAGCTTACGCCCTCGCCAAAATCAGCGGCCTCAAATACTGCGAGTTCCTGAACCGCCAGTACGGCACGGACTATATCTCGGTCATGCCCACGAACCTGTACGGTCCCAACGATAACTACCACCCGACCCACAGCCATGTGGTTCCCGCACTGATCCGCCGCTTCCATGAGGCGAAGGTCAACGGCGTCGAGAGCGTCACCTGCTGGGGTGACGGCAGCCCGCTGCGCGAGTTTTTGTATGTGGATGACCTCGCGAACCTCTGCGTGTTCCTGATGAACCACTACTCCGGCAACGAGACAGTCAACGCGGGTACCGGTAAGGAGCTGACCATCAAAGAATTGACCGAGCTCGTTGCAAGGTCGTCGGCTACACCGGCAAGATCGAGTGGGACGCCTCCAAACCCAACGGCACGCCCCGCAAACTGCTGGACGTCTCCAAGGCGACGAACCTCGGCTGGACCTACAAGACCGAGCTGGAGGACGGCCTGCGCCTGTCCTATGAGGACTTTCTGAACAACCCGATGCGCGCCGAGCGCTGAAAGGAAACGCTATGAATATCATCCTGCTGTCCGGCGGCTCCGGCAAGCGCCTGTGGCCGCTGTCGAACGACATTCGTTCCAAGCAGTTCATCAAAATCTTCAAGACCGCCGACGGGTACGAGTCGATGGTCCAGCGCGTCTACCGCCAGATCAAGGAGGTCGACGCCGACGCCAGCGTGACGATTGCCACCAGCAAGACGCAGGTATCGTCCATTCACAACCAGCTGAACAATTCTGTGGGCGTCTGCGTCGAGCCGTGCCGCCGTGATACCTTCCCGGCCATCGCACTGGCGACAGCTACCTGCACGACGTCAAAGGCGTCGGCCTTGATGAGGCTGTCGTCGTCTGCCCGGTAGACCCCTATGTCAACAATGACTATTTCGCCGCGCTGAAAACGCTGTCCGAGCTGGCCGGGCAGGGGAACGCGAACCTCTCCCTGATGGGCATTGAGCCGACCTACCCGAGCGAAAAGTACGGCTACATTATCCCGCAGAGTGCCGACGCCGTCAGCCCGGTCAAAACGTTTAAAGAGAAGCCCGACGCCGCCACCGCCGAAAAGTATATTGCCCAGGGTGCGCTCTGGAACGGCGGTGTGTTTGCCTACAAACTGCGCTACGTGCTGGACAAGGCCCACGAACTGATCGATTTCACCGATTACAAGGACCTGTTCGATAAGTACGAGACGCTGAAAAAAATCAGCTTCGACTACGCCGTTGTCGAGAATGAGTCCCAAATTCAGGTAATGCGCTTTGCGGGCCAGTGGAAGGATATGGGCACCTGGAACACCCTGACCGAGGCCATGGAGGAGCCGAGCATCGGCAAGGCCATGCTGAACGACACCTGCCAGAACGTCCATGTACTGAACGAGCTGGACGTGCCCGTGCTCTGCATGGGGCTGAAGGACGTCGTCGTCTCGGCCAGCCCGGAGGGCATTTTGGTCTCTGACAAGGAGCAGTCCAGCTACATCAAGCCGTATGTGGACAGCATCCATCAGCAGATCATGTTTGCCGAAAAGTCCTGGGGTTCCTTCCGCGTGCTCGACGTCGAGGACGCGAGCATGACCATCAAGATCACGCTCACCCCCGGCCACGGCATGAACTACCACAGCCATGAGAACCGCGACGAGGTCTGGACCGTCATCTCCGGTACCGGCCATGCGATTCTGGACGGCGTGCGCCGCGACGTGAAGCCAGGGGATATCCTGACGATGCCCGCCGGCTGCCGCCACACAGTCTTTGCCGACAGCGAGCTGAAAATCATCGAGGTTCAGCTCGGTCCGGCCATCAGCGTGGAGGATAAGCAGAAGTATCCGCTGCCGCAGGCTTGACAGCCGACGCAAACCGCGCTATACTAAATAAGTATTCGCAAAAACACAGCGACGGAGAAAGTACGCACAAGCTGCTTTAGGCAAGAGAGGGCGGTCACCGGCTGCAAGCCGCCTGTAAAGCGCTTATGCGGAAGTTCGCTCCCGAGTGGTGCGCGGGAAAGGCCAAGGCCGAGTAGTGCGCAACGGCTCTGCACCGTTACCGGCAGCAAAGAGTGCCGCGCTTTACAGTGCGGAACATGGGTGGTACCGCGGAGAATTGTATTTTGCAAGGCTTCGTCCCTGATTCAACACAGGGACGGAGCCTTTTTGTTTGCTCCGGCCCTACTTCAAGCAGAGGTGTACTATGGAAGAAAAAATCAAAGAGCTGCGCGCCGCTATTGAGCAGGCCAGCGCAGACGTCACCGACAAAGCCCGGCTTTCTGACTTCTGGCAGAAATACCTGAGCAAGAACGGCGAGGTCGCGGGCCTGACCAAGAGTCTGCGCGATGTCCCCAAGGAGGACCGTCCCGCCGTCGGCAAGACCATCAATGAGTTCAAGCAGTGGGCCGAGGCACAGTATCAGGCCCTGTCCGAGCAGGTCGAAAAGGCCGCGCTCGAGGCCCGCAACGCCGCCGAGACCGTCGACATCACGATGCCCGCCAAGATTCGCCAAACCGGCAGCCTGCACCCGATCACCCTCGTCAAGAATGAGATCATCGACGTGTTCGCCGGTATGGGCTTTGAGATTTACGAGGGCCCCGAGATCGAGGACGACGACCACAACTTTACCCGCCTGAACGTGCCGAAGAACCATCCCGCCCGCGACATGCAGGATACGTTCTACGTCGCTGACAACATTGTGCTACGCACCCAGACCAGCGGCGGTCAGATCCGCGTCATGGACATGGAAAAGCCGCCCATCAAAGTGCTGGTCCCGGGCCGCGTGTTCCGTTCCGACTCCGATGCGACCCACTCTCCGATGTTCCACCAGATGGAAGGCCTCGTCGTTGACAAGGGCATCACGCTCTGCGACCTGCAGGGAATGCTCGACAAATTCGTCCAGGCGCTGTTCGGTGCAGACGTCAAGACCCGCCTGCGTCCGTCTTACTTCCCGTTCACCGAGCCGAGCGTCGAGGTCGACGTTTCCTGCTTCGAGTGCGGCGGCAAGGGCTGCCCGCTGTGCAAGCACACCGGCTGGATCGAGGTTCTCGGCGCCGGTGTCGTCCACCACAGCGTACTGGAAAACTGCGGCATTGACCCCAACGTCTACTCCGGCTTCGCATTCGGCATCGGCATTGAGCGTATCGCCATGCTGAAGTACGGCATCAATAACATCGGTCTGATGTTTGAAAACGATCTGCGCTTCTTGAAGCAGTTCGAGGATTGACAGGGGAGGAGTACAGAGTATGAAAGTACCATTCAGCTGGTTGAAGCAATATGTTGACATCGACGTCACCGCGCAGGAGCTTGAGGACAAGCTCTTTGGCTGCGGCTTTGAGATCGAGGAGCTGATCGACCTCGGCGGCGAGATCTCCAAGGTCGTTGTCGGTGTTGTGACCGAGTGTGTCCCGCAGGAGGGCACCCATCTGCACATCTGCAAGGTTGACTGCGGCGAGTACGGCCACGACATCCAGATTTCCACCGGCGCACCCAACGTCTACGCCGGTATGCACACCGCCGCCGCACTCGACGGCTCCACGCTGCCCGGCGGCGTAAAAATCAAGGCGAAGCCCCTGATGGGCGTCGAGTCCAACGGTATGCTGTGCAGCGGCGAGGAGCTGGGCCTGAACGAGGATCTGTACCCCGGTGCCGAGGTCTACGGCCTGCTCGATTTGCCGAAGGACACTGTCCCCGGCACGCCCATTCAGCAGGTCGTCGGCCTTGACGACTACATTTTTGATATTTCCATCACGGCCAACCGCGCCGACTGCCAGAGTGTGCTCGGCATTGCGCGCGAGGTTGCAGCAGTGCTGAACAAGCCCCTCAAGATGCCCGCCACCGACTACACGGTCAGCGACTATGTGGATCCGCGCCTGTCCATCAGCGTCGAGGCCGAGGATCTCTGCCCGCGCTACATTGGCCATTATGTCCGCAACATCACGCCGGGCGAGTCCCCACGCTGGATGCGCCGTCAGCTGGCCCTGTGCGGTCTGCGCAGCATCTCCAACGTCGTTGACATCACGAACTATGTCATGCTGGAGATTGGCCAGCCCATGCACGCCTTCGACATGGACACGCTGGAAAGCTGCCAGATCCTCGTCCGCCGCGCCAAAGACGGCGAGAAGATCACAACGCTGGACGAAAAAGAATTCACCCTGACGCCCAACAACCTCGTCATCTGCGACGGCTCCAAGCCCGTTGCGCTGGCGGGTGTCATGGGCGGCTGAACAGCGAAATTAAAGATACCACCACCCAGCTTCTGTTTGAGAGCGCCAAGTTCGCCCGCGACAACATCCGCAAGACGGCCCGCGGCCTCGGCCAGAACACCGATGCCTCCAGCCATTACGAGAAGGGCATCTCCGAGTACACCACCGAGCTTGGCATGGCCCGTGCCTGCACCTGATTCAGGAGCTGGGCTGCGGCGAGGTCACCTCCACCCATTTTGACTGTTCTGCCGGTGCCCCGCGTGAGGGCAAGCGTTTCACGGCCAAGGTCAGCGGCATCAATGCCATCCTCGGCATCACTGTGCCCACCGATGTGATTCTGGACATCCTGAACCGCCTGCAGTTCGAGGTCAAACTCGAAGCCGACGGCGACACGATGCAGGTCGTCGCGCCCCGCTGGCGTGAGGACATCGAGGTCGGTGAGCCCGACCTGGCCGAGGAGGTCATCCGCGAGTACGGCTATGAGCACATCGTCCCCACCTTCCTGAAGGCTGCCACCGTCACCACCGGCGGCCTGACCGCCGAGCAGAAAGCGCAGGCCAAGGCCAAGCGCACCATGTGTGCCCAGGCTTCTACGAGGCCGAGACGCTGGCCTTTTACGCCGACGCTGACCTAGACATGCTGCACATTGCCGCCGACGCGCCGGAGCGCAAGGTCATCCGTATCCTGAACCCCATTTCCTCCCATCTGACCATCATGCGCCCGCTGCTGGCACCGTCCCTGCTGAATGTCGTCGTCGACAACCTGCGCAAGGGCAACGCGAGGGTCGTCTGTTCGAGATGTCCAACATCTACATCCCGAAGCAGCTGCCCGTCACCGAACTGCCCGAGGAACGTCTGCATCTGGGCTTTGCTGCCTGGGGCAGTGAGGAGGACTTCTTCGCAGTCAAGGGTGCTGTCGAGAGCTTCGGCGCTGCGTTCGGCGTCGAGCTGACCGTCGAGCGCGCAACGGACGTTGCCTGGCTGCACCCCGGTATTGCCGCTTATATCCTGTGCAAGGGTGAGCGCGTCGGTGTCTTTGGCAAGCTGGCTAATGATGTAACAAGCGAGCTCAAGCTGCCCAAGGACAGCCGCGCCAACCTGAACATCTATCTGGGCGAGATCGACTGGGTCGCGTTCCACGCGCTGGTCCCCGCCGCCATCCACTACCAGCCATCCCCGAGTTTGCCCCGGTCCAGCGTGATCTGGCGCTCGTCGCCCCCGAGAGCATGGAGTGCGGCACCCTCGTCACCGAGATGCAGCGCGCCTGCAAGCAGCTGACCAAGGTCGAGCTGTTCGACATCTACCGCGGCGAAAAGCTCGGCGCGGACAAGAAGAGCATGGCGTTCAGCCTGTCCTTCCAGCCCGCTGACAAACCGCTGACACCCGATGAGATCGACCGCTTCGTCAAGAAAATTCTCGGCAACCTGAAGTTCAAGCTCGGCATCGAGATCCGCGAGTAACCTGTTTTTGTTGTCCGTCCTGCGCCGCACGGTGCGGGACGGATATTTTTTACAGATTTTTGTGTGATATTTCCCTTGTCTTTTTGCCGCGCAGGTCGTATAGTAAAGATAGTATTGTGTTACAGGAGAATCCATCATGGCAAAGATTCACCGCAGCGATGCACCGCTGCCGCAGACCCCTTCCGTTCAGGTAAAGGCATCCTATACAGTCACCGATCTGCCGAAGGTTTCTCCGCAGGAACCTGCGGCCTTCTACGACCAGGACAACGACGAGGACTATCGCCGGCGCGAGACCGCGAAGTGCAAAAAAAAAAGCGCGGTAATCTGCTGTACACCCTCGCGATGATCGTTTTCGCCGCGATTTTCCTCATCAGCGGCGGCCTGTTGGTCAAGCGGTTCCTCGATGACCGCAAGACCGAGAGCGAGTTTGCGACCTGCAGTCGATGATCGATACCGCGGCGACCCCGGCCCCTGCAGGGGAAAATGTCAACCCCAACGGTGCCAGGTTTGCTGCCCTGCGCGACAAGAACAGCGACTTTATCGGCTGGATCTCCATCGACGGCACCAATCTGGATTTTCCGGTTATGTACGCGCCGGACAACAAGGACTTCTATCTGCGTCATGACTTCAACAAAGCCTACAGCGTCTACGGCGTACCGTACCTGGACGAGCAAACGACGCTCGGGGTCAACGCCGAGAGCGACAACCTGATCATCTACGGCCACAATATGAAAACCGGCACGATCTTCGGCTGCCTGACCGAGTACCGCAAGGCCGACCACTATCAGGAGCACCCCTTCATTGAGTTTGACACCGTCTATGGGGACGCCAAGTATGAGGTGTTCGGTGCGTTCACCATCGATGTCGTCAACGACACCTCGTTTATCTACAACCAGTACATCGACATGGACGAGGACGCTTACAACCGCTATGTGGATCAGGTCATCTCCCGCAGCGACGTGGACAGCGGCATCCGCCCTGCCTACGGTGAGCAGCTGCTGACCCTCTCTACCTGCGAGTATTCGTCCGCCAACGGGCGCTATGTCGTCGTAGCGCGTCGGGTCAGTGACTAATTTCCGAAAGTAATTGCATCATGCACTTTAGATTTTTTTGCAAAGTGTGCAAAATGTTCTCTTGCTTGCAGATTGCACTTGCTATTCTTCCGGGAATGTGCTATGCTAATAAATGCGCGATAACTTTTGATTCGTTCTTATATGGTGTAAGAAACCGGAAAGGGAGAATGCGCGCAGCGGGCAGCCGTAGCCCTTGACGGCTGCCCGCTTTGTCTTTATACCGCGCACACCTGTACAAAATCTGCGTAAAGCTATAGACATTTGTACCCAAATGGCATATACTGTAAAAGTATTTTGCTCTAATCCAATAAAATGGAAAGTATAGTTTCAACGCTGTAACAAAGGGAGGATACCTGTTATGTGTGGAATCGTAGGCTTTACCGGCGCGGCACAGGCCGCCCCCATTCTGCTGGACGGCCTGGCCAAGCTTGAATACCGCGGCTATGACTCTGCCGGTATGGCGGTGCAGAACGCCGCCGGCAAGATCGAGGTCGTCAAGGCCAAGGGCCGCCTAAAGGTCCTGAGCGAGATGACCGACGGCGGCAGCGCCGTGCCCGGCAGCTGCGGCATCGGCCATACCCGCTGGGCGACCCATGGCGAGCGTCCGTCGTCAACGCACACCCGCATTATTCCCGTGACCAGAAGATTGCCGTCGTACACAACGGAATCATTGAAAACTATCAGGAGATCAAGGAGCGTCTGCTCAACAAGGGCTTCAGCTTCGTCTCCCAGACCGACACCGAGGTCGTTGCCCAGCTGCTTGACTACTATTACATGGGCGAGTCCGCAGGCAACGCACTGGACGCCATCACCCGCATGATGCTGCATGTCCGCGGCTCCTACGCGCTGGGCGTGCTCTTTGCCGACGAACCCGGCGTCATCTACGCAGTGCGCAAGGACAGCCCGCTCATCGTCGGCAAGTGCGCGGACGGTGCCATCATCGCCTCCGACGTTCCTGCGCTGCTCAAGTACACCCGCACGGTCTACTACATTGACAATCTCGAGATTGCCCGCCTGACCCCCGACTCCATCGAGTTCTTCAACATCGACAAGGAACCCATCACCCGCGAGTCCACCACCATTGAGTGGGACGCCGAGGCCGCGGAGAAGGGCGGCTACGAGCACTTCATGATGAAGGAGATCTACGAGCAACCCGCCGCTGTCCGCGATACGATCTCCCCGCGCCTCAAGGACGGACAGATCGACCTGTCCGAGCTGGCCCTTGACGAGGAGGCCATCAGGAATGTCCATCGTCTCTACATCATCGGCTGCGGCTCCGCCTACCATGTCGGCATGGCCGCGCGCTATGTGTTTGAGAGCCTGGCCCGCATCCCCGTCGAGGTCGATGTCGCCAGCGAGTTCCGTTACCGCAATCCCGTGCTCGAAAAGGACGCACTCGCTATGGTCATCAGCCAGAGCGGTGAGACCGCCGACACGCTGGCCGCCCTGCGCCTGTGCAAGGAGCGCGGTGTGCGCACCATCGGCATTGTGAACGTCGTCGGCTCCAGCATTGCCCGTGAGGCCGACGCCACAATGTACACCTGGGCCGGCCCGGAAATCTCCGTCGCTACCACCAAAGCCTACAGCACCCAGCTGGCGGCCTGCTACCTGCTGGCTACCGAGTTTGCCCGTGTGCGCGGCACGCTGGCGGACGGCCGGTATGAGCACCTCGTCACCGAGCTGGAGGCTCTGCCCGAGAAGATCGAAAAGACCCTGGCCGACAAGGAGCGTATCCAGTGGTTTGCCAGCAAGTACGCAAACGCCAAGGATGCCTTCTTCATTGGCCGCGGCCTCGACTACGCCGTCGCGCTCGAGGGCAGTTTGAAATTTAAGGAGATCAGCTACATCCACTCCGAGGCGTTCGCCGCGGGCGAGATGAAGCACGGGCCGATTTCTCTGGTCGAGAAGGGAACGCTGGTCGTCGGCATCCTGACTCAGCCGGACCTGTTTGAAAAGAGCGTTTCCAACATGGTCGAGGTCAAGAGCCGCGGCGCCTTCCTGATGGGCCTGACCACCTACGGAAATTACAGCATCGAGGACACTGCGGGCTTCACGGTCTACGTGCCCAAGACCGACCCGCACTTTGCCACGAGCCTGTCGGTCATTCCGCTGCAGCTGTTGGCCTACTACGTCAGCTGCGCCAAGGGATTGGATGTCGATAAGCCGCGCAATCTGGCCAAGAGCGTGACCGTCGAGTAAATCGCTTTCGTCCGTTTTACCAAAAATTTACCACGATTTTTATACAACATTAGCCCCATTTGTCTGCCCAAAAGTAGGACAAATGGGGCCTTTTTGTGTTATAATAGCATATATGACAATTTTGCCGGGCCGCATTGTGCCCGTTTTCAGATAGAAGAACGTATAGTAAGGATGGAATCGATGCAACAGGTCTCAAAACAACTGATAAACGGGCTTCCGCGCCGCATCGCACTGATGCTGCTGGACTGCGGGCTCATTGTACTTTGCTACTGGCTGGCCGTCATGCTGCGCTTTGACAGCGGCGATGCCTACCGCCGCGTGGAGATACTGCGCGCCATGGCCCCGATGCTCTTATACGTCCTGCCCATTTATATGATCGTGTTCTGGTTCGGCGGACTGTATGAGATCATGTGGGAGTACGCCGGTATGCGCGACCTTGCACGCCTGACCTGCCTTTCCGGGCTGGCGACGGGCATCATCATGCTGTTCGATCTGACCTACCACAGCCGCCCGATCTCCGGCGCGGTGCTGATCTTCGGCGCGGTATTCAACACGGCGGCCATAGCGGGCGTGCGGTTCCTGTGGCGGCTGGTCCTGACGATGCGCAACGCCAAGGCCAACAAGCCGGAGGACAACACGCCATTGCTCATTGTCGGCGCCGGCAACGCCGGTGCGTGGGCCGTCAACCTCTGCAAGACGAAAAATCAGAGCTTCGGCAACCCGGTCTGCATCGTTGACGACGACCTGACCAAAAAAGGCCTGCGCGTGCAGGGCGTACCGGTGCGCGGCACGATCTCCGACATACCGGAGCTGGTGCGCAAATATCATATTCTCGAGATCGTCATCGCTATCACGACAGTCAAGGGTGACCGTTTGAGCGAGATCATCAACCTTTGCAACTCCACCCACTGCCGCGTGCGGATGATCAGTGACCCGCAGGCTGTTGACGAAAACGGCAATCCTGTGGCGGCGGGTTTCCGTGAGCTGAACACGGCGGACTTCCTCTCCCGCGATGAGATCCAGCTGAACAATGCCCAGATTTCCGAATACCTGCATGACAAGATCGTTCTCGTCACGGGCGGCGGAGGCTCCATCGGCAGCGAGCTTTGCCGTCAGATCATGCGCTACCAGCCCCGCCGTCTGCTGATTTTTGACATCTACGAGAACTGCGCCTATGAGCTGGAAACCGAGCTGAAAAACAAGTACGGCCCCGAGGCTCCTGTTATCACCCTCATCGGCTCCATCCGCGATAAAGCACGTCTGGACGAGGTGTTCGACACCTATCAACCGTCCGTCGTCTTTCACGCGGCGGCGCACAAGCATGTGCCGCTGATGGAGATCAGCCCCGCCGAGGCCGTCAAGAACAACGTCTTTGGCACCAAGAACCTGCTGACCTCCGCCGCTGAGCACGGCGTGGAGCGGTTCGTCCAGCTCTCTACAGACAAGGCTGTCAACCCGACGAACGTCATGGGCTGCACCAAGCGTCTGTGCGAGATGCTGATCCAGACCTTCTCCCAGGCCACGTCGATGACCTGCGTTGCGGTGCGCTTCGGCAACGTGCTGGGCAGCCACGGCAGCGTCATCCCGCTGTTTGAGGAGCAGATCAAGCGCGGCGGCCTGTAACTATCACGCATCCCGATATTGTCCGCTACTTTATGACCATCACCGAGGCTGCGCAGCTCGTTCTGCAGGCCGGCGGTCTGGCGAAGGGCGGCAGCATCTACGTGCTGGACATGGGTGAGCCGGTCAAGATCATGGATCTGGCCAACCGCCTGATACGCTTCTACGGCTACGAGCCGGGCGTAAATATGCAGGTCAAGGTCACTGGTCTGCGCCCCGGCGAAAAGCTGTACGAGGAACTGCTCATGGACTCCGAGCAGGACAAGATGGCCAAAACCGCCCACAACAAAATCTTCATCGCGCCGCCCATGCAGATCGATCTGGAAAAATTCTACACCGACCTGCAGCGGCTCAAGGACTCTGCCAGGCACAACAACGACGAGGTCGTCGACGTTCTGCAGGAGATGGTCCCGACCTACCACCCCAACCGCCGCGTGCGCGCCGACCACACCGTTGTGGCCGCCACCGGCAACACCGCGCTTTTCTCCCAGGAGGAGATTGCGCAGAAGCTCCGGGAGACAGAGCATCCCGCCGAGGAGGCTGATTTATGTACGAGCGTTACGGCAAGCGCCTGCTGGACATTATCCTTTCGCTGGCAGCCACGATCATTCTTGCAATTCCGATGGGGCTGGTCGCGCTGTGGATCAAGCTCGATTCCCCGGGACCGGTCTTTTTCAAGCAGCGCCGCATCGGCAAGGGCAAAACGCACTTTAACATCTTGAAGTTCCGCACGATGCGCGGCGACACCCCGCACGACGTTCCCACGCACCTTTTGAAAGATGCGGACAGCTACATTACCGGGAGCGGTGCCTTCCTGCGCAAGACGAGCCTGGACGAGCTGCCGCAGATCTACAACATACTGGCAGGCAGATGAGCGTCATCGGCCCGCGCCCCGCACTGTACAACCAGTACGACCTGATCGAGGCGCGCGACAAGGTCCGCGCCAACGACATCCGCCCGGGCCTGACCGGCTTAGCGCAGGTCAACGGACGCGACGAGCTGCCGATTGACGTCAAAGCCCGCTACGACGGTGAGTACGCTGCCCATGTGACATTCTGGAATGATGTAAAGATTTTCTTCCGCAGCATCACCTATGTGTTCCAGCGCCGCGGCGTCGTCGAGGGCGGCACCGGTGCATGAACCAGACAAAAGAGGAAAAATCGTCAAAATGACGGACGTTGTACCTGCCGGGAAAACACCGGCAGGTACATTTTTGTGCTGATTTGAAAAATGTACAAGAAAATCTTTCGATTTTCGTGAAAATATGTTGCAAAAGCCAAGCGGATTGTGTAAAATATACATTATGATGTTTTGGTTTTCAGGCAGATTACCAAACGGCAATTTTGCCAAACACGCATAGCCCGCACTGCACACCGGTGCAGACTGTCTAAATAACAGCTAAAAGGGGAGTCACATATTATGGCAAACAGGGTATTCCAGAACGTGGTCTACCAGATGAAGGACGCAGTGGATCGTGTCGTCGGCGTGATTGATGAGACCGGCACCGTCATTTCCTGCTCTGAGCTGGGACAGATCGGTGAGGTGCGCGAGGGCGTGGCCGCTGTCCGCCAGACGGCCGGGGATGCTTTCGTGCGCGATGGGTATGCCTACCATCAGTTCTCCAACGCCAAGCACAATGACTACGCCGTCTTTGTCGAGGGCACTGACACTACCGCCGAGCAGTTCGCCGCCATGCTCTCCATCAGCCTGCAGAGCATCAAGCAGTACCACGACGAAAAATTCGACAAGACGAACTTCATCAAGAACGTCGTGCTCGACAACATCCTGCCCGGCGACATCTACGCCAAGCGCGGGAGCTGCACTTTGTCTCCGACGTGCAGCGCGTCGTACTGCTGATCCGCGTGACCTCCGGCAATGATATTTCCGCCTACGACGTTGTCAGCGGTCTTTTCCCGGACAAACAAAAGGACTTCGTCTTTAACATCAGCGAGACCGACACCGTCCTGGTCAAGGAGATCAAGCCCGACAACAACACCCGCGATATGGAAAAGCTGGCTGCTCCATCGTCGATACGCTGCAGGGCGACCATTACATCAAGGCCGTCGTCGGCATCGGTACGCCCATCGGCAACATCAAGGACCTGGCCTCCAGCTTTAAGGAAGCCCAGATTGCCATGGAGGTCGGCAAGGTGTTTGACACCGAGCGTCAGGTCATCAGCTATGACCATCTGGGCATTGCGCGCCTGATCTACCAGCTGCCTACGACGCTCTGCGAAGCATTCCTGCGCGAGGTGTTCAAGCAGGAGAGCATCGACTCCCTCGATGCCGAGACGCTGTTCACGATCCAGCGCTTCTTTGAGAACAACCTGAACGTCTCCGAGACGAGCCGCGGTCTGTTCGTTCACCGTAACACGCTGGTCTACCGCCTTGAGAAGATCCGCAAGCTGACCGGCCTTGACCTGCGCAACTTCGATGATGCCATCGTCTTTAAGGTGGCGCTGATGGTCAAGAAATATCTGTCCGCCAACCCGGCCAAATATTGATTTTAAAAAAACTTTCACAAATGGCGCTGCACCGCAAGGCAGCGCCATTTTCCTGCTTTTTATAGCCGCAAAGCACCTTGACCGCAGGGGTCTGACATGGTATTCTATTATATGTATGACTGTAACCATAACAGCAAAGCCAAACCACGGCAGGAGAACCCCGAATGATCGATTTTGAACATGTATATAAAACCTACGAGACCCACAACGATGAGAACGTCGCGCTGGAGGACATCAACATCCATATTGACGAGGGCGAGTTCGTCTTTATCCTCGGCCATTCCGGCGCGGGCAAATCCACGTTTTTAAAGCTCATCCAGATGGAGGAGAAGCCCACCGAGGGCAAGGTCTTTATCAATGGGCAGGATTTAACGCGCATCAAGCGCCGCAAGGTACCCTACCTGCGCCGCCAGATGGGCGTTGTGTTCCAGGACTTCCGCCTGATCCCCACCATGACCGTCTATGAGAATGTCGCCTTCGCCATGCGCGTGACGAACATCTCGACCAAAAAGATCAAGGACCGCGTACCGTTTGCACTCTCCCTTGTCGGTCTGGAGGACAAAATGGACCGCCTGCCAGATGAGCTCTCCGGCGGCGAGCAGCAGCGTGTGGCCGTTGCCCGCGCGCTGGCCCACGGCCCCAAGCTCATTATCGCGGACGAGCCCACCGGCAACATCGACCCCGAAATGTCGATGGACATCATGCAGCTGTTTGAGGCCATCAACAAGGTCAACATCACCGTCGTCGTCGTCACCCATGAGCACGAGCTCGTCCACAAGCTGGCCCGCAAGTACGGCAACCGCGTCATCACGCTGGCCAACGGCATGGTAGCCTCCGATACCGCTGACCCTGCTGCCGCGCGCCGCTACGCTGCCGCCATGGCCGAGCGCGAAGAGGACGACTACGAGTACGACGCGGACTGATTTGTAAGTAAGAGGGGACACCATGCGTTTTTCCAGTTTTATCTACTTAGTCGGCCAGGGCCTGCACAACCTGCGCGCCAACCGACTGATGACCTTTGCCTCCATGGGCGTGCTGACCGTCTGCATGCTGCTGATCGGCGCAGCCTCGCTGCTGGGCATCAACATTGACCACATGGTCGAATACATCGGCAACCAGAACGAGACCGTCGTCTACATGGGCGGCACCGGCGAGAGCGAGGTCGCCACCGACGAGCAGATTGCCGCCGCCGACGCGGCCATCCGCAACACGCCCCACGTTGTGAGCGTGACCTATATGTCGCCGGAGGACGTTCTGGCGACCTACAGCGATATGCTGAAGGATTACACAAACCTGCAGCAGGTCTTTGCCAATGACAACCCGTTCACTCCCAACTACCGCGTGACCGTGGACGACCCCGACAACATTGAGGAAGTCTCCGCCCAGCTCATGCAGATCGACGGCGTTACAGCGTCAAGGCCCCGCTGGCTATGGCGGATACCTTCACGTCCCTGCAGAAGGTCATCAACTACGCCTGCTACGGCCTGGTCGCGGTGCTGGCCATCGTCTCCATCG
>ENA-OQCF01000475-OQCF01000475.1-human-gut-metagenome-genome-assembly--contig:-NODE-475-length-15572-cov-2.243833_pt1 | contig 15572 bp, 21 predicted proteins | sample MGYA00242756_ERZ504573 | MGnify/ENA primary metagenome ERZ504573 (study PRJEB26092, sample SAMD00036240) | human gut metagenome | host: Homo sapiens | study: EMG produced TPA metagenomics assembly of... | reverse complement strand
TTAGTTTATACGGTAATCATGATACTGTGTATTACCGTAAACGCACAGAAACAGAGCAACAGAACATTAGTAGCTACTTCTCGGCGACAGGTACAACAGAGAAAGCCGCCAAACAGATAGCGGAGGTGACAGGCGGAGCCTCTACGAAATACAACCTGCAAAGAAATATACCTCCGCCGACCTGGACTGGCACGACAAATCCTCGCGCAACAGTGTGGAAATGCAGATGCCTCGTCACGTCCCGCATTGCGTTCCCAGCCCCAAAACTTGGCAGCCTATGATACCATCTATATCGGTTTCCCCATTTGGTGGAACCTGGCTCCAAGAATCATCAACAGTTTTATAGAAAAAGGTGATTTCACAGGCAATATCCTCATTCCATTCGCTACCTCGGGTGGAAGCCGCATTTCTAACGCCGAACAAGAATTAAAGAAAGCCTACCCCAGCCTGAACTGGCAGAAAGGCAGGCTGATGAACGGTGCTACCAAAGAAGAGATTAAACAATGGACTAAAAAATAAATAGTATGAGAAAGAATTTAGGAGCAAAACCTTTTACCTATCCGCAACCGGTATTTATCATCGCCGCATACGATGAAAACGGTCTTCCCAATGCCATGAATGCGGTTGGGGCGGTATCAGTGAAATGAATGAAATCAGTATTTGTATCAGCGAAGGTCACAAGACAACGGCCAACATCCTGAAACGCAAAGCATTCACAGTGAGCATGGCAGAAGCCGGGCAAATCATCGCTTGCGATTATGTAGGCATTGTTTCGGGCAACAAGGTTCCGGACAAATTCGCCCGTGCGGGATTCCATGCCACCCGGTCGGAATTTGTGGATGCCCCGCTGATTGATGAATTATCCGTAGCTGTGGAATGCAAGCTGAAGGATTACAATCCCGAAACCTGTATCCTGCGCGGCGAAATAGTCAATGTAAGTGTAGATGAACGTGTACTGGATCAGAATGGAAAAGTGGATGCCTCCAAAGTTATTCCCGTCATCTTCGACCCGTTCAATAATGATTATCTGAAAGTAGGAGAAAAAGTGGGTAATGCTTTCTCGGATGGCAAGGCCTTAAAATAACGGAATCCGATATGATACAAACAGCGGAGGCAGCTTCTTCCATACAGAACAAACTCCGGCAAGCCGATTCCTAAGCTCTCACATCCTTGTGACTAAGCCTTTTTGAACGAATGATTTCTATCTCCCAAGCTTGCGGAGTTAAATCCATAGCCTTGAGTTAACTCCAAAGGCTATGGAGATAGAAATCATAGGTTTAAAAAGGGTTAAGTGCAGGAATAAAAAGGCTTAACCATCCCCATAGTGCCCCCCAATGATTCCGCCAACATTTTTTCTTCAAACTTATCTATCAGCAAATCGCTATAATTCTTAGTTCCTTTTTTAATTCTCACCGGCAATATCCTCTGCTTTGCCGACTTCCCGACTACGGCACATTCTGAATGATGCCTTATTCATTATTAAGCCTGATAAAAAAAGATTTCCATAATTTATAGAAAGAAAAGACTTGTTTCTCCCGCTCAAATAAGTAACTTTGTACGGTTAAGTTTGGCTCCTCATGCCAGCCACCACTTTCAGTCCGTCTATGTAAAAGCCTGAAAGCAAGATGAAGGAACTACTGTCAGGACAGCGCATTGTCATTCAGAGGATTATATTGGCTGAAAGCACTGAAGGAAACTTTTAAATCAGATTCCGGAAAGGAATAATTATATAATAAAAAATGAAAAAGGCCCAATTAATCGTAGCCGGCATTGGTCCCGGCTCACCCGAAGATATAACCCCCGCTGTAATACAAGCAGTCAAGAACAGCGATGTAGTAATCGGCTATAAATACTATTTCCAGTTTATCGAACCCTATCTGGAACCGGGCACCGAATGTATAGACACCGGAATGAAACGTGAAAAAGCACGTGCCGAACAGGCTTCGAGCTGGCGGAACAAGGAAAGACTGTATGCGTTATCAGCTCGGGAGATGCCGGAATTTATGGCATGGCTCCGCTGGTTTACGAAATGAAATGCGAGCGTGGCAGCCGGGTGGAAATAGAAGTATTGCCGGGTATCAGTGCTTTTCAGAAAGCGGCTTCCCTGTTGGGAGCACCCATCGGTCACGATTTCTGTGTGATTTCCCTCTCCGACCTCATGACACCATGGGACCGGATTGAAAAACGCATCCATGCAGCCGCAACGGCAGATTTTGTAACGGCGGTCTATAATCCAAAAGCGAAGGGCGGTATTGGCAACTCTACAGATTAAAAGAAATTTTTCTGAAAGAGCGTGCCCCCGAAACCCCGGTAGGCTTTGTGCGTCAGGCCGGACGTAAGGAAGAAACCGTGACAATCACCACTTTGCAAGAATTCGATCCCGAACAGGTGGATATGTTTACAGTGGTATTGATTGGCAACTCCCAGTCTTATTATCGGGAAGGGAAATTAATCACTCCGCGTGGTTATTACCGGGAAAAGACCACCGATGCGACAGGAATCGGTCAGGAGATTATGATAAACAGTTTCCGTACTATTGAGAAAGAATTGAAAAATAAAAATATTCCTTCGGATCACAAATGGGCATTACTGCATGCCATCCATACCACAGCCGATTTCGAGATGGAAAACATATTGCATATAGATCCTCTTGCCGTAGAATGTCTGTATAAAATATTGAATGAAGGAAAAGTACGTACAATTATTACGGATGTGACGATGGCTGCCGCGGGCATCCGTAAAGGTGCTTTGGAACGGATGGCATCGGGGTGAAATGCTATCTGGGTGACGAACGCGCGGCAGCATTGGCAAAAGAAAAAGGAATCACCCGTACACAGGCCGGTATACGTATGGCAGCAGAGGAACATCCGGAAGCTTTATATGTATTCGGTAATGCCCCTACAGCATTGATGGAACTGTGTGACCTGATACGGAAAGAAAAAGCGCATCCATGCGGCATCATCGCTGCTCCGGTGGGCTTTGTGCACGTTTGCGAAAGCAAACACATGGTGAAACCTTTCAGCCATATCCCCAAACTGATAGTAGAAGGACGCAAAGGGGGAAGCAATCTGGCAGCGACTCTGGTAAATGCCATCCTTACTTTTGATGATGCGGAACAACTGAAACCGGGAAGAGATGTATAAGTCCATGCAAACATTCTATATAATAGGTATAAGCGATAACCGGAATCAATTTCTTTCTCCTGAAATCCGGAACTTGGTTTCTCAAGGGAAAGTCTTCTCGGGAGGAAAACGTCATCATGAATTGGTACACGCTTATTTGCCGGAAGATGCCGTATGGATAGACATCACCGTCCCGCTGGATGCGGTATTCTGCCGTTACGAGGAACATCCCGAAATAATCGTTTTCGCTTCGGGCGACCCGTTGTTTTTCGCTTCGCCAATACCGTCATGAGAAAACTCCCGTCGGCAAAGATTATCTTATTCCCCACCTTCAACTCGCTGCAAATGCTGGCACACCGTATATTGCTCCCCTATCAGGAGATGCAGACCTTGTCGCTGACCGGACGTCCTTGGGATGCATTCGACTCTGCTTTAATCAGAGGAGATAAACTGATAGGCGTGTTGACCGACCGGGAAAAGACACCTGCCACCATTGCCGCCCGGATGCTGGAGTATGGATATGACAACTACCGCATGACCGTGGGGGAAGCATTAGGCAATGGCGAGGAAGAATCTGTACGTACATTCTCTTTAGAGGAAGCCTCCCAATCTGCTTTCCGCTTTCCCAATTGCCTGATACTGCAAAGAAACAAAGTGCATCCCCGTCCGTTCGGAATTCCCGAAAGTGAATTTCATCTGTTGAACGGACGCAACAGAATGATTACCAAAATGCCTGTCCGCTTGCTTACTCTCAGTATGCTGACATTAAGGGAAAAGAAATCATTCTGGGACATCGGTTTCTGCACCGGCTCTGTTTCCATAGAAGCCAAGCTCCAATTTCCGGAACTGAAAGTGACAGCATTCGAACAGCGTCCGGAAGGTAAAGAGCTAATGGAACGCAACAGTCGTAAATTCGGCACGCCCGGCATTACAACCGTCATGGGTGATTTTCTGGAAACGGAACTCGGCGGGCTTCCCGCCCCCGATGCCGTATTTATAGGTGGTCATGGAGGAAAAATGATAGAGATTCTACAAAAAATCAAAGAAGTGCTGTTGCCTGACGGAGTCATTGTATTCAATTCGGTTTCGGAAGAGAGCAAGGCCCTGTTCACAAAAGGTATAACGCAAATCAACAAGAAGGTAACACAGTGTACCCGTATTGCTGTGGATGCCTTTAATCCGATAGAGATAATGAGAGCGGAATAAATGATTTAAAACAGATAACAAATGAAAGCAATCATACTGATATCAGAAGCCAGCCTGCCGTTGGCAAAAACACTACAAAGAGAGTTGCCGGATACCCTTATTTATACCAAAAACGAATGCGAAGGCTGTATTTCCATCACATCCTGCCATCGGTTCATAGAGGAGCATTTCAATGACTTCGACAGCATCATCTTTATCGGTGCCATGGGAATCTGTGTACGCAGCATTGCAGGATGCATAAAAAACAAATATAAAGATCCGGCAGTGGTCTGTGTGGACAGTACGGGGCGCTTTGTCATTTCAGTACTTTCCGGGCATGTGGGGGGAGCCAATGAACTGACCCGCCATATTGCCGCCATTACAGGAGGAGAAGCTGTGATTACCACCCAAAGTGACAATGCCGGGTTATGGGCGCTGGACACGCTGGCTGGAAAATATGGCTGGAAAATAACTGTTCCTCATGCAAAAATGAACAGACTGGTCACACTTTTTGTCAACCGGGAACCAACGGCGCTGCTGCTCGATATAAAGGATAAAGGTACGGAGTATCTGGAACGCACGCTTCCCGCACACGTAAAAGTGTTCTATCATTCGAAGACATGCCCCAATCGGAATTCAAGTTGATTATTGCTGTTACACCTTATATATATAGTGCGGAGATTCCCATGCTCTGTTTCCATCCCGCCGTCCTCCACTTGGGAATAGGTTGCCGGAAACAATGCGATCCTTCGGGCATTGCGGAATACATAGAAGCCGTGATGCACAGACATGGTTTGTGTCCGTTCTCTCTCGCCTCCCTCAATACCATCGAACTGAAAAAAGACGAGCCTCTGCTGGAAATCCTCCACCGGCGATGGGCCGATACGGAAACCCATATTTATCCTGCGGAAGAACTGAAAGATATCACAGTTCCCCATCCGTCTGAAAAGGCATTCGAAGTGACAGGCGTCTATGGAGTGGCCGAAAGCACAGCCTTGAAAAGCAGCGGTGAAGGAACACTTGTATTGGAAAAGCAAAAGGGCATGCTGACAGAAGGAAACCACTTCACTTTTGCCATAGCCGTCAGTGCGACAGCCATGCGTGGCGGACATATAGAGATAGTGGGTGCAGGTCCCGGTGATCCCGAACTGATTTCGGTACGCGGAAAACGAATGTTGGAGAAAGCGGATCTTGTTCTGTATGCCGGAAGTCTTGTTCCCCGCGAACTGACCTTTTATGCTAAAGAAGGAGCGACCGTACGCAGTTCCGCCGGTATGGATTTGGAGGAACAGTTCGCCTTGATGAAAGAGTTTTATGATAAAGGATTGTTTATTGTACGCTTGCACACGGGAGACCCTTGCATTTATGGAGCCATCCAGGAACAAATGGCTTTCTTCGACCGCTACAAGATGAGTTATCATATCACTCCGGGGATCTCCTCGTTCCAGGCGGCTGCGGCAGCATTAAGGTCACAGTTCACCATCCCCGAAAAAGTACAAAGCATAATCCTCACCCGTGGGGAAGGCCGTACTCCGATGCCCGAAAAAGAACAATTACATAAATTGGCGCAATCGCAAAGTACAATGTGCATTTATTTAAGTGCGGGCATTGTGGAACAGGTACAGGAAGAGCTGATGCAGGCATACCCTCCCGAAACTCCGGTTGCCGCCTGTTATAAGCTGACTTGGAAAGAAGAAAAGATTTATCGCGGAGAGTTGAAGGATTTGGCTAAGATAGTAACGTGACAATAACCTGACGCTGACTACCTTATTGGTAGTAGGCGAAGGCGATAGACAACCGGAAAGGTCTGTCCCGACTCTATGCGCACGAGTTCAAACACTTGTTCAGAAAGTAAAAAAAGAATCATTCACATCCAGCCTATGATACTGATTTTAGGAGGAACTACCGAAGGACGCACCGCCGTGAAAGTTGCCGATGAAGCCGGAAAGCCCTACTTCTACTCTACCAAAGGAGAATGGCAGGAGATACAATGCAAGCACGGCATCCGTATCACCGGAGGAATGGACACGGAGAAAATGGAAAGTTTCTGCCGCCAAAACAACATCCGTTTGTTGGTGGATGCTGCCCACCCGTTTGCCTCCCAACTCCACCGGACTGTGGATGAAACAAGCCGGACGCTACATCTTCCTGTCATACGTTTTGAAAGGAAGTATCCTCCACGCACCGAAAACATCATCTGGTGTGAAGACTATGCAGATGCCATTTACCGGTTAGAGAAAGCAGGAACCGATCGTCTGCTGGCACTGACCGGAGTACAGACCATCGGGAAGTTACGCCCTTATTGGGAGAAACATACCTGTTGGTTCCGCGTACTGGAACGGGAAACTTCCATCACATTAGCCCAAGAACAAGGCTTCCCGAAAGGAAATCTGGTATTCTATCATGCCGGAGAATCCGAAGCTCTTTTATTAGAGACACTACATCCACAGGCCATTCTGACCAAGGAAAGCGGAGAATCCGGAGGATTTTCGGAGAAAGTGAAAGCGGCACAGGCTGCAAAATCCCGGTCTTTGCTATAAAACGCCCTCCCTTCCCAGGCATTTCATATCGTTACCGGTGAATATGGATTGAGAAAACAGATAGAAAAGAACATCCCTGCTTTTTACCCGTTGAGAAGCGGCTACACCACAGGGGCCTGCGCTACTGCAGCTGCAAAAGCAGCATTGACGGCTCTGATTTTAGGGGAAGAACAGAAAATGATATCCTTCCGCCTTCCCGATGACGAGGAAATGACCTTACCGGTAGCCCATACAGAAATAGAAAAGAACAGTGCCACCTGCACCGTTGTTAAAGATGCGGGAGATGATCCGGATGTCACTCACGGCGCATCCATTGTGGTAACGGTAAGTTTTAGCAATCACCCGGACATCCGTTTCCTGCAAGGTGAAGGAGTGGGACGAGTCACCCTTCCGGGGCTGGGATTGGAAATCGGGGAACCCGCCATCAATCGCATCCCCCGGCAAATGATAATGAAAGAATTATCGGCGCTTTATGACAAAGGGCTGGATGTTACCATTTCCGTTCCCGGAGGAAAAGAGTTGGCACAACGTACTTTCAATCCTAAACTAGGAATTGTGGACGGCATTTCCATCATTGGAACTTCGGGCATAGTCCGTCCTTTTTCTTCAGAAGCTTTTGTCGAGGCTATCCGCAGGGAAGTGGAGGTTTGTGTGGCTGTGGGCTCATCCAGACTCATCATTAATTCGGGAGCAAAAAGCGAACGTTTTGTGAAGAAGGAGTATCCGGGATTACCTGCTCAGGCTTTTGTACATTATGGAAATTTTATAGGGGAGACACTCAAGATAGCTGCCAAGCTTAAGGTTCCATTGGTTACTTTAGGCATTATGATAGGCAAGGCGGTGAAACTGGCCGAAGGAAATTTGGACACACACAGTAAGAAAGTGGTGATGAATAAAGAATTCCTAAGGCAGGTGGCAATGGAAGCCGGATGCTCTCCGGATGTTGAAAGCATGATAGAAAAGTTGACATTAGCCCGTGAATTATGGACCTTGCTGTCTGAAGAAGACAGCGGAAAGTTCTTTCCGTGTTTGTTGGAACATTGTTTTGCACATTGCGTCCCCTTATTGCCCGAAGGAAAATTGACAATCCTCTTGATTGATGAAGAAGGGAATATTCCTTTCAGGATACAATAACTGATTATTTAGACGCTGCTGCTAAACGGAAGCTAATATAGCAGTGACTTGTTCTAACAATTCCTCTATGGTATCTACCTTTATCGTCCTCCCGGCTACCGGGTGGATAATATATCCACTGGTAGTCATATCTCCCGTTTCAATATAAAAATCGGACTCAACACGCCGGCTTGCCAGAATACCATTCCGCTGCAAGGCTTTCCGTACCATCGCATACTTATTCCCATGTCCCACCAGACGGACTTCTTTTTCAAACTCATTGTCAATGCGGAACAGTCCGGTTTCCATATCAAAAACAATTCCCTTACGGGAGAAAAAATTACTCAGGCATCCGTCTATGGAAAGATCTTCAGGAGTTCCTATAGTCACTCCATTGGCTTTATCCATCAGCCAAATCTTATCAGCAATCTGCAAAGCTAACTCTAAATCATGGGTGGAAAGAAAAATCGTCTTGTTGGTAGAACGTGACAAATGATGAAGCAGTTGCATAATCTCCACTTTACTGGGGAAATCAAGAAAAGCAGTCGGCTCATCCAGAAAAATCACCGGGGTTTCCTGTGCCAACGCCTTTGCTATCATTACTTTCTGACGCTCACCGTCACTCAAGTATGTACCATCCGGTATTTCAAATCCTCAATCCTTACCAGCGCAATGGCATCGTTTACTGTATTCTTGTCCTCCTTGCTTAAATTTCCCCAGAAACCGGTATAAGGACTGCGCCCCATACCCACCAGTTCTTCCACGGTCATGTTCCGCAGACTGCATTTTTCGGTCAATACCACTCCGATAACTGTCGCCAACTGTTTATCGGTGTAATCCGTCAGTTTCTTTCCCATTATTTCTATCTCTCCTCCTACAGGCGGCTGAAAGGCAGACAAAGTACGCAATAAAGTAGATTTCCCTACTCCATTCGCCCCCAAAAGACAAGTCAGTTCCCCACTGCGGATAGTAGCATCAATGTCCTTCGCTACAATCTTGGTTCCCCTTACCGGGATAACCGGTAGTCAGTTTCCGAATATGTATAGTTTCTTGATTCATCATTACTCATTCATTTCATTGCGACGTTTATTGAATAAAACCGACATCACTACCGGAGCACCTACCAAAGCCGTCACCGAATTTACCGGCAATGCACCTTCGAAACCGGGCATACGGGCAATCAGATTACATACCAATGCCAATGACGCACCTGCCAGTAAAGAAGCAGGCATCAGAATACGATGATCGGATGTGCGGAACATTCCCCTGCAAAGATGCGGAACGGCCAGCCCCAGAAAAATAATCGGACCGCAATATGCGGTAACAATAGCTACCAATACTCCCGAACAAGTAATGACAAGCAGACGGGCACGTTTTATATTCAATCCGAGATTCCGTGCGTATGCATCTCCCAGCAGCAAAAGATTCAATGTTTTGACAAGCAGGAAGGAAAGTGGCAACAATACCACCATGATACATATAAATAAAGTCATCTGATCTCCCGATACACGGGCAAAACTTCCCAACCCCAAATGACATATGCACGAATATCCTCCTCCACACTGAAAAATTTCAGCACACCTATCACCGCATTGGCTATGTAACCAATCATCACACCGATAATCAGCAAAGTAACATTGCCCCTTACTTTTTGGGAAACGAAAACAATAAGTGCCATAATGGAAAGTGAACCTGCAATAGCTGCTATGGTAAGGGCTATTTCCCCCATAAAGCCTAGCTTGCTCAAAGCAACACCACCCAAAACTGCCCGAAAGAAGCACCACAAAAGCAACTCCCATACTGGCTCCCGAACTGATGCCCAGTACCGACGGACCGGCCAAAGGATTGCGGAAAACAGTTTGCATCTGTAAACCGCTGACAGAGAGCCCCGCCCCCGCCACCAATGCGGTAAGCGCCTGTGGTACCCGTGATTTCCAAATAATATTTTGCCAGATAACAGACTCATTCCCTGTTCCCCAAAGGATATTCCACACAGCACGAAGCGGTATGGAAACAGAACCTAATACCAGATTCAGGAAGAAAAACAGAAAAATAGAAAGCCATAATTAGCAGCATATAAAATGCAACAGGTCGTTTCATATACTATTTTCCTATTTAAGCAATTCATAATATCCCGGTTGGTGACCGGACAAAAGCTGCGGATGAAAGATTTGAATCAAATCTGCCAGAACAACTTCCGGTTCTGTAGGCATAACTCTCATAAAAAGGTTTTTCACGCATGTTACAATAAATCACCCCTTTCTCTTTGTATGCTTTGAAATCAACATAACGGGCATCTTCCTCTTTCAACGTGTTATAAGAAAAATTCTCCTTGATAGCTATTCACAATACGCCAATAATCGGCACCTGCCGCTTGGCTGTAAACTGTTTCAAAATCGAGGGTGACTCCTCCAGACTGTTCATCGTCTTTCAAAAAATAATCGGCACCGGCATCTTTAAACAATTGTGCGAGAAAACTCCTCCCTCCTACAGCATACCAATTGCCGCCCCGCAATTCTCCACTGAATACCACCGGGCGTTTTGTCACCCGACCGGTCAGTTCCTTCAGCTCGTTATATCTTTTCTTAATAGCGGCAAACTGCTCATTAGCTTTTTCTTCTTTTCCCAATAACAAGCCCACAAACTTTATCCATTCAGCCTGTCCCAAAGGAGTCATTTCCTTATATCCCAAATGCGGCATCAAAGGAATGCCTACCTCTTTCAAAGCATCGTACCCCCCTCGTTTAAAAGGAGAGATCAAAATCAAATCCGGGTTTACACTCATAATCACCTCATTATCGAAATTCCCTTCAATACCTATCTTATGAATGCTTCCATCTTTCAAACGATCATTTATTTTCTTGTTAAACAAATGACGTGTACTGGTGATACCCACCACTGCATCCAGCTCTTCCAACTTGATAAAATTGGAAAGTTGCAGGGAAGTCATGCAGATAACGCTTCGTATGGGAGTTTCAATAACCGTATAATCCGCAGGTATGTTTTCCGCTTCCACACCTCTTGGCACCAAAGCATAATGAAAAGACTGACTTCTTTATTCTGAGGGTCCTGAATGTCAAGCAGACAAGCCTGATCCGTATAGGTTATTTTAAACCCTTGGGCATATTCCGGAATAATCTTCACAATAGAAGAATCTGTCAATGTCTTATGTTCCAGATTCCCGGAGCCCTGTTTGTGCTTATTTTGGCAGGCTGTAACAGTCAATAATAACAAAAGGCCCGAAGCCCATATTAGTTTTTTCATGTTCTTTTCTGTTTTTCAGCCAACAAAGGTAATCAATTCTCTTGCTTTATACGGAATTTTTCAGCACTTTTGCGTGCTTAAAAACTGTAAATACCTACAAAAGATGAGTCGTCCGATCTATTTTGTTTCTTTAGGACCCGGTGATGCCGAACTGATTACATTGAAATCATTGCATGCTTACAGCAAGCAGACATAATATATTGTCCATCAACGGTTCGGGAGCCAGACAAAATCTTGTCACGTGCCGCCACCTGTTACATAAGCTAGGCATCAAAGGAGATATACACCTATTCTCGCTCCCGATGAGCAAAGACAGAACAAAAGCAATCAAAGTCTATCGGCAACTTTTCGAAGAAATGAGGCTGGAACAAAAAGCAGGAAAACGGTTGGCGGTAGCAGTAGAAGGCGATGCGGGAATTTACGCCTCCGTTCACTATGTACTGGATCTCCTCGAAGAAAATGGAATCCCCGTAGAGCAACTTCCCGGTATTCCTTCATTCATCGCTGCGGAAGCGGCCGCAAAACTACATCTCATCAGCCAAAAAGAAAGACTGGTCATTATTCCGGGCAATATTACTTCGGACGAACTGGACATGTATCTGAGCCATCATCATGTGCCGGTTATCATGAAATTATCTCAATGTGCAGACATAGTACAGGATTACATGGAGTCCCACCCCCAATACAGTTATCATTATTTTGAAAATATATCGACAGCCGAAGAATATCATTCTTCCCATCAGGCGGAACTGAAAAGAAGAGTATTTCCTTATTTTTCCTTAATGATCATCTTTAACGAACAGACACGGAAGGATGATAGTGCAAAATAGCGTTCAGAATACCTTCAATATTTACATCATCTTTCTTGATAACTAAAAAATTGTGGTACATTCCTTCTTTCCGGTAACGGATCACAATCGACTTGAGTTTACCAGACTTTGTGTACTCCTTTTCTATCTCTGTGATGTTTTGCACGAAGGAAAAACATGCCGAGGCTTCATCCCTCTTATAGCTAAGGTAAAAGAATCAGGAGTAATAGTATAAACAGACAATAACCTTACCCCCGTTATCAACAGAGGAGGAGTCAAGACCAGCAAAGATGCATATCTTCCATGCGCTATAAAAAAGCATGTACACGCCACCAACATAATAGCAATAACTGCCCAAATCCATAAAGGATAACCGGGTCTGAATTCTTGTTTTTCCATATGCCACATCTATCTTGTATAGATACAAAAATAGGGAGACTCAGTTTTATAACCAAATCTCCCTCAAGGAATTTATAAACTATTTCTAACAATTAATCTGATTAGAGAATACCCTTTACTGTTTCCAGCATACCCTTTTCTTGAATAGAGTCAAGATCAGCTTTTACTGCGGCGGTCAAACCCGGAATGTTGTTCAAGTTCTCACCCCAAATAGATTCTGCTGCCAACACGCCTTCCGCCACTTTCTGAGTGCAGCCTGTAGCCCAAAGTTCTTTCAGCAGATTCATGATTTCAGGAGCATCGTTCGGAACAATCTCAGCACCGTCAGCACGAACACCACCTTTATAATAAGTGATGATAGCCGCCAGTCCCAATACCAAGCCTTTAGGCAACTCACCCTTACGCTCCAGATAAACTTTCAAGCCCGGGAGGTCGCGAGTTTCATATTTAGGGAATGAATTCAGCATGATAGAAGTCACCTGGTGATCAACAAACGGATTGTTGAAACGCTCCAAAACATCTTCCGCAAACTTCTTCAATTCTTCTTTCGGCAGGTTCAGGGTTTCCATCAACTCATCGAACATAACTTTATGAATGTATTTACCTACCACTTCATGCTCGCAAGCCTCGCGCACAATGTTGATTCCAGACAGATAAGCTACCGGAGACAGCACTGTGTGAGGACCGTTCAGCAAAGTAACTTTTCTTTCGTGATAAGGAGCTTCAGACGGAACGAACAATACATTCAAACCGGCTTTGTCGGCAGGGAATTCCTTGGCGATTCCTGCGGAGCTTCAATTACCCACAAATGGAAGATTTCTGCCTGTACCACCAGATTGTCATCATACTGCAATTTTTCTTTAATAGCAGCGATATCTTTGCGGGGGAATCCCGGCACAATACGGTCTACCAAAGTAGCATAGACACCACAAGCTTCCTCAAACCATTGCTTGAAGTCTTCACCCAAGTTCCACAAATCAATATATTGATAGATGGTTTCTTTCAGTTTATGGCCGTTCAGGAAAATCAATTCGCAAGGGAAAATTATCAAACCTTTGCTCTTGTCACCATTGAACGTTTTATAACGGTGATACAGCAACTGGGTCAGTTTGCCCGGATAAGATGAAGCAGGGGCATCATCCAGCTTGCAGGCAGGATCAAAAGCGATACCGGCCTCTGTCGTATTAGAGATAACGAAACGCATTTCCGGCTGTTCCGCCAATTTCATAAATTCATCATTCTGAGAATAAGGATTCAAGGCACGACTGATCACATCAATTTTTGTCAGGCTGTTTACCACCTGTCCTTTATCCAAACCCTGCAAGTTTACATGATACAGACAATCTTGTGCGTTCAACATGTCAACCATACCTTTTTCAATAGGTTGAACCACCACCACACTGCTGTTGAAATCAGTTTTTTCGTTCATGTTGTAGATAATCCAATCCACAAACGCACGCAGGAAGTTACCCTCACCAAATTGAATGATTCTTTCGGGACGTTGAGTCTTTGCTGCTGTCTCCTTGTTTAATGCTTTCATATTTTTAATTATATTATGTGTTTATCCATACCTGTACTTATTGAAGACGAATCAGATTTTATTGTGTACTCATAGTATTCATGCTTTCTTTTAAATGGTAATATATATTTAAGTTTTATATATCATCATTGAACCAAGCATTTAAAATCTTTAAATCTTCGCCGCAAAGATACAAATAATTTTGTTATTCCAAATAAAATTTCTACTTTCGTGTTCGATAACGGTTAATAAATCTAAAGAGATGCTCTTTGACATCTTTTTTAGAATGAGTTTTTACTGAAAGTCAAAATAAACAACAATTATATAGATATAAAAAGACTACTTATGAAAAACTTTATGGATGAAAACTTCCTGCTTCAGACAGAAACTGCGCAGAAGTTGTATCATGAACATGCGGCTAAAATGCTATTATCGATTACCACTGCCACCTGATTCCCCAGATGGTTGCTGATGACTATCAGTTTAAGTCACTGACAGAAATCTGGTTGGGTGGAGACCACTATAAATGGCGTGCCATGCGTACCAACGGTGTGGACGAACGTTATTGTACCGGTAAAGACACCACGGACTGGGAAAAATTTGAAAAATGGGCGGAAACAGTTCCTTATACCTTCCGCAACCCATTATACCATTGGACTCATTTGGAATTGAAAACCGCATTTGGAATCAATAAAGTATTGAATCCGAAAACTGCCCGCGAGATTTTTGATGAATGTAATGAAAAGCTTGCCAAACCGGAATACTCCGCACGAGGCATGATGCGTCGTTATCATGTGGAAACCGTTTGTACAACCGATGATCCGGTAGATTCATTGGAATATCACATCAAAACCCGTGAAAGCGGATTCGAAATTAAAATGCTTCCCACTTGGCGTCCGGACAAGGCGATGGCAGTAGAAGTTCCCGCTGATTTCCGTGCTTATATGGAAAAATTGTCTGCTGTAAGCGGTGTCACGATATCTTCTTTCGATGACATGGTGGCTGCTTTGCGGAAACGTCATGACTTCTTTGCTGAACAAGGTTGTAAATTGTCTGACCACGGAATTGAAGAGTTTTATGCTGAAGACTATACTGATGCTGAAATCAATGCTATATTTAATAAGGTATATGGTGGTACAGAACTGACCAAGGAAGAAATTCTGAAATTCAAATCAGCCATGCTGATCGTATTTGGGGAAATGGATTGGGAAAAAGGCTGGACCAGCAGTTCCACTATGGAGCAATCCGCAACAACAACACCAAGATGTTCAAACTTCTGGGACCTGATACCGGTTTCGATTCAATCGGTGAGTTTACCACCGCCAAAGCGATGGCTAAATTCCTTGACCGCCTGAATACAGAAGGAAAACTGACCAAAACTATCCTTTACAACTTGAATCCTTGCGCCAATGAAGTAATTGCCACCATGTTAGGCAACTTCCAGGATGGCACAATTCCAGGCAAGATTCAATTCGGTTCCGGATGGTGGTTCCTCGATCAGAAAGACGGTATGGAAAAGCAGATGAAATGCACTGTCATTGTTAGGCTTGTTGAGCCGCTTCGTAGGTATGCTGACAGACTCTCGTTCATTCCTGTCTTATCCGCGTCACGAATATTTCCG
>ENA-OQCF01000474-OQCF01000474.1-human-gut-metagenome-genome-assembly--contig:-NODE-474-length-15584-cov-8.290742_pt1 | contig 15584 bp, 21 predicted proteins | sample MGYA00242756_ERZ504573 | MGnify/ENA primary metagenome ERZ504573 (study PRJEB26092, sample SAMD00036240) | human gut metagenome | host: Homo sapiens | study: EMG produced TPA metagenomics assembly of... | reverse complement strand
GGCGCGCAGGGCGTCGAGCTCGCGCTTGCACTCCTGGCACATACCGACGGTACGGGCGGCCTGCTCGGCCTCCATGCCGCCGGCTTTTTGCAGCAGGCGCTTGGCGTAGTCGATCTCCTTGTGCGGGGCAAACGGCTTGCCGCAACGCGAGCAGTGCTCGAGCATATAGACGCTCTTGCTGGTGAGGTCGTCCTTGCTCATGACGGCCAGCTCAAAATCCTCGGTGAGCTTGATGGCCTCCATGGGGCAGGCTTCCTCGCAACGGCCGCAAAAGATGCAGCGGCCGTAGTCGATCGACCAGGTGATGGTGTCGGCCGCAAGGTCGGTGTCCATGCGAATGGCATCGGCCGGGCACGCCACGCCGCAGGCACCGCAGGCGAAGCAGAGCTCCGCGTTGTGCTCGGGCTTGCCGCGCATGTCCTTGTTGGTGGGGAACGGCGCAAACGGATACTTGACCGTCGCGTCGCCGGCCTTGGCGTTAACCTTCCAAAGCTTCAGCATATTAGAGCGCCTCCTCATCGAGCGGAGCGGCCATGGTGCCCTCGCCCGCAAGCGGCGACTTGTCGCGCCAGACGTTCTCGAACTGCTCCTTGTCGAGCACGTGATCGCGCTTGGCGGCGACATCGGTCACCGTCACGCGGTCGGTGCAGGAGTAGCACGGGTCGAGCGAGCCGACGATCAGCGCCGCGTCGCCCACGGTGTTGCCGCGGAACATGTAGCGCAGGACCGGCCAGTTGCTGTACGTGGCGGCCTTGGCGCGCCAGCGGTAGCACTTCTGGTTATTGCCGAGCATGGCCCAGTGCACGTCCTCGCCGCGCGGCGCCTCGGTGGCGCCGATGGCGTACTTGTGCGGGGTGTACTCCCAATCCGTGGTGAGGATGGGGCCCGACGGGCAGTTCTCGAGCATGGTCTCGATCATGTCGATCGAATCGTAGACCTCCTGGATGCGAACGGCGGTACGGCCGAAGGCATCGCAGGTGTCGGCCGTGGCGGCGTGCATCTTTTGGACGTCCGGATCGGCGTAGCCGTCGAAGGGATGGTCAAAGCGCACGTCGCGGGCATAGCCCGAGCCACGCATGAGCGGGCCGACCGGCGAGAAGTCGCGTGCGATCTTGCGGTCCAAGATGCCGATGCCACTCGTACGCTCAATAAAGTTGGGCGTGGAGAGCAAGACGTCGACGAGTTCCTGAACCTCGGAGCGCAGCTGATGAATGGTCGTGAGCGTGGAAAGCTTCTGCTCGGCCAAAATGTCGCGACGCACGCCGCCGATCACGTTGAGGCCGTAGGTCTTGCGGTGACCGGAGAGCTTCTCGGCCAGGTCCATGGACTTCTCGCGGACGCGGAAGAACTGCTGGAAGCCGGAGTCGAAGCCCGTGTAGTGCGACGCCAGGCCAATATTGAGCAGGTGCGAGTGCAGGCGCTCGACCTCGAGCATGATAGCGCGGATGTACTGGGCGCGCGGCGGGACATGGATGCCCTGGGCGCGCTCGACGGCCTCGGCATAGGCCACCGAGTGGGCGCAGCCGCAGATGCCGCAGATGCGGTCGGCGAGGAACGTCACGGCGTCATAGTTCAGGCGCGTCTCGGCGACCTTCTCCATGCCGCGGTGTACGTAGAACAGACGGTAGTCGGCGTCGACGATCGTCTCGCCCTCAACGAACAGGCGGAAGTGGCCGGGCTCGTCGGAGGTAATGTGCAGCGGGCCCATGGGGACGAGCGTCGTCTCCTTGCCCTTGGTATCGGCCAAGAACTCGTAGTTTTCCATGTCGCTCGCGGGAGCGGGACGGAAGCGGTAGTCCATGGAGTCCTTGCGCAGCGGGTACAGGCCGCTGGGCCAGTCATCGGGCAGTACCAGGCGGCGACGGTCGGGCAGACCCTCGGGGAACAGGCCGAACATGTCGCGCAGCTCGCGCTCGCCCCACACGCAGGCGGGGACGAACGGCGTCACGGACGGGAACGTCATCTTGGCGGGATCGACCTCGGTGCGCACGGTCACCCAGCGGGATCCTCCCCCTCCATGGAGATGACGTAGTACACGGCGTAGCGGCCGCACAGGCTGCGCTCATCGTTGCCGATGATCACGGGAATCCAGCCGTAGCGCTCGTAATACAGGTAGTGGACGGCCTCGGGCAGCTTGTCCTGCTTGACAGTGATCGTCAGCTGGTCCTCGCACTGCCACTCGACCTTCTCGATGCAGCCCGGAACGCGCGGCGCAGGGCCTCGACATGGCTCTCGCAGCGACGGGCATACACCTTGTTCTCAGTTTCAATCATTCGTTACTCCACCTCGCTCTGAGCGGTCTCGGTACCGAACACAGCGCGGTACATCGGCGTCGCGTGAAGCTCCTCGGTGCTCTGCTCGAGCACGATGCCGGTCGCGGTCTCCACACCGTGCACGAGAGGCAGCGGGGTGGCGATGCCAAACCACAAGATCATGACAGCAGGATGATTTCGGGGATAAGCATGAGCGCCGGGGCCTCATGCTTGCCCATGCCCTGGGGTGCATGGCCGAATACCGACTTGAGTGCGATGCGGGTGAGCGCGGAGATGGCCACGGTAAGACCGAGGGCGACCACGACGACCAGCCACATGGGACCGGCGGTAACACCGGCGACAAAAGTCAGGAACTCGGAGATAAACATACCGAAGGGAGGGAAGGCACCAAGGCCGAGCAGCGCCAGGACGGCGAGCGCGGCGGTTGCGGGGGCAACCTCGACGACACCCTGGATCTTGGCCAGGCTACGCGTGCCAAAGGCGTGCTGGATGTTGCCGGACACGCAGAAGGCAAGCGTCTTGGTAAAGCCGTGGAACACGCAGTGCAGCAGGGCCGCGGCGATACCCAGCGGGCCGCCGATACCCAGGCACAGGGCGATAACGCCCACGTTCTCCACAGACGAGTACGCAAAGCGGCGCTTGAGGTCGTCCTGGCGAAACATCGAGAGTGCCGCCACCAAAATGGACAGCGTGCCGACGATCAGCAGCAAAAGTTGCGGATACTCGCGCCCACGGCCTGGATGGTAAAGCCGTAGAAGCGCATGATCACAAGCATGGCGCACTTAAGCAGCACACCCGAAAGCAGGGCCGAGACGGGGCTCGGGGCCTGGGAGTGGGCATCGGGCAGCCAAGTGTGCATGGGGAACAGGCCGGCCTTGGTGCCAAAGCCGATCACGATAAACGCAAAGGCGAGGCGCATGAGCGTCGGGTCGAACTGGTCGGCATACGGCAGCACGCACGACAGGAATGCGGCCTCGTGGGCGTTGGGAATCACGTCGGCGGCGTTGGCGTAGATCAGCAGCGTACCGAACAGGCCAAAGGCCACGCCGGCGGTGCAGACCATCGCATACTTCCAAGAAGCCTCGAGGGCCGTCTTGTTCTTGTAGATACCCACGAGGAACACGGTGGAAAGCGTGGTTGCCTCCACGGCGGCCCACGTGAGGATCATGTTGTTGGACAGGCACGCGAGCAGCATGGTGAACACAAACAGGCTAAACAGCGCAAAATACTGCTTGGCGCGCTCGGCGGGCATGGAGCCCTCCTCGATATCGGCCTTTACATAGGGCAGCGAGAACAGCCCCGTAAGAAAACCGATAAAGCCGATGAGCAGCACAAAGATGGCGCCCAGCGAATCGAGGTGGAACCACAGGCCAAAAGCGCTCGCGGTGTCGCCGCTCATAAGGACGTCACCGGCCGTCACAATCGACAGCACCAGGACGGCTGCGACGGAGACCAGGTTGAGACCGGCAAACACGTTATAGGACGTGTTCTTGGGCAAAAACGCCATGACCAGCGAGAACACCAAAGGAGTCGCGAGCAGGGCGAGAATCAACGTATCCATGGACTACCCCCTCAGCTCGGACAGGTCGCGCGCATCGAGCGAGTGGGAGTCGTCCCAAATGCGACGCACGACGATGGACATGATGATGACGGCAAAGATGGCGTCGGTGGCGATACCGATCTCGATGATCTCGGGAGCGGTGGGGGCCAAAAGCGCGAGCGTCACATGACTGCCGTTTTCCATAAGGCAGTATCCAAAGATCTGCTTCATGATGTTGCGCTGCGAAATGATGCAGGTGAGGCCCACAAAGAAGTGAGCGAAGCTAATAGCGAGCGCAGGCGTTGCGACCTCGGCCGTGGGCAGGCTGATCTGCGTCACAACGGCAAAGCAGATCGCGACCTCGACGGCGATGATGCAAATGGCCCACGCGGCTTAAGGCCGGCCTTGAGCGATGCGTCGCTCGGCTCGCCCATCTTCTTGTATGCGCGGTTGAGGATATAAGGGACCAGGACGACCTTGGTGATAAAGGCAGATCCAGCCACATAAGCAGCTCCTGCGCACCGGTGGTGACACCGAGCGTGGCGAGAAGCCCCACGAGCACCAGCGACTGCACCGCATACCAGTGGATGGAATGTTTGATGTTCTTGGAGACAACCACCATGGTGGACGTGACGATCAGAAGGCCGCCAAGGATGTTGACGATCGAATAACCCATGTCGTTCTACCTCCTAACCGATCCAGCTGGCCGAAAGCGGGCCGCTGACGATGACCATGATGATGAGCACGATGAACACGAACGCCATCGCGCGGGGAAGCGGGGCTCCCGCAGCGACCTCTTCGCTCGGCTCGCCGGGCAGGCAATAGCCCATCCACTTAAGGAACCATGCAAAGGTGGCGACGGTCTCGGCGACCATGATGCACACGAGCACCAGGATCGCGACGTTGCCGGCACCCACAGAGAAGCCACCGGCGATGATCTGGAACTTCGAGAAGAACGTGTTCATGGGCGGCACGCCGGCAATGGCGAGTGCCGCGACACCAAAGCCCACGCCCGAGATCGGGTACTTTTTTACGATGCCGCGAAGCTTGGGCAGCATACGCGTGCCGAGCGTAAAGGAGAACGAACCGGCGATCAGGAAGAACAGGGTCTTGGCGAAGGCGTGGTTAAAGATGTGGCACACGGCGCCATCAAAGGCCAGCTGGCTACCAAAGACCGAAAGGCCCAGACCAAAGAACACATAGGAGAGCTGGGCGATCGTGGAGAAGGCCAGCAGGCGCTTCATGTCCTTTTGCGGCAGGTACATAAGGAAACCAAAGAGCATGGTGACCATGGCGTCGATAATGGCGACCCAGCCCACGATCTCGGGAATCTCGCCGGCAGAGACGAGTGCGCGCGCGAACACGCACACGCCGACCTTGACCATCGAGGCACCATGCAGGTAGGCCGAAACAGGCGTCGGCGCTCCATGGCCGAAGGCAGCCACATGTACATGGGAACCTGTGCGGACTTGGCCCAGGCCGCAAACAGCACGAGCAAAAGGACGATGGCCTTGAGCTTGGCGTCGAGGCCTGCAATCGCGGTAATGGCGAAGGTGCCGGTGTGGGCAAACACGATGGCGGCGCCAGATACAGGCCGAGCGCACCGATATGCGTGATAATCAGGGCCTTCATGCCGGCCTTTTTGGCCGTAGGCGTCATGTAGTAGCTAATGAGGCCCCAAGAGCACGCACCCGTGATCTCAAAGAACACGAGCTGGCCCAAAAGGGTCGAGCTGTACACAAGACCGGCCATGGCACCGATAAAGGTCGCGAGGTACGCGTAGAAGCGACGACGCGGCGCGTCGGGATGCTCACGGTTATTCTCGCTCATATAGGGAATCGAATAGATCACGACAAGCAGGCCGATACCCACAAAGGCGGGCGCGAGCAGCGTGCTCATGCGATCGAAGGTGAATCCCATGACGAGGGTCTGCCCAAACGAGATCAGGGGGACCTGCGTGTCGGGCATGCCGGCGCCGGCGAAATTCGCGGCGAGGGCGATGGTGCAGACCGTCGAGACGGCGGCACCCAAAACGCTGAACCACTTGGCGTACGGACGGGGGAACAGGGCGACGAGCACCGAGGCCACCATCGGGGCCGCGATAGCGACCAAGCCGAGAAGGGACAGACTGACTGCAAATGACATTGTTTCTCCCTTCTCCTACACGCCGACGACCACGAAGACAAACGCCAGAACGGCGATGCCCACGACGGCCCAGGTCTGATTGCCAAGCACCTTAAAACGCGAGCGCGAGCAGGAGTTCTCGATCACGCCGCACACGACAAAGTCGATCAGGCACTTCACTAGGAAGATGACGGCGCCCAGAACGGCGGCAGCGCCCACGGTCGCGGGCTCGCCCCAGGGGACGAAGATCGCGCAGAACCAGGCGACGACCAGGACCTGCTTCATGGACATGGCGAGCTTGGCCATCGCAAGCGACGGGCCGGAAAGCTCGGCGAGCGGTCCTTCCTGAAGCTCTTGCTCGGCCTCGGCCTGATCAAACGGCAGCTTGCCGAGTTCCATGTAGCAGGCAATCGCAAAGGCGATGCCGGCGAGGATCACGGCGACCGGCGCGTCGATAGCGCCCGTCATGATGTGCTGACCCATGGTGCGATGTCGGTGGAGCCGCACACCAGGGCGGCGGCAAACAGCGCCAGCAGCATGGACGGCTCGATGAGCACGCTCATGAGCAGCTCGCGAACGCCACCGATACCGGCGTAGGCGTTGGACGAATCCACACCGCAGAGGGCGAAGAAGAAGCGGGCGAGCGCCAGGCTGTACATGATGGTGATGGCGTCACCAAAGACCGGGATGGGGCTTTGTGCTGTAAAGAGCGGCAGACCCATCGCGAGCATAAAGGCGACGGCGAAGAACAGCGGCGGCATAATGCGCAGCGCAAAGCTCGCATCCTCGCTCTGGGACTCGGGGCGCGCAAAGAGCTTGGCCAGGTCGCGGTAGTCCTGCATGATGCTGGGGCCGCGACGGTTGTGCATCTTGGCGCGGATAACGCGACCGAGACCGGAGAAGAACGGTGCGACGGCCATGACGACCACGCCCTGCAGAACGGCAAGTACGATGTTGTTCATGCTCTCCCCTCCTTAACCCATTTGCACGGCGAGCACGAGGAATACCACGAGTGCCGCGACGATGTAGCAGATATAGATGCTGTAGTTGCCGCCCTCGAGCTTAGTCGCGAGGTCGGCGAGCTTCTCGACACCCTTATGCGGGGCATCGACGAGAACCTTGTCGGGTACGGGCTCCACAGCCTCGGCCACACCGGTGAGCTTCTGGAAGAAGTGCGCGATAGACCAGCAGACGGCCGTGCAACGGTCGCGCAGCGTGTAGAGCGGCTGCATAAACCAGGACACCTCGGAGGCAAAGGTCGTGGCCACGACAGGCATATGCTCGTTGGGAGCATAGCCGCATGCCCACGGCTGGGACTTCTGCACCTTGCCGACGGTCTTGAGCTTGCGATAACCGCAGGCAAGGCCGACAAGCACCACGAGCGCAATGGCGATCGCGGGCGTGGAGGTGGCAGCGCCGGAGTACTGGTTCATGAGCTCCATGCCCTCGGCGGCAAACACGCCACCGTACGGATGCAACACGGACGCGGCAACATCGACCAGCACGGGCGCGATCACGGGAGCGCCAATGCCCAGCACGACGCAGATGGCCGCGAGCAGGCCCTGTGCAAACACCATGGGGGCTGGAACCTCCTTGGCATTGGCAGCGGCCTCGGAGCGGGGCGCGGAGGCAAAGGAGACGCCATAGGCCTTGACGAAGCACGTGACAGCCAGCGCGCCGGTAATGGCGAGCGCGACGGCAGCGAACACGGCCACGATCATGACGGCCTTGTCGCCCTGCATGGCGGCATTAAAGAGCGACTGGTAGGTAAACCACTCGGACACAAAGCCGTTGAAGGGCGGGATGGCCGAGATGGCAAGCGCGCCAACGAGGAAGCAGATGGCCGTTGCCGGCATACGACGGAACAGACCGCCCATCTTCTCCATATTGCGCGTACCCGTGGAGTACAGCAGCGCGCCAGCGCCCAAGAACAGCTCGCCCTTAAACATCGCGTGGTTAAACGTGTGATAGAGGGCGGCCATCAGAGCCAGGACGCGATGCCGACCGAGTTGAGCGCCATAGCGGCCATGGAGCGCCGACGCCGAGCAGAATGATGCCGATGTTCTCGACGGAGTGATAGGCCAGCAGGCGCTTGATGTCATGCTCCTGCAGGGCGAAGGCCACGCCGAGGACCGACGAGATCGCACCGAAGACCATGACCATAAGGCCCCACCAGACCTGGACGCCCGAGGCGGAGAGCAAGTCGAGACCAACCTTGAGGATACCGAAGATACCGATCTTGATCATGCCGCCGGACATGAGGGCCGACACGTTGGACGGCGCCTCGGGATGTGCCTTGGGTAGCCAGCCGTGCAGCGGGATAATACCGGCCTTGGCGCCAAAGCCAAAGAAGGCGAGCACGAAGCACACGGATGCAACAGCGGGGCTAAACTGCGTGGCGCGGAAATCCGCAAAGGCAAACGAGCCACCGGCGAAGTTGGTCATGGTGAGGAAGCTCGCCATGATGAGCACAAAGCCCACGTGCGCGATCACAAAGTAGAGCCAACCGCCATGGATGGAGTTCTCGTTCTCCTCGATTACGACCAGGAAGTACGAGGTCAGCGACATGAGCTCAAAGGCGACCAGGAACCAAAACACGTTATCGGCGGTGATGACGAGCATCATGGAAGCCACGAAGGTGTTAAAGAAGAAGCCGGCGCGGCCCTTTTTTGCCCGGGTACTCATCAAAGTAGTTGAGACCGTAGATCGAACCGGCAAAAGCGAGCACCGAGATGAGCGCCACGAACAGGCCGGACAGCTGATTGAGCAGCAGCTGGAAATGGGCAAACGGGAAGAACACGATGGTGTCGACCGACGTGACATCGCCCAGCACGGCCTGGATACCGGCCACAAACGAAAGCACCGCGGCGACGGCGCCGATAAGGCAGCCGGCGGTCTTGGCGGCGTTATCGGCCTTGATCAGCAGAACCGAGGCGAGCGCACCGATGCACGAGACGGCAAGCGATGCGATAAACAGCGTCATGCTATCCATTGTTTTCGCTCCCTTCTGCTTTCTCGGACAGGCCCTGGGCCACAGCGGTAACGTCGACGGCCGGACCGTTTTCGATCGAGCGCAGGCGCTTGGCCTCGTCGAGCTCGCGATCGGCCGCACCGCCCATGACGGTCAGCGCCTTGGTGGGGCACGCCGCCACACAATGCGGGCCGTCCGGATCGAAGGCGCACAGGTCGCACTTGACGGCGCAGGTGTACTGGCCAGGAGCCCACGTAAGCAGGCTGCTCAGGGACTTAGGATACGAAGGCGTCGGGTCGCACATGCCTGCGACACCGGCGATAGACGTGCCATCGGGATGGATGGCACCGAAGGGGCACGCGATGGCGCACAGCCTGCACCCGATGCACTCCTGCTCCTTGACGTGGATGCGGTCGCCATCGTGCTCGATGGCATTCACCGGGCAGACCTCGGCGCAGGGGGCACCCTCGCAATGGTGGCAGGCAAGGCGGCCGAAATACCGCCGGTCTTCACGAGCGCCAGGCGCGGCGTATCCTGAAGACCCTGCATCCGGTGGGCGTCGGCACAGGCGGACTGGCATGTTCCGCAGCCGATGCACCTCTCCGGGTTGATGTCGATGAAGCGGTTCATCCCCACTTCCTTTCAAAATAACGGGCCGGGCTCCCGAACGTACGGGACGCCCGGCCCAAAAAGCCAACGAGAACGGGACTACACGATTTGATTCACGTGCGTCTCGTCGTCGAACTTGGCGGCGCCAGGCTCAACGTCCTGGGGAGCGGCGGCGTCCACCAGAGCCTGCTTGAGCTCGGTGTACTGACGCTCTACCTCGCCCTCTGCCCAAACCTGGTCGGCAATGGCGTCGACCTGGCAGGCGGAGAACTTGTCCTCGGGCGTGTGCGAGACCGGGTCGACCTTGTGCATGGTCAGCTCATTGCACTTGCCGATCCACCACTGGTAGGTCATATAGACCGTGCCCTTGTTGATACGGTCGCTCACGTCCGCGCGGCTGTAAACCTGGCCGCGGCGGCTGTGAACCGAGACGATGTCGCCGTTCTTGATGCCGCGGGCCTTCGCGTCCGCGGGATTCATGCGAACGAAACCGGGCTCGTCGGCAAGCAGGGCCAGCGTCTTGCAGTTACCGGTCATCGAACGGCAGCTGTAGTGGCCGACCTCGCGGACGGTGCAAAGGATGAGCGGGTACTCATCGTCGGGAAGCTCGGAGGGCGCCTCCCAGTCGTGCGCCATCAGGTTGGCACGGCCGTCCTTGGTGGTGAACTTGCCGCCCGCGAACATGTCGGGGGTGCCATGGTCGTTCACATCGGTGCTCTTGACAGGCCACTGTGCGTAGCCGCCCTCGGGAGCCATCTTCTCGTAGGTCGCGCCCACAAAGTTGGGGCACAGGCTAATGCACTCGTTCCAGATCTGCTCGGTGTTGTCGTAGTGCATGGGGTAGCCCATGCGCGTGGACAGATCGGCAAAGATCTCCCAGTCGTGACGGCACTCGCCCTTGGGCGGAACAGCCGCGTCAAAGTGCTGGAAGCTACGGTCGGATGCGGTAAAGACACCCTCGTGCTCACCCCAAGAGGTGGCAGGCAGGATGACGTCGGCGAGCATGGTCGTCTGCGTCATAAAGATGTCCTGGCAAATGAACAGATCCAGCTCGGAGAGCGTCTTGCGCATACCGGCCGAATCGGGCTCGGTCTGCACCGGGTCCTCGCCGTAGTTGTAGAAGCAGTGCACCTTGCCCTCGTCGACCAGGTGACCCAGATCGGTGAGCTTGTAGCCCTCCTCGAGAGGCAGCTTCTCCTCGGGCACGCCCCAGGCCTTGGCGAACTTGGCGCGCGCGGCGGGGTCGGTGACTTTCTGGTAGCCAGGGTACAGGTTGGGCAGCATGCCCATATCGCAGGAGCCCTGGACGTTGTTCTGACCGCGCACGGGCGCGAGGCCGGAGTTGGGTTTGCCGATCTGGCCGGCAACGCAGGCGATGGAGGCGATGGTGTGCACCGTCTTCAGGTTCTGCTTCTGCTGGCATACGCCCATACCCCAGCCAATGATGGCAGAGGGCTTCGCCGTGGCGTACATCTCGGCAGCTTGGTGGATCAACGCGGGCTCGACACCCGTGATGTCCTGTACGGATTCGGGAGTGTAGTTCTTGATGGTCTCCCACCACTCGTCAAAGCCGTTCGTATGTTCGGCGACGAATTCCTTGTCGTAGAGGCCATCGTTGACCAAGCAGTTGGCAAAGGCGTTGAGGAACGCGACGTTGCAACCGTTCTTGATCGGAAGGTAGAGATCGGCGATACGCGCGGTTTCGATATGGCGCGGGTCGGCGACGATGATCTTGCAACCCTTTTCTTTGGCTCGCACGATACGCCTTGCGACGATGGGGTGCGAATCGGCAGGGTTATAGCCGAAGAGGAAAATGCAGCCCGCATCCTCCATACCGGGGATGGAGCATGACATGCAACCTGAACCAACCGTGTCCATCAGACCGAGGACAGTAGGGCCGTGTCAAGTACGGGCGCAGTTGTCCACGCTGTGGGTGCCGATGCACGCACGCGTAACTTCTGCATGACGTAGTTCGCCTCATTGCCGCCGCCTCGCGAAGAGCCGGTGGTCATGACAGCGTTAGGACCATATTCGTCAATTATGGCCTGCATCTTAGATGCGGTGAAATCCAGTGCCTCGTCCCAGCTTACGCGCTCAAGATCCGCGCCCTTAGTGCGGCGGATCATCGGGTGCAGTACGCGGGGAGTCAAGATCTTGGTGTCGTTGATGAAGTCGTAGCCGCTCATGCCCTTAAGGCACAGCTCGCTCTGGTTGGTGATGCCGTTGAGCGGTTCGGTACCCACGACCTGGCCGTTTTGGACCAGGAGGTTAAACTGGCAACCGGCGCCGCAGTACGGGCAGATCACTTTATGCTTCTCCATGACACCCTCCTTCCTTTCTCTGCTACCGAATACTCGGTACTTATTTGACAATCATTGGGCCTGTCGCCCGACGCTTACGCCTCGTTTTCGATGGTGGCGCGGGCACGCTCGGCAGTCAGTTCTGCCAGACGCTCCTCGTCTACCAGGGTGAGGCCCTTGGTCGGACACGCCTCGGCACACGCCGGACCGCCGGGACGGTCCACGCACAGGTCGCACTTGAGCACGAAGCTCTTGGTCTGCGAACCCACGCGCACGTCGCCCATCAAGACGGGGACCTGCGTGGTCGCCACGCTCACGGCGCCAAAGGGGCAGGCCATGACGCAGCTCTTGCAGCCGATGCAGTTGTCCTCGTTGACGCCGATACGATGGTTCTTTGGATCAAAGAACAAGGCGCCCGTAGGACAGGCCTTCGCGCACGGAGCGTCCTCGCAGTGGTGACATGCCACCGGCGCGGAGATCTCGTAGGTGCGCGTTACGCGCAAGCGAGGTGCGGCGATGTTGCCGGGGATATCGTGCGCCTCAATGCACGCCGCCATACAGGTTTGGCACCCAATGCAGCGCGAGGAATCAGCCACGACTCGTTTATTGCCCATGTTGTTCACTCCCTCCTGAATCCCATGCCGGAGAGACCCTGTCGACGTTGCCCCGGACCGCCCGTGGTCCGGCATCGGCGTATCGAGTGCATGCGGCGAAACAGGCACTTCGATAGAGTTCCTCCAACGATATGCAGGCTAAATATACGCAGTTGCAGGTGGCAAACTTGAGCATAGGCCCTGCAATACGGGTGTATTGCAGGGGTTTTGGCAGGTTGGAATTATTCTCTAGAAGCTATAAAGGTGAGTGTATTACATGCGTACACCTCTGAGATTTTTACGCGCTCTCATTTTGGATGTACTACGCTTGTATTCGTGTTAATGGTTATTTACTTGAGCGAAATAAAGTAATCGTTATAAGATGCTCAAGTATCGGCACATGCCGCATTTGACCGACTATATTGCACGCTCATTAAGGGGGCCAGTGATGTCATCGACTCAAAAAAGAGCCATCCTGCAGGTGCGCATTCGCGAGGAAGACAAGCAGCATGCCGAGCGTCTTTACGACGCCATGGGCACATCGCTCGCCGAGGCTGTCCGTTTATTTGTCGCGCAAAGCATTTTGATGCGCAAACTCCCCTTTCAGCCGGTCGCCGTGCGCTCAAAGGACGGCACCGCCGCCTATGAATCGCTCAAAGCATATGGTGACCCCAATCGCCGCGCCGAGGAGCGCAATGCCTGGATTGAATACCTTGCCACAGAAAGTGACGATTCGATTTTGGGCCCCGAGGAAGTAGATATCCATGAGTAGCACCATCATCGACGAGACCGTCATCCTGCGCTACCTGCTTGACGACGACGAAGTTCTTTCACCGCGCGCCGCCAAGGTCATCGCCACGCGCACCGCTCGCGTCTACCCCGAAATCATCACGCGCGTCGTGGTCACACTGCGAGACGTCTATAAGGTTCCCCGCGTTGAGATTGCTGCGGCCATGAAAAGGCTGCTCGATGACGTCATGGTCGACGAGCCCACCGTTGTCGCCCTTGCCATCAAACTGTTCGGCAAAACGCATATGGACTTTACCGACTGCCTCCTCGCAGCCCGAACCGCCATCTACAACGATGATGTCGTGAGCTTTGGCAAGCCCATCATCCAAGGCATGATCGATTACCGCCGCAAGCGTCAAACCGCTGCCGACGCCCGCGACCGCGCCGCCGAAGCCCGCAGCCGAAGCACCGACTCCACCATCGACAAGCTCCGCCACCAATCCCGCCACTAGCCCCATCCCACCCTAAGTTGCGTGATAGTTCCTGGATTTAGGCTTATTCGAGCTTTTCAGGAACTATTTCACCGCAACTTTCTGTAAGGGTGGTTTTTAGTGCCGCCGAGAGACACTAATCAACCGTTTGCCGATATGTTTAGCTCTAACTCATGACTCTGACCTGCCCCGTCAAGCTTTTGGTCAGTTCATGGCAAGGTCTGGCGGACCAGATATGGGTTAGCGTAGTGTCATTCACTCCCCCTCAAGACCATGGGGTCGAAAATGAGTCATGATAAACGCTGTTCCAAACCGCAAGTAGAGCTGTTCTTCCGGTTATTCGAGGCCCATCATGGCGGGCACCTGTTTGTGGCTACCAAAAAATGGGATGAACGCTGTGCCTACGCGCTCATGCAAAAAGAGATGATTATTCGACTCTACAACCATGTCTACGCTGATTCCGCATATTGGAATGACCTCGGCGTCGAAGATCGCATCTTTCAATTGGCATCCGCTATTGCGGTCGTTGAACCGGATGCCGTGTTTTGTGGAGCAACGGCGGCACTGCTCTATGGCATCGGTTCTGCATATTCGCTTCTCGACAAGGTGCAAGTGCTGCTGCCGCGTTCCACCAGACGCGATATGTACGAATTCGTTGAATACCGACGCTGGCGGCCGGGCGACGTATGGCAGCTCGGCCCGTTTACGTTAACGGATCCATATCGCACGGTGGTCGACATCGCCCGAACGAGCGCTTTCCGATATGCACTAGGCTATGTCGACGGGTTGGCTCGTGAGTACGGTGTCGAGCGTGAAGAATTGCGTGCATATGCACAAGCGAACTGCCGCGGACTGCATGGCATCGCACGCGCATTTGACGTTTTTGAACATATGGATGGCAGATCGGATAACGGTGGAGAATCCGAAGCACGGGCGGCAATGATTCTGGCGGGAGTTGCCACACCCGAACTTCAGGTTGAAATCACTCGACCGGGAAACGCCGGCTATTATTTGGCAGATTACGGCTGGCAGATGCCAAACGGCTCTTGGATGCTGGCTGAGCTGCATGGACTAGGCAAGTTCGAGGACGAGTCCCAAAATGATCCGGAACATACTGCGGCAAAAACCTATCGAGCTGCCTCATGCGCGACGCGAACCTGCGTGCCATGGGCCACAACGTCATCCATTTCAAGCTCTCAGACACCTACGATGTCAAAGCGTTCGGCTCCATGATGCGCGGCTACGGTATACCAACCACAAAACCCTACGTAGACTCCTGACCAGCTGCCCTCATCTTCTCGGCAACAAAACCCATCATCGACCAACCCGCTCGGCCTCAATAAGTTGCGTGAATAGTTCCTGGATAACAGCTTTTGCGGCTAATCCAGGAACTATTTCACCGCAACTTAGGTGGGGATGTGTGGTCCCCGGCATGTATATGAAAACGGCTCTGGCACCAAATGGAGCCAAAGCCGTTAAAACTATCCTATGGAGCGGGCGACGGGAATCGAACCCGCGTCATCAGCTTGGAAGCTGGGGTTCGTACCATTGAACTACGCCCGCAAGATATGGTCGGGACGACAGGATTTGAACCTGCGACATCCTGCTCCCAAAGCAGGCGCGCTACCAAACTGCGCCACGTCCCGAAGGTGTTGAGCAGCTAAGGTCTAAACCTTGCGTGTCCCAAAGCGAAGGAAATTATAGGGAGACTCCCCGCCTGTGCAAGCATTGATGCCTTAGCTCCTCGAATGTGCAACAAAACGACTATGGAGCAGACCGATCACAAAGGCAACCACGCAACCGGCGCCCACGCGGCACCGATATCCGCCAGCGGCAGCACATCAAACGGCAGCCACGCGCCCGCAAAGAACGCATCGCGACCGAGGTGATCACACTCTGCACGGCAACCACGCCGCCGACCCAGACCCACACCCGCGGATGGGCGTCGCAAAAG
>ENA-OQCF01000473-OQCF01000473.1-human-gut-metagenome-genome-assembly--contig:-NODE-473-length-15599-cov-1.649367_pt1 | contig 15599 bp, 19 predicted proteins | sample MGYA00242756_ERZ504573 | MGnify/ENA primary metagenome ERZ504573 (study PRJEB26092, sample SAMD00036240) | human gut metagenome | host: Homo sapiens | study: EMG produced TPA metagenomics assembly of... | reverse complement strand
CAGAGCCACAAGGTGGATGTTGTATTGACAGATATCTGTATGCCTTATATGGATGGTATGGAACTGAGCGAGTTTCTTCATGATAATTATCCGGATATTCTTATTGTTATATTCAGTGGTTTTGGGGAATTTGAATATGCGAAGAAAGCAATCCGTTATAATGTAAGTGAATATATGCTCAAACCTGTCACAGCAATGGAACTGACAAAAGTGCTCCGGAATATGAAAGAAAAGCTGGATTCCAGAAAAAAAGAACAGAAAAAAATGGAATCCCTGTCGCAGATTCAAAGGATTATCACAAGAATGTGGATGTCATCCGATCGAAAGCACTGGAGACTCTTGTAAATTGTACCAGAGATGTACAGGTAAGTCTTCTGGAACTGAAAAAGCTGGGGATCAGCTTTGACTGTTCGAGCTACAGAGTAGCTGTTTTTGATATGGACACTTACTCAGAAATGTATCAGGTAGATATGCATAAACAGCAGGAAAGCGCATTGATGTCCTTTGTACTTTTTAATATAAGCAATGAAATTGTGACCAGAGAGAACGCAGGTGTTGCTTATCAGGAAGGCAGTAACCGGGTATGCATTATATTTACAGGATGCAGATCCAGAGAATTCGGAGACAAAATACATAGTATCTGTCAGGAAATCCAGCAGAAAGTAAAAGAAGTGATTGGGATTGAAACTTCTATAGGAATCGGAAGCTGGGTGAGATCACCTCAGGAACTGGTCTATTCCTATAAGCTTGCTGAGAAAGCCATTGGCTATCGGTATCTGCTGGGAGGCAGCCTCCGTTTGGATATGGAAGAAAAGAAACGGACAACAGTATTAATCTTATAAAATCTCTGGAAACACTGACAGAAGAGATAAAGGTCGGAAACAGGCAGAAAGTGACAGAAATCCTGGAGCAGATCGAGCATGAGATCAAAGGGGCACTGGTGGAGAAAAGCTATGCCTGCATTTATCTTCAGCAGGTGATACGTGCCATCGGAAATACCTGCCAGTCCCTGAGTGATGATCCGGAAAAGATCATTGCTCAGAGAGAGAAGCTTCTGAAAGAAGTTTCTCAGGCAAAAACCTTTGATAAAGCAGTGACATTGGTGAAGGAGTATGCTGAAGGAGTATTTGAATCACTTCAGGATCTGAATAGTTCCAGCGGCCAGAGGCAGGGAATGATGGCTATGGATTATATCCGGAAAAATTATATGGATCCGGATCTGAGTCTGAACAGTATCTGTTCTTATCTGAATATCAGTACCAGCTATTTCAGCACTATTTTAAGGAGATGACAGGGGAAACATTTATCGAATCACTTACCAGGATAAGAATGGAGAAGGCCAGGGAACTTCTGGAGAATACAACGCTGAAGAATTATGAGATTGCGGAAAAAGTAGGATTTTCAGATCCACACTATTTCGGAATTTCATTTAAGAAGATGACAGGAAAAACACCTACCGAATATGCAAGGGAGAAACGCCGATGAAGATTTCTTCAAAATTTAAGAGTATTCAGAGTTCTATTTTCTGTGCGGTGTCGATCCTGGTATTAAGTGCTGTGCTGGTTGTGACAGTGGTATCTCTGAGATATACGAATTCATCTATTTATGAAAATTCTGTCATGTATACACAGACGATCATCAAACAGCTGAATCAGAATATAGATTCGTATATCAGTTATATGGATAATATTGCGTCAGTAATCGCGCAAAGCGTGATGCTTATAAATATCTGTACAGTGAAAAAGGATATGGAGCCACAAAAGGATGAAAATTACAGTGAATACAGACAGCGCCTTGTGGAACAGTTTAAAACGATCCTGAAGGGCAGGGCGGATATCAGAAATATCGGGATTGTCAGAGAGGATAAGAACTCTCCATCTCTGTTTGACAATGGATTATCTGTGAGAAATACATATGTAGATCTTAATACACAGCCATGGTATGCAGATGCAGTCGGAAAATATGACCGGTATAATCTGACATCTTCTCATGTGCAGAATGTGATAAAGGGAGAAAGACCATGGGTCATCACACTCAGCAGAGGAATCTGCAATTATACAGGAACAGAAGCAGAGGATGGAGTAGTTTTTCTGGATCTGAATTACAGTGCGATCAGTGAACTCTGTGCACAGAGCAGCATGGGAGATAAAGGATATGTTTTTATTCTTGATCAGAATGGAAATATCGTTTATCATCCACAACAGCAGCAGTTATATAATGAACTGCAGACAGAGAACATTTCACTTGTTATGAATGCAAAATCAGATATTGTTACTGTCGGAAAGGGAGATGACGAGAAAATTTATGCACTGTCCCATTCTGATATCACAGGATGGACTATTGTGGGATGCATGAATATGTCTGAACTTTTACGAAACAGCAGACAGACAAGAAGTATTTATGTGCTGGTAGCAGTGGGGCTGATCATAGTTGCTCTTCTGATTTCCAGCCTGATTGCCAGAAATATTACGCTGCCGATCCAGAAGCTTCGTGATTCCATGAAAAGTGTGCAGAAAGGAAATTTTGATATTGAAGATATAGAGGTGATTTCCGACAATGAAATAGGAAGTCTTACCAGATCTTTTAATGTGATGACGCACAGGATACGGGAATTAATGGAGCAGAATGTAAAGGAGCAGGAGCAGAAGAGAAAAATAGAACTGAAAGCCCTGCAGTCGCAGATCAATCCTCATTTTCTGTATAATACGCTGGATTCTATTATCTGGATGGCTGAAGGAAAGAAGAATGAGGAAGTGGTGATAATGACGGCTTCTCTGGCGCGACTGCTCAGACAGAGTATCAGCAATGAGGATGAGCTTGTAACAGTCGGACAGGAGATTGAATATGTCAGAAGTTACCTCACGATCCAGAAGATGCGCTACAAGGATAAGCTGGAATTTGAGATAAAGGCAGATCCATCCATTACACAGGTACCTATCATTCGTCTGGTATTGCAGCCGCTCGTGGAGAATGCAATTTATCATGGCTTAAAATATAAAGACAGTAAAGGACTGTTGACAGTACATGGATATATGAAAGGTGAGAATGCAGTAATCGATATTACGGACGATGGTGTGGGAATGGATGAGGAAACTCTGAAACATATTTATGATAAGCATAAGGTGAATTACCGTTCCAATGGAGTTGGGGTGTACAATGTGCAGCAGCGTCTGGTTTTATATTACGGAAAAGATTATGGCATTATCTATCACAGTGAAAAAGGAAAGGGAACCACAGCATCTGTTGTAATTCCCGGAATACAGGAGGAATCCCATGAAAAGTCATAAAAAAGAGATTATAACAGTTGCAATCCTTATGGCGGCAGCAGTGGTGATTTTTGCCGGAATCCTGAAACCGGAGGCGACACAGACGAAAAAATGCTCCCTCATTTATATTCCAAAGATCAGGATAACACCAATGATTTCTGGACTTCGGTAATATCCGGCTGTAAGATGGCGGCAGAGGAATATGAATCTGACCTTGAAATCCTGGCTCCGGATAAAGAAGAGAATATAGAAGAACAGAATAAACTTCTGAAAAAGGCCATTGAGCAGAAACCGGATGCGATTCTGTTTTCTCCTTCCAGCATGGATGCATCAGATGAACTTCTGAAGGAAGCAAAAGAAAAAGGAATCCGTATTACCTATATTGATTCCTATACAAAAGAAGAATTGCAGGATCTTACAGTTGCCACAGATAATGTGAATGCGGGCAGGATGTTAGGAGAGTATGCCAGAAAATTAATCGATAAAGATTCAAAGATAGCCATTGTCAGCCATGTAAAAGGTGTTTCCACGGCTGTGGAGAGAGAACAGGGATTCAGGGAAGGTCTTGGTGACTATGCTGATAACATAGTAGATATTGTCTACTGTAACTCACTCTATGAGAAATCCTATGAACTGGCGCAGGAACTGATGAGGAAATATCCGGATCTGGAACTGATTGCAGGAATGAACGAATATTCTGCAGTTGGTGTGGGAAGAGCAGTCAGTGATGCAGGAGCGAAAGATAAGATCGCAGTAGTTGGTGTGGACTGTTCTCAGGAGGCCATCAATCTTATGGAAATGGGCGTTTATAAGGGAATTATTGTGCAGAAAGCATTCCGGATGGGGTATATCGGAGTGGAAGAAACCATTCATATGCTTAACGGGGATGCAGTAGAGAAGAATATTGATTCAGGATGCGAGCTGGTTACGCCGGAGAATATGTATAACAGTGATATTGAACGGCTGATCTTCCCGTTTAGCTGACTGACGCGTTGAAACGACTGCGTAATATAAGGATAAAAGAAGCAAAAAGGTTAAATATTTCCGGATGAAAAAAAGGAAATATTTAACTTTTTTGGAAGATATTTCATTACAATTATCCGACAGGTAAGGTAAGATATAGACAACAAAGAGATACGAAATAACGTAAGGAGGGTGAAAAACTTGGAAAAGTTGAAACAAAATCCAATTGTGAAGAAACTCGGTCTGAACAGAATCCTGTTAGCATGTATTCTGGTTCTTATGTTCGTAGTCTTCAAAGTAGTTCTGGGAAGTAAGTTCCCTGTAGGTGACAGTATCAAATCTACTTTGAACTATGTATACTTCCTGGGCTTTCTGTCACTTGGAGTAACATTTGTAATTGCCACTGGAGGAATCGATTTCTCCATTGGACCTGTAATGTTCTGCTGTGCCCTGATCTCAGGTTACTGCATGACATCTTATCATGTACCTTGTGCAGCAGCATGGTGATCTGCATTCTGATCGGATTTGCATTTGGCGTGTTTAATGGCTGGATGGTATCTTATATGTCAGTTCCGCCATTTATCATTTCCATGGCATCTATGAACATTGCAAAAGGTATTGCATCTGTATTTACAAAGACACAGTCCGTCAGCTGGCCACTGGGAAGTGATCCTGTAAACGGATGGTTCAGAAATCTTATCTCCTATAAGGGATTCCCTGTAGGACTTGTGATTTTCCTGGCAGCAGCAGTGATCTGTGGAATTATTCTTTATAACACAAAACCGGGACGTTATATCCTTTGTCTTGGTTCTAACAGCGAAGCAGTAAGACTCAGCGGTGTTAATACAAAAAAATGGAGAATGCTTGCTTATGTGATCTGCGGTGTTCTTGTAGGAATCGGAGCAATTTTCTTTGTTGGTGCTTATACAACTGTTCAGCCTGGATACGGCGATCAGTACAACAATGAAGCGATTGCAGGCTGTGTAATGGGTGGTACATCCATGGTTGGCGGACTTGCTTCTATCGGCGGTACAGTCATCGGTGTATTTATCATTTCTCTTCTTCAGCAGGGTATCATGGCATTTGGTCTTGGTAAAGGTCAGCAGATGATCATCACAGGACTTATCGTAATTGTAGCAGTTTATGTCGACGTTTCTGCAAGACGCAGAAAGAACTGATCGGAAGGGAGGATGTAACAATGGGTGAAGTTATTTTGACTATGAAGGACATTGATAAGTCCTTTCCTGGAGTTCATGCTCTGGATCACGTTAATTTTGAAGTGAAACGCGGCGAAGTACATGCTCTTATGGGAGAAAACGGTGCCGGAAGTCTACATTGATGAAAGTTCTTACCGGTATTTATCAGAAAGATTCAGGATCCATTACCTATAAAGGAAAGGAAACTGAATTCCATAACACAAGAGAAGCGCAGGATGCAGGTGTTGTAATCGTGCATCAGGAGCTGAACATGGTAGGTGATCTTACCGTAGCTCAGAATATTTTTATCGGACGTGAACCAAAGAAAGGGTTCAGCATTGATGATAAGAAAATGATCGAAGATTCCAAAAAACTCTTTCAGGAACTGAACATTGAAATCAATCCAAAAGAAAAGATGAACAATCTTACCGTCGGAAAACAGCAGATGTGTGAGATCGCAAAGGCTATTTCCCACAAAGCAGAGGTTATTATCTTTGATGAGCCGTCAGCAGCACTGACAGAGAAAGAGATTGCAGACTTATTCGAGATTATCCGTGATCTTCGTAAGAAAGGTCTTGGAATCGTTTATATTTCCCACCGTATGGATGAGATCAAAACGATCACTGACAGAGTAACAGTCATGCGAGATGGTGGTTATGTAGGAACGCTGATCACAGCAGACAGTACAAAAGAAGACATCATCAACATGATGGTTGGACGTGTCATTTATGAAGATCCTAAGGAACACAGCATGGTTGCACCGGATGCACCTGTTGTTCTTAAGGTAGAGAACCTGAATGCAGGTAAGATGGTTCAGAATGTAAGCTTTGAACTTCGCAAAGGTGAGATTCTTGGTTTCTCAGGACTGATGGGAGCCGGACGTACTGAGACAGCAAGAGCACTGTTTGGTGCTGACCCGAAACAGAGTGGAAAGATCTCTATAAGGGGAAAAGACGGACAGCTTCGCGAGGTAACTATCAACAGTCCTCAGGATGCAGTTAAATATGGTATTGGTTATCTGTCAGAGGACAGAAGAAGATATGGTTGTGTCGTACAGAAATCTGTAACAGAGAATACTACGCTGGCAACCATGGAAGAATTTACCAGTGGTATCTTCATTAATAAATCAAAAGAAAAAGAAGTTTCAGAGAAATACGTTAAAGAGCTGGCAACCAAAACTCCAAACTGCGAGCACTGGTAGTCAATCTTTCCGGTGGTAACCAGCAGAAGGTCGTTATCGCAAAATGGCTGACACGAGACAGTGAGATTCTTATTTTTGATGAGCCGACCAGAGGTATTGATGTTGGTGCCAAGAATGAAATTTACAAGTTAATGAACAGACTGGCAGCAGAAGGTAAATCTATTATCATGATTTCTTCTGAAATGACAGAAGTTCTCCGTATGAGTGACCGCATTATCGTTATGTGTGAAGGCAAGATTACAGGAAATATTGATATTTCCGAAGCTACACAGGAACACATTATGAATCATGCAACACGGAACATCAATTAAGGAGGAAAGTCATGACTAAGAAGAAAAAAAGTATTTTAAGTGATCAGAGATTTATTGTATTACTGGTTATTATTGTACTGTTTGCAATTTTCTCCTTTAAGAGCAGGGAGTTCAGACAGTATACCACAATCCTGAGTATGCTGGATTTCTCATACTATGATCTTCTGATGGCAATCGGCGTTACATTCCCTCTTATCACAGGAGGTGTAGACCTGTCAATCGGAACCGGTATGGTATGTTACGCATTGATCGCAGGATCTCTGGTAAGAAATAATAATCTTCCGGTTGTACTTGCAATGTTACTTTGCATTGTACTTGGAATTATTGTAGGAGCAGCAAATGGTGTGCTGATCGGTGTTATGAATCTGCCGCCATTCCTTGCAACACTTTGTACATGTATGATTACCCGAGGTGCAGGATCTCTGTGCAGTGCCACTCCCTGGCCGGGACTTACACAGGAGGCGGATGGTTCCATTCAATCTTTAAGATTACAGTTGGAACAGGAAGAAGTGCTTCCCGTTATCCTATCGGTTTCTTATGGATGATTATTCTGGTCCTTGTAATGGAATATGTTCTGAATCATACAAAATTCGGTCGTTATACGATCGCGATCGGTTCCAATAAAGAAGCAGCAGCTCTTTCGGGAATCAACGTTAAATTCTATCATGTTATGGTATATGTAGTATGCGGACTCTTCACAGGTCTTGCAGCTATCGCATATGCGGCAGTTACACCAACTGTACAGCCTGGTACCGGTGCAGGACTTGAAATGGATGCCATCGGTGGAGTATTCGTAGGTGGTGTTGCAGCAACAGGTGGTTATGGATCAGTAATCGGTACTTTAGCCGGTATCTTCGTTATCATGCTTCTGAAGACCGGTCTTCCATATATCGGACTGCAGGCAAACTGGCAGCAGATCATTACCGGTGCGGTTCTTATCATCGCAGTAACTGATCGATATCATGAAAAGAAAAGAAAGCAGCAGCAAAAATAATTTTTCAAAAACTGAATAAAGAAAAATGCATCTTACGACAGATGCAAAAACAGCAGGATATGAAACAACGGAGGGCTTCCAGGGGATGTTCGGCGACAGTATTGTCATATGTGTATTTTGGGGAAGGCGGAACGAGAGAGGAAGTCTCCGGGGTATCATTTATAAAAAACTATATTAAATTGTATATTTAAAAGGAGGAAATTTTAAATGAAAGCAAAAAAAAGTGATCGCATTAGTTATGTGTGCAGCAATGGTAGCAGGAATGTCCGCATCAAGCGTTATGGCAGCCGATATGCCGGAACAGTTCAAAGATCTGAAAGCTAATGAAGCTTATGATTTCCCGATGATGGTTAAATCTTTCCAGTCTACATACTGGGATGCAGCTCAGGAAGGTATGAAGAAAGCTGCTGATGAACTTGGTGTTACATACAAAGCACAGGGACCAAACAGTGAATCTGATATCGCTGACCAGGTTAACATGATCAACACAGCAATCGCTGCAAAGCCGGCCGGATTAGGTCTTGCTGCATGTGATACATCTTCTGTTCTTGATGCACTTCAGGAATGTGCTGACAAAGGAATCCCGGTAGTAACATTTGATACAGGTATCGCTGATGCTCCGGAAGGATCTGTAGTATGTGAAGTTTGTACAGATAACACACAGGCTGGTTCTGTTGCAGCTGAAAACATGTATAATTCCATCAAAGATGTTATAGCTAATGCAGATGGACAGGTTATCATCGGTGAAGTTAACCAGGATGCTACAGCTCAGAACATCCAGCAGCGTGGTGGCGGATTCATTGACAAAATGATCGAACTTATTCAGGCTGACGGAAAAACAGTTGCAGTTAAAGGTAACGAGTTCTATGTAAACGCAGCTAAAGGTGCAGATGCAAAAGAAGCAGACGCAGACGTTGTTATCCAGGTCGCTGTTCCTGCACAGACAACTGTAGAGCTTTGCTCAACAGAGGCTCAGGCAATCCTTTCTCAGGAAAACTGCATCGCTATCTTCGGTTCCAACCAGACAGCAGCAGAAGGTGTTCTTGCAGCTAATGCTAACCTGAACGTTCTTGGTTCTGACGCAGGAGCAGGCGATGTTATCGGTGTTGGTTTCGATGCTGGTTCTATCATTAAAGCCGCTGTACAGGATGGAACATTCATCGGTGCTGTTACACAGTCTCCTCTGATGATGGGTTACTATGCAATCTACGCTCTGACAGCAGCAGCTAACGGACAGGAACTTGAAGATGTTCCTACAGATGGATACTGGTATGATTCCACAAACATGGACAGCGAAGAAATCGCTCCTAACCTTTATGACTAATCGATAAGTAAATATCGAGAGGAAATGAATCCTTAGAATTAAGTATTAATTATTAATACAAATACAGACGCCGCACTGCCGTATGGCAAGTGCGGCGTTGTTGTTCAAACAATAAAACAATGATTGGAAATGATGATTTTATTAAGTTGTAAAGATACTTATTTCGACGATAGATTTCAAAATAGCAAATAAGGACACTTTTTCAGACAAACAAGGTTCTTATTTTGGGGAGTAAGTTGAGATAAAATGAAATCATCAGATATGAAAAGCGTATAAATTCATATATTGAGGAGGTTTTGCAATGGCAGCATATTATTTAGCAGTAGATATCGGAGCATCCAGCGGACGTCACATCATTGGACATATGGAAAACGGAAAAATGGTTCTGGAAGAAATTTATCGTTTTGAGAATGGAATGGTAAAGAAAGACGGAGAACTCTGCTGGGAATTTGACCGTCTTTTCAAAGAGGTAGTAAATGGTCTGAAGAAATGTAAAGAAATCGGCAAGATTCCGGTAAGTATGGGCGTGGACACATGGGGCGTTGACTTCGTACTTCTGGACAAAAATGACAATGTTCTTGGAAATACGGTAGGATATCGTGACCACCGTACAGAGGGAATGGATAAAGAAGTTTATAAGGCAATTTCCCTGAAAGATCTTTATGCAAGAACAGGTATCCAGAAAGCTGATTATAATACGATCTATCAGCTGATGGCAGTGAAAAAGAAACATCCGGAATATCTGGAACAGGCGGAGACACTTCTTCATGTGCCGGATTATTTCCATTTCCTTCTTACAGGACAGAAAACCTGTGAGTACACAGAAGCTACGACAGGACAGCTTGTAAGCCCGATTACTAAGGACTGGGATTATGAACTGATCGATATGCTCGGTTATCCGAGAAAAAATGTTTCAGAAGCTGATCATGCCCGGAACAGGCATCGGACATTTGTCAGATAAGATCAGAGAAGAAGTGGGCTTTGATCTGGAAGTAGTTGCACCTGCAACACATGATACAGGATCCGCTGTACTGGCAGTTCCTGCAAATGACGATGATTTTATCTACATCAGCTCCGGAACATGGTCACTGATGGGAATTGAGAGAAAAGAAGCTGACTGCTCTGAGAAGAGCTGTGAGATGAACTTCACAAATGAAGGCGGTTATGCAGGCCGTTTCCGTTACCTGAAGAATATCATGGGACTCTGGATGATCCAGTCTGTGCGTCATGAAGTAAATGATGCATACAGCTTTGCAGAAATCTGCGCAATGGCAGAGGAAGCAAAGGATTTCCCGTCAAGAGTAGACGCAAATGATGAGTGTTTCCTTTCTCCTGACAATATGACAGAGGAAGTTAAGGATTACTGCCGCAGAACAGGACAGAAGGTTCCGGAAACTCTGGGAGAGATTGCAACAGTTATCTACACAAGTCTTGCGGAATGCTATGCAAAGACAGCAAAAGAGCTGGAAGAGATGACAGGCAGGACTTACAGCCGCATTCATATCGTGGGTGGCGGTTCCAATGCAGGATATCTCAATGAGCTGACTGCAAAGGCAACAAAGAAGGAAATCCATGCAGGTCCAGGAGAGCAACTGCAATCGGAAATATCACAGCACAGATGCTGAAAGCAGAAGAGTTTAAAACCATTGAAGAGGCTCGTACTATCATTCATGAATCCTTTGGTGTAAAAGTTTATAAATAATAAAAGGGGAACAGGGCATTGGCTCTGTTCCTTTTGTGTCTGCGATAATAAGAAAAAAATTTCAACCGGGGGGTTTTAATTTTATATATCTGAGAAGGTTGTCTGAAAAAAATGAATCGCATATAATGAGGTTAAAAGGTGTTTGGAAAATCATTCGTTACTGTGAGAAAGGAGTCAACGGCGAGGGAATATGTTGACTATCATGGGGTTTCAAAGTATAATGATGGCTGGTGAATTGGGCGGAAATACAGGGTGATTCATCAGAGGTAAGTGATTGATTTTAATAGATAAAGGCAGGTTATATATGAATACAATTAGTGTGGAAGAGCTGGAGAAGATTGATTCTTCTAAGATTACGATCGTGGATGTGCGGCCGGCGGATCAGTACAGCAGGGGATCTTTTCCGGGGGCAGTGAATATTCCGCTGGATGAGTTTGAAGAAAGAATGGAGTCTGTGGACAGGGAGAAGACAGTGTATGTTCTTTGTCATACGGGGGACAGGAGCCGGGACTGTGTGGAGAAGCTGAGTGATGCAGGGTATGAGGCTGTGAATATTGAAGGTGGATATCGTGCGTATCTGAGACTTTCTCTGAGTCGTTTTATGGAGAATGATGCTAAGGAGCAGAAGGAACTGAAGACGAAAGAGATTGAGCACAGTATTATCAAGACGTTCAGAAAGACGGTCTGGAGACCGTTTACCAAGGCTTTGAATGAGTATCAGCTGATCCAGGAGGGAGATAAGATTGCTGTCTGTATTTCAGGTGGTAAGGACTCTATGCTGATGGCGAAGCTGCTTCAGGAGCTGAAGCGTCATGGGAAGATTCATTTTGAACTGGTGTTTCTGGTAATGAATCCGGGCTATAATGCGGATAACTGGAAGATTATTCAGGATAATGCAGAGCTTCTGGGAATTCCTCTTACGGTTTTTGAAAGTGATATTTTTGATACAGTGGCAGAAATTGAGAATAATCCCTGTTACCTGTGTGCGAGAATGAGACGTGGTTATCTGTATTCTCATGCCAAGGAGCTGGGATGTAATAAGATTGCGCTGGGACATCATTTTGATGATGTGATCGAGACAATCCTCATGGGTATGCTGTACAGTGGTAAGGTGGAGACTATGATGCCGAAGCTGCACAGTCAGAACTTTGAGGGGATGGAATTGATCCGCCCTATGTATCTGATCAAGGAATCTGCAATCAAGGCATGGAGAGATACCAATGGACTGCATTTCATTCAGTGTGCATGCCGTTTTACTGAGAACTGTGTAAGCTGTGGAGGCGGACGTGGTTCCAAGCGTGATGAGATGAAAGAGCTGGTTGCGCAGTTTAGAAATACAAGCAGTGTGATCGAGACGAATATCTTTAACAGTGTGCGGGATATTAATCTTCGTACTGTTATGGGATATCATAAAGATGGAGAATATTATAATTTCCTGGATGACTATGATCAGCGTGGAAATAAGGGCGCTGATAAGGAAAAAGAATGATAACAGCAAAATCTTCATTTGTGGAAGAGAAATACACTGCTCAGTATTATAGTGGGAACGGTTGTCTGTATGTTTCTGGTGCAGGTGGTGTTCTAAAAGGAGGAATCCATGACCTTACAGGAGATTCTTGAAAGTGTAAAAAGTGGTTCTGTATCTGTGGAGGAGGCAGAGCGAATCCTTAAGAAAGAAAGTTATGAAGAAATGGGATATGCGAAGCTGGATACAAGCCGCAAGGCAAGAACCGGTTTCGCAGAAGTAATCTACTGCAGTAATAAGGCAGATGAACATCTTCTGAATATTTTTGAAAGATTATACAGAGAAGACGGTGAGGTATTCGGAACCAGAGCTTCCCAACATCAGTATGAACTGGTGAAGGAGAAGTTTCCGGAAGTGGAATATGATCCGATCTCACGCATCTTAAAGGTTGAAAAGAAAGATAAGAAGCGTATTGGTAAGATCGCCGTGTGTTCAGCAGGAACTGCAGATATTCCGGTTGCTGAGGAAGCTGCACAGACAGCGGAATATTTTGGCACAAATGTTGAACGGATTTATGATGTGGGAGTCAGCGGAATGCATCGTTTATTCTCCAGACTGGAGACGATCCAGAGTGCGAACTGTGTAATTGCAGTTGCGGGAATGGAGGGAGCTCTTGCCAGTGTGATGGGCGGTCTGGTGAGCAGACCTGTGATCGCAGTACCGACTTCTGTGGGTTATGGTGCAAGTATGCATGGTCTTTCGGCACTTCTTACCATGATCAATTCCTGTGCGAACGGGATTGCTGTGGTGAATATCGATAACGGCTACGGTGCCGGCTATCTGGCAACACAGATCAACCGTCTGGCAGCAGGTACAGATGAGAAAGGAAATTGATTATGGGAAAAACATTATATCTGGAATGTTATTCAGGGATAAGTGGTGATATGACGGTTGCGGCTCTTCTTGATCTGGGAGCTGACCGCTCAGTGCTGGACAGGGTGCTGAAGAGTCTTAAGGTATCAGGATTTGAGACAAAGATCAGCAGAGTTGTAAAGTCCGGAATAGATGCATGTGATTTTGATGTTGTGCTGGATAAAGAGCATGAAAATCATGACCATGATATGGAATATCTGCATGGACATCATCATGAAGGTCGTGAGTGCAATCACGACCATGGCACAGGAACAGCGCCAAGACCATCACCATCACGAACACCGTGGAAATAAAAGAAATTACCTATATTATAGAGCATAGCGCAATGACTGAGAATGCAAAGAAGATCGCATTGCGTATATTTGAAATTCTTGCAGAGGCAGAGAGTAAAGCACACAATGTGCCTGTGGATCAGGTGCATTTTCATGAGGTGGGAGCAGTGGACTCTATTGTGGATATTGTGTCTGTGGCAGTCTGTCTGGATAATCTGGATGTTACAGAGGTGATCGTTCCTGTTCTCTGCGAGGGACGTGGAACTGTCCGTTGTCAGCATGGCATCCTGCCAATCCCGGTTCCGGCAGTTGCAAATATAGTAAGTGCCAATCATTTACATCTGAAAATGACAGAGGTAGAAGGTGAACTTGTAACGCCTACAGGTGCGGCGATAGTGGCAGCAGTAAAAACAAAGGATAAACTTCCGGAAACATTTGAAATCCAGAAGATTGGAATCGGTGCAGGTAAACGCCAGTATGAGTGTCCTGGGATCTTAAGAGCAATGATCATATCAGAAAGCACAGAGCAGACTAAAGGAAGAGATAAAGCAAAGGCTCAGACAGAAGAATTCAAAAACCCGGAAATCGGAAATAATCCGAAAACTGAAAATCAGGAAACCAAAGATACGATCATCAAGATGGAGACAAACATTGATGACTGCAGTGGCGAAGTCCTTGGATTTGTGATGGAGCGTCTGATGAAGGCCGGTGCCAGAGATGTGCATTATGTGCCTGTTTTTATGAAAAAGAACAGACCTGCATGGGTTCTGAATGTGATCTGTAAGGAAGAAGATATAGAAACGCTTCAGAATATTATTTTTGAAGAAACTACTACGATTGGAATTCGTTATAGCATAATGGAACGTACGATTCTTCCCAGAGAAACGAGAACCCTTCCGACTCCCTGGGGAGAAGTTCTGGCAAAGGTATGCATTTTGAATGGAAAAGAGCAGCTTTATCCGGAATATGAGAGCGTTGCACAGTTGAGCAGAGAAAAAGAGATTCCATTTGCAGAAATTTACCGTTATATTGTTTTGGCAAATAAAGACAAAGAATAACTTTCATATATGAACCCTTTTGGTTTCCCTGAGAGTACTCCACGCGAAATCAAAGGGTACTTTTGTCTTGAAATAGAGTTGTAAGAGCTGTATACTGCATGTAGTATGAAGGGAGAAAAGGAATGTTTTGCATTGGCATTTGCGATGATGATGAGGGGCTCTGCGGGGAATTGGAAAAAATGCTTTATGATTATGGAAAGAGCATAGAATTCAGATGAATATTGATATCTGGTATCAGGGAGAAAGCCTGTGCCGGTTCCTGAGAGAAAACAAGAAGATTCTTGATGTGTTATTTCTGGATATAGAATTACTGACCACAAATGGAATTGAAGTGGGACGTTTTTATAAGAGAAGAACAGGAAAACATGGAAACTGCAATTGTTTACATTTCAGCGAACAGCAGTTATGCGATGGATTTATTTCGTGTACAGCCTACAGATTTTCTGATCAAACCTTTAGACAAAATAAAAGTTGGGAATGTCATGAACAGGATTCAGAAATTTCGGAAGTCAGAAAAGGTATTTTCGAGTACTTTGGCAGTGGATATTATTTCAAGGTGCTGTATAAAGATATTCTGTATTTCAGCAGTCAGAATAAAAAAGTGTATCTGGTTTTAAAAGACGGACAGAAAAGAATTTTAATGGCAAACTGAAAGAAATAGCAAAGAAAATTCCGGGAAATTTCATTCAGATTCATAGTCGTATCTGATTAATTTTTGATTATATCGAAGAATGTTCTTATGAATCTGTGAAAATGAAAAACGGAGATACAATTCCAATCAGCCAGCCATATCGGAAATCAGTGAGAAAGCAACTGGCGGAACGTGTGTGGAGGGACAGAGAGTAAATGTTTGCGTTGATAACTACATTAAGCACGAATCTTTTGCGTACATATATAATCTATCGCTTTATGAG
>ENA-OQCF01000472-OQCF01000472.1-human-gut-metagenome-genome-assembly--contig:-NODE-472-length-15604-cov-3.699942_pt1 | contig 15604 bp, 18 predicted proteins | sample MGYA00242756_ERZ504573 | MGnify/ENA primary metagenome ERZ504573 (study PRJEB26092, sample SAMD00036240) | human gut metagenome | host: Homo sapiens | study: EMG produced TPA metagenomics assembly of... | reverse complement strand
TGCGGCGCTCCTGGCGGGTGATCTCGGCGCGGCGGTCCTTGATTTCCTTGTCCGCGTTCGCTCTTGAGCTTGAAGGCTTCGTCCTTCGCTCGATGATGGTTTCCTTGCGCTTCTGCTCGGCAGCCTTGATGGCATCATTCACGATGCGCTTGGCTTCCTCCTCAGCGCTGCCGATCTTCGCCTCGGCGGTGCGCTTGCGGTTTTCACCGCGAGGTAAAAACCAAGCGCCCCGGCAACAGCGGCAGCAACAAGGACCAGCACCACGGTCAAAATTGGTGACATAGTCGGTTTCACTCCTTATCAAAATAGGAGGATGCGCGCAGCGGGACGCTTTTCACTATGACATTGTTGCATGAAGAAACGCGGCAGGTCAGCCAAAAAGACACACGATGCCCCTGCGCGCAGAATATACACAAACCGTCATCAGGACGTTAAATATCGTAAAAAAGCGGCGTTCCCGTTGGGCGACACCCTTTAAGGAGCCACGCACAGGCCGCGCCTGCCGTTTGGCTCTTTATTTCCTATATATAATTTTACTTTGATTTCGTGCAAATGTCAAGATAACACAGGGGGCAAACTGGTATTTTTCATGCAAAACGCCCCGCTTTTGTGCCAGCGGGGCGCAGAGAAATTATTTTTTGCCGCGGTACGCCGGCCTTGCGCAGCAGGTCCTTGACGACCTCGGATCCGCAGACCAGCCCGCAGGCGGCGGGCACAAAGGCGTTGCTGGCGGGCACCGTGCGGCGCGCAGCGGTGGGGGCTTCCTCGATTTCCTCCTGCTAGCGGCGGCAGGGTCTGCTCCTCCGAAAAGACGACCTTCACCTTGCCCAGGCGGCGCTTGCGGCACTCGAGGCGGATGACCTTGGCCAGCGGGTCCACAGTGGTTTTTTCAATGTCGGCCACGCGGAACGCCGTCGGGTCCAGCTTGTTGGCCGCGCCCATGCTGCACAGGATCGGCACCCCGGCCTTTTTGCAGCAACGGATCAGCAGCAGCTTGGCGCTGACCGTGTCGATGCAGTCCAGCACGTAGTCAAACTGCGTCAGGTCGACGTCCGGGGCGGTCTCGGCATTGTAGAACATGCGGTTGGCGTGCACGATGATGGTGGGGTCAATGTCCGCAATGCGGGCGGCCATGGCATCGACCTTGTACTGCCCCAGCGTTGAGTGCAGCGCCACAAGCTGGCGGTTCAGGTTGGAAAGTGCGACAGTGTCGCTGTCAAACAGGCTCAACTCCCCTACCCCGCTGCGGGCCAGTACCTCAACAGCCTGCCCGCCGACGCCGCCGATGCCAAAAACGGCCACATGGGCGCGGCGCAACACGTCCAGTGCGGGTGTGCCCAGTTGGGCACGTGTGCGGGTGTATTGATCGGGCATGGTGTTACCTCCATAATAATCTTGCCTCCCTCTGCGAGACAGGCTCCCCCAATATGGGGGAAGGTGGCGCTTGCGCCAGAAGGGGAGCAGGCGGCCCCGCAGCTGGAGGGAGAGAACTTTACGTATGACCGAAATATTTCAGTCCGTGGCAAGGTTCTCTCCCCCACCCGCTGCGGCCTCCACTCGCAGAGGGGGCCAAGAAGTATTTTATTTCTTTCTTTTCGCCTTCCGTTCCAGCACCGTCTCATAGCTCGACGACATCTTGTCGGCCATGCAGACAAGCGCGGCCTCGCGGCTGTGAGGTATGTCGGTGGGGTTCAGCGGCCACATGTGGCTCTGGATGATGTCCTTTTCCTTGTCGGTCAGTTTAAACACGGTTTCGGCGTTGTAGCGTGCAATACGAGCATGCTTGAAGCCGTGCCAATGGGTGATGTTGCTGCAATTATGCCAGTCGTACAGGTAAAAATCGTGCAGGAACGCCCCCTTTACAAGGCTGGCCTCATCCGCGCGGGCGTGCAGATGGATGTTGAGCCAGAACGCGATGCGGGTGACGCGCAGACAGTGTTCATAGGTGGTCACGCTGCCGTGCTGGATGAACTTTTGCATTTCCAGCGCGTTCGGGTCATCGGCGATGCCTTTCAAAAGTATGTGCATACGCACTTCTTCTTCGGGGGTCAGTTTGCAGAGCATAGCAATTCCTCCACACAGGCGGCGGTCTCGGCCAGGGGCGCAGTGCCGTCCACCGTCAGGATCGGGCAGGCAAGCTGCTTCTGCCATTCATTATGCAGCACAGCGCTGCGCGTGTCAAGCCCGCCGTCATCATAACCGGCGGCCCACTGCAAAAATGCCTGATGATGGTCGTACATATCGCCGCCCGGCAGAATGCGCGCGCCAAACCGCGCGTACTCTCGTTGTTTTATACGCGCCATCCGGGTGGATGTGTCGGTCACAACGCGCACCGCCAGCGTGAAATCCGGGATGAGAGCATCCCCCCAGCCGACGAGCGAGCCGGAGAGGACAGCACCGTTTTTTGCGGCGGCAATGTCCTGCCGTATGAGCGGCACACGCTGCTCAATGGGACGCTTTGTCGTGAATTTCGGGTCAGTGGGCAGCCAGAAATAGTCGTCTGAGTCGAGGAAGGCATACTGAAATTGCTCCGCCAGGTATCGCCCCAGCGTGGACGTCCCGGAGCCGGACGCGCCGTAGATGTGGATGAGTGAATATCCTTGTATCTTCATCAAAGCAATCTGCAATGTAAGCCTGTCCACCTTAATCAAAACTTGATAGAGGTGCTGATTTTCGATGCTGTCCAGAAAATCCTCAACCGTTTTGACTTCGGGCTGTGTAGTATCTTCAGCAAGCTCGTCAAGATATGTACCTGTTTCCTGCACTCGCTGATAATACCGTCTGTCTGAATTAAAAATCGCCCAATCGTGAATACGGAGCTGTTCTATATCGTCCTCAGTAACGCCTAAGTTCCGCAACTGCTTTTCCTCGGCTTCTTTCCAGAGCCGCCATTTCTTTTCTTCTTTGGCTTTGTTGTATGCCATATCGTTTCCTCCAATCTGAATTTTTGAAAAATCCAGATTGGCAGGCGGTGAACGGCAACCGACAGAAAAGCAAAAAGCCGCAAAGGTACTAAGACCTCTACGGCAATAAGCGTAAGCATATCTATAATTAAGAGATGTAATCTCTACTTGTAAAATGTAAGAGTGCCACGAGTGAGTGATGATTTTTTCTAAAAGATAATCTTCACTCCACTGTGACACTCCGTAAATAGTAGCTGCTTCTGATGAGCAGCATTGCGGTCATATTCGACCATCGCATAAAAAAATTCCTCCAAACTCGAAAACGGGTTCGGAGGGAAGTTGAATTTTCGTCTGGGCGTGTTTATACTGCCCACCAAAGCACCGTTTTTTTTATTTGGTGGGCTTGCTTCATATTGATTTTAAAGCTTATCTTACTTGATGTTTTGAAAATGCCTTATGGGAAATGATTGAACCTATTACTACTAAAGCAATCGCAACAGGAATAGACCATACTGCATAAAGCATACCATTGTGCATTTGTTCAACAGACATTATGGAAATATACTGTGAATAGAAAAGGGGCATCAGCACAATAATTCGATATAATGCACTTGTTTCAGAGATAGGAAGCATTATCGGTATCACATGAATAGCTGCTGAAATTACAAACGCTATCATTTGACTTTTACAAACAGCAGACAGAATTAAAACTATTCCTGTTACACTGATTGCACTCATAAACGCCAACAGGATTTGATACTTTAATACTGTTCCGCAAGTAATATTAAACGGAATATACCCTTCTAAAAAATCTATTGGAGCAAAAAGGATAGAGCAGTCCAGCCCCTCTGTTCCATAAATAGCAACCGCAATAAGCAAATTGAAAATAACAACCAAAGTCGTTATGAAAACGGCTGAAAGTAAACTTGCTAATACTTTTGCTGTGGCACATTTTGTCTTTCCGTATTTACTTGTCAAAATAATGTTATCCACTCCACCATACTCGCCAGAGAAAACAGGAGCAATTAGCAAAATAATTACTAATGAAAGGACAATAAAAATCTTCGCCATATTTTGGCTTGTACTAAGCCAACCGTTTACATACCCAACTTTTATTTCTTTATCGCCAAATACATCTGCTACGCTTAACCCGTTCCAATTTCCATCTATATCAGCAAAATGGGAGAATACAGAAGACTGCAAAGCATTTTGATAAATGTATTTTGCGTTCATTCCATGTAAATCTTGAGTAGGCTTAAACTCAGACATCATCTGCTGTACTTTATTGTCAGTTAACTTTCCCTCATACTTCAATGCAATTTGCTTATCAATTTCTACCGCAGCTTTTCCAGTTTCCTCTGCACCGTTTCCGTCAAATGCGTACATACTGTGAAGCGTGGAAAAAGACAGTATCAAGGACAATAGTAATACGGCAGCAACAGAAATAACCGCAAAGCGTTTTGTCAATATTTTTCGTAATTCAAACTTGATTAGATTTTTCATTATTCGTTCACTCCTTTAAAATAGAATAGATACAAATCCTCTAATGTAGGTTCTACCTTTATCGCATTTTCCATAGGCGACTGTTCAGAAATCACACGCAGAACCGTACAATTATTTTCAATGTTTCGCAAATTGCTTATATTCAGAGTTTCAGAATATTGCTCCGCACGACTGGTCGGAACTGTACATTCCCATACCTGTCCGTCAATTTCTGTGGTAATTTCCTGCGTTTTCCCAAAATGGAGAATCTGACCGTCTTTCATCATAATAATGTCCTCAGCAATAAACTCGACATCAGAAACAATGTGCGTAGAGAGAATAACTATTCTATCTTTAGAAAATGCACTAATCAGATTACGAAAACGGACACGCTCTTTTGGGTCAAGACCTGCTGTCGGCTCATCTAAAATTAAGATGCGTGGATTATTCAACATCGCCTGTGCAATACCTAAACGTTGTTTCATACCACCAGAGAAAGTTTTGATTTTGAGGTTTCTTTTCTCTGCTAAGTCAACAGCTTCCAACAATTCTGTTGCTTTCTTATGAGCTTGTTTTTCACTCAGTCCTTTTAATGCCGCAACATACATAAGGAAATCCCAAGCTGTAAAGTCTGGATAATATCCAAACTGTTGCGGTAAATATCCCAATAAATTACGGTACTTCTCTCCGAGTACAGATATGTTTTTCCCATCCAAAGTAATTTTCCCAGAGGTCGGTGTCTGAATATCGCAGAGTAACCGCATAAGGGTAGTTTTTCCCGCACCATTTGCACCAAGCAAACCGTAAACGCATTTGATAATGAGAGGTTCAAATGGTTTACGGCTGTTTTTGAGCCATATTGCTTTGTTAGTTGAATTGCTTTAAGTTCCATATCAAAAACTCCTTTCGTCTTAGGGAGCAAAAAATACTCTCCATGTGTTTACATAGAGAGTATAGAATGCAATTTTCTACTTTTTATCTACTAATCGAGAGATTTGAAAAAAGCAGTCACTTTTGCTCCGATTGAGCAATTTTCAATTTTCAGATAACCACCGTGATGTTCACATAAAATTTTACAGATATACAGCCCAAGTCCGAAATGCTCAGAGTGATTTTCTTCTTCCGTAAAATATGGATTGGTTGCTTTGCTTAAAATATTTTTTGAAAAGCCACATCCATTGTCTGAAACAGAGAGATAAAAGCCATCATTATTACTTGTGTAAGTGATGTTTACCTTTGATGTTGCGTATCGGATTGCATTTGAAATCAAATTATTATTAACTTGTGAAACAAAAGTATAATCAATGCCAATAGGAATATCGGAAATGTTATTTTGAATAGAAAGAGTTTTTCCACTTTGCTCACACAAAATTCTTGCACTATCAGCTATTGCGGTCACATAACCGCTTATATTAGACTTGTCACTTATGGGTTGAGCATCTTCTAAACGACGCAAGTGGCTCATACTATCAACATATCTTTCCAAACGGAAAATATGTTTTCCCATTGTTACAGCGGTGCTTTTGGTTATTGGGTCATGGTTGGACTGTAAAATTTCATTATACCCTTTTAATACGGTAAGTGGAGTACGTAAATCGTGAGCAAAAGCAGCATTAAGTTGTTTTCGTTCTTCCATTTGCCGCCACATTTCAGAGAAATTATTAGCAAGGGTAAAACGCATTGTTTCAAATGATGAACACAATTCTCCTAATTCATCTTTGCTGTCATATTTAATTGAGAAGTTTAAATTATTATTAGAAATCATTTCAGAAGCGGCTTTTAATTCTGTAAGCGGTTTTTTTAACTTGTTTCTATAGAATAACAAGGTCGCCGTAATAATACATAACGCTGAATAAATCGGAGTTGCAATTATTGGGGCAACTTCACATATTGAAAGTAACCGTTGGTCTTTTTCAGACATTGCAACAGGTGCAACTCCAATATAATTGCCATCACCGAGTCTTTCTCCATTTTCATTTGTTAAATAATATTTTTCTCCTGTTGGGGGATATTTGCTTTCAATCGTTTTTGTAGCATTATTGCACAAAGTAGCTGTTCCTGCACTTAATAGAATGGCAAGAATTACAAACGCTTGAGATATAAAGTATTATACTTTTTCGCAATGACAGGTTACACCTACATTTTCTTTATCTTATCCACTTATATCCACACCCCCAAACTGTTTCAATATAAGATTTATTTGTGTATGCTGCAATTTTTGTTCGTATTCTGCGAATATGCTCGGCAACAACACTACTATCTCCCTCACTGTCATATCCCCAAACTCTTTCATAAATTCTCTCTTTATCAAAAACTTGTCCTGCGTTTTGAGATAATAACTCAACAATGTCAAATTCTTTTTTTACAAGACCAATAGGTTGTTTCTGTATATAAACAGTTCTTTCAGAGTAGTCAATTAAAAGTTCTCCTGAAAACTTAACTTTTGTATTCGTTTGATGTCGTTCTTCTCTTCTTAAATGTGCTTGCACTCTGGCTTCAAGTTCAACAAGAGAAAACGGCTTAACAATATAATCATCACCACCTACGGAAAATCCTTGTACCTTATCATTTTCTTCAATACGGGCAGTTAAAAAGAGTATAGGGCAAGAAACATAATCCCTAATTTTCTTGCAGACTTCCATCCCATCAAGCTTTGGCATATTTATATCTAATAAGATTATATCTGGTTGTAATTCTGCTAATTTGAGGGTTTCTACTCCATTATAAGCAGAAAAGACCTCATAGCCCTTGCTTCTAAAAAATCCTGTAAGCATTTCAACTATATCAACTTCATCATCGGAAATTAAAATCCTGTACCTCACATATAACACCTCCATAATAAACACTAACGAAAAATTTTCAATTTTTCATCAACTTTTTTCTTGCATCAGCAGGCTTTTCAGCATTTTTCGGAATAAGCCACACACGGTTAATATTCATAACCCCCTCAATACGGTTTCCTTTACAAAGTCTTTGTACCCATCTTAACGATACGTTCCACTTTTCAGCGGCTTCCTGTGCTGTCATATATTCAAACATATCTGACCTCCTAAGGTGTACTGTATATATTATAGCCGTTTGAACGAACAGTATCAAGTGTGCAATTATGAACTTTGACCGCTTGTAATAAGAGATTTTATATCCTAATATCAGAGATTTCAAATCGTTCTATAAGAACTCACATTTCTGTAAAATATAATAGTAGCATTTTGCAGATACAAGGTGGTGAGTTTATGGACACAAGAAACAATGATTTTGACTTCGATTTTACACCGATAGGACAGGCAATCAAGAAAGCAAGGACAGCAAAAGGTATGACCAGAGAGCAGCTTGCTCGTATTGTAGATTATGACCCAAGACATCTTCAAGCGATTGAAAATGAGGGACAAAAGCCAAGTCTGGAGCTGCTCATTCAGCTTGTGACAATGTTCGGTGTATCGGTTGATGAATACATATTCCCAGATAATGAGGTCAAAAGAAGTTCCGTCCGCAGACGCTTAGACGCAGAACTCGACAAACTAAACGATAAAGAGCTGTCCATAGTTGAAGCAACTGTCAGCGGACTATGTAAGGCAAAAGAGCCAGAGGAATAAACCTCTGGTTTTTCTTTTTGCCCATTTTTAATAGGCAGGAACACCGTAACCATAGATGGAGCTGCTTCCAACCGTATATTGCTTTTGTCTGCAAGCATCGCCAGAATTACCCTCCACGGTGTAAACGACACCGTTTTCGCATTTCTCCACAATGCCTACATGGTCGGTTTCTCCGTCGCCTTCCCAATCAAAGAAAATAATATCGCCTGCCTGCGGCTCGTAGTTTCTGTCTTGCCATTGTCCGTTACCCTTAAACCAATTTGAGCCGTCCACGCAGCCTGCGAATTTCGGGATAATCCCGCTTTCGATATAACCACACTGGTCGGCACACCACGATACGAAGCAGGCACACCATTCTACACGCCCATCAAAGCCATACCAACTCCAATAAGGCTGACCGCCTCATTTCCGAGCTGTGTCAAAGCGACCTCTACAATGGCTTGGTTGCTGCCGCTTGTGAACGCCCGTCCATACGGATAATAGCGTAACACATGGGCGGGGTACTGTGTGTCGCCGTATTTTTCCCGCCCTAACCGCTGTGCCTGCATGGTGGAAAACTCTACCGCATTGGCGTAGGAATAACCGCCGTAGTTGGTTTTCGCCCATGAGATATACCATTGCCGAAGTTATAGCCCTGCAAGGCGAGCTTGATACGCTCCATGTCAATCGGGTTTTCCACCTCGGCAGAGATAAGGGCGGCTTTCAGCTCCTGCACGCCGCACTGGATGGAATACTCTGGGTCTTGTATCCCGTTCGGCTCATGGGGATACCTTGTGTTAAAGCTGCCCTCCGCCGCCTGCATGGGGTCAAGCCCACGCCCGCCAGACTCCTGCATCATCACCGCCTTGATAAGCTCCACATATTCGGGGATGCCGTACTGCTTAGCGTATTTCTGTATCAACGGCGTGTAGGCTTCCACCTCCGCACTGACGGGGGTATAGGAAGTGCTTTCGCTTCCTCCCCCAAATAAGGACACGGCACATCCGAGTAGGACAACAATCAAGATAATCACGACGGCAATCCAGCCGCCTGCGATTAAAGCGGAAATCAGAGCCTTTGTTCCTGCAATAATCGCCTTGACCGCAACTATAGTGGCTCTGACCGTAGCTTTTGTTGCTTCAGCGGTTTCGATATTGATATATGCAGACACGGTATCAGCATTCTCCACACCTGTTACCAAGTCCTGCAAGTTTGGGTTGCCATAGGCAATGAGCTTTGCACTGCTGCTGACAGTCGGCACATTGTTCCTCTTTGCCGTAATGCGGACAGAACCGCTGATAGCTACGGTGGAACTGATTGTCAGCTTATTTCCAGACTTCGATACACTCACATTGCTGTCAGAGCTTGAAAAGCTGTAATCAGAAAGGATGCCGTTGCTGTCTGTCAATGTGATGCTGTACTTTCCGTCCTTGTAGGCAAGCTCCTTTGTGATGTCATTCTTACCGCCCGACATAAAGCTCGGAATGGTGTTATGCTCACGCAGCATTGCAACAATCTGGTCATACACTGCCCTTGCTCCGCTGTTGGCATAATTTGAACCGAAGTGCAGGCTGTAAACGGTGGTGCTTGTCTGGTTATATGAGCCTGTGGCTTCACGGAAGCCTGTGACAAACTCCCATACGAGGGTCTGCGTGGCAAGCCATTTTTCATCATCACTTCCCGACAGATTATTTCGGTTGCCCTGATACCCATAGAGCAGGGCAAGCCCAACCGCCTTTTTCTGGTTGGCTGAAAGGGCGTTCCAAGTATCAGAGGAAGCCTTTTTTAAGGTGTTTCCTGTTTTCAGCGGTACTCCCGGCTGAATACAAAACGCATTCTCTCCGTCCACAAACATACGGTACTTGTAATTTCCCGTTCCGCCTGCGGTATAGCCGCCGATATTCGCACTGGAATTGTACCTCATCGCATTACCGTTGCTGTCATAGGTGTGGGAAAAGGAAATCGTCCCGATGTCACCCGCAGCAAACGCCGTCGCAGGCATTATGGATAATGCCGTGACCGCAGCCATTACAAAAGCCGCAGCCTTTTTGAATAATTTAGGGATTTTCATAGTTACCTCCTGTAATTTGGATTGAATATTTTGCCTTACTGACCGAAAAAAGCTGCCCGTTATGGACAGCTTAAAGTATTTCTTTTCTCGGATAGTTACTGGCAGTAGTTAGGGGGTGAGGTGTGGAGAGGGGGAAGCCAAAATAATGGCTATCCACTCAAATGGGCAGACCTCGCCCTCGGTGTGTGGCTATCTCTCGTGAGCCTTGTTCCGCTGCAAGTGTCGGTTATAAAACTCCAACGCCTTGACAACAAAATCCGTTTCCTGCCCTCTGGGAACAGTCTTTGGAATGAGCTTGGTTATCCTCTCGTCACGGAAAGCAGGTTTTTCCTTCTGATTGGGCTTTTCTTCCTCCATAATGGACTGGATAACCTCGGAAGTGAGCTTGCCATCTTGGTTATACTTCTTCATTTTGATAGCCTGTGCCAATGACGGGGTAGCATCGTTGTACTCCATTGCTTCAAGCAGGGTGTATTGCTGTTCCTCGGTCAGATAAGAAACCTCAACCGCAGGACGAAAAGCAATCTGCCTTTCATCTACCATTTGCAGAATTTCGGGAACAAGCTCCCTTAGACGGATATAGCGGCGTATCTGGTCTTTGCTTTCTCCAACAAGTTCTCCTAATTCCTCATCAGAACGCCCTTTTGATAAATTAGTCGCCAATGGCGACGCATTTTCTTTTGGGGGTCTGCCTGCCTGTCGTTTCATAGCTTCCAACCGCATTTTATACGCAAACGCTTTCTCACTCGGCAAAATAACAGAGCGTTGGAGATTACTTTCCACCATAACAATAATGGCTTCATCACGGGTAAACTCTTTGACCTCGCATTTCAGCGTTTCAAGTCCCGCAAGTTCACAAGCCTTTTTTCGCCTGTGACCACTGATAAGCTCATACCGTCCGTCCTCTTTTAAGCGAACTGTCGCAGGGGTCATTACACCGTTTCGCTTGATACTCTCAACAAGTTGTTCCATATCTTCGTCCATCAAAACCTTGAACGGGTGGTCTGGAAACTCGTCAATCTCCGATATGGGAATATCCCGTATCTTGCTTAGCTTTGCTTCCTCACGGCTTTCGTCCGTCTGAAAAAGGTCATCGTATGCGGTCAGCTCGATTTTGGTTTCTCTGCTTCTCGCCAATCTCTGCCACCTCCTTTCCTAACTCCTCATAGGCTGCGGCAACCTTGCCGCTTTTGTCGTAAGCAAAAATACTTTTGCCTTCTGCGGTAGCTTCCACCGCACGGATAGAATGAGGTATCTCGGTATCAAATACCTTGATTTTCTTACCGTATGCACTTTTGACCGTTGCCGTAATTTCCTTAGAAATGTTGGTACGGGGCATTACCATAGTCATTAAGATACCGTCTATCCGCAGCTTTGGGTTGATTTGCCGCTTGACCATTGATACGGAGCGAAGCAAAAGCTCCAGACCTTTAGCCGAGAGATAGTGGGGCTGTGTCGGGATAATCACGCTGTCAGCCGCCAGAGCATTGATGGTTATCATGCCTAAGCTCGGCATACAATCAATAAGCACATAATCGTAATTCTTTTTAACCTCATTGACATAGGTTTTCAGCACACGCTCACGGCTCATTGCATTGATTAGCCTTACCTCAAAGCCCGACAGCTCAATGTTTGACGGAAGCAGGTCAACGCCCTCTCTGTGATGGATAATACCCTGTGAAGCATCAAGCGTTTTATCGTCTATGATGTTCTGCATCACAGTAGAGAGCGTTATGGGAATATCGTCTGGTCTGTTATAACCCAGAGCCATCGTGAGATTTGCCTGTGCATCGGCATCAATCAGCAGGACTTTTTTACCCTGCTGCACCAGACTTACACCCAGATTGACCGCTGTGATTGTTTTTCCGACACCACCTTTCTGGTTAGTCAGAGCAATCACTTTGCAATTTGACATAGATGCGTCCTCCTTTCACATAGATTTAGCCACTTTGTCAAGGTGGCTATGTAAACAGTACCAGAGAACGCAAAAAAGCCGCCTACTCTTAAAATCAATAAGAATAAGCGGCTTTGTAATCTGCCTTAGACATATTCAATTTTCATTCTCTTGGTCGGTGCATTTATGACCTTAAAAATAAGCTCGTCAATACAATCCGTATATCTGCCTTGCTGAATAAGTTGATTTTTTAACTCTACAAGGCTATGTATCAAAAGTTTTCTTTCGTGGCTATCCAAATATAGATGATTAAATTTCTCTCTCATAAGCACACCTCCACATCTTTAACTTCATTATAAATTTCGGAAAAATAATATACAAATCTATAACTGGGAGATTTTGATAAAAACTCATTCCTATCATAAATTTCTTCCATCTAAATACTGGATTGCGGTTGAAATTAAAGACAGGCAACGTTTATAAAAATATTCATAATGCCTTTTATCCTGAATATCCGTTTTTGTTGTTTCATGGTGTCGAATTCTAAAATTATTGCCAAGTATGGTAAGCTCATGAAATTCCTTTTCAAATAATTCTAAAAACGGCTGTTGATTATTACCCATATCCATTATAATCTTATTAACCGATTTCTTCTTATCTACAGTCGATGAGCAGTAATATGTCTTTAGTCTCTCAAATGCATCCCAAAGTTTCTCCACTGCAATTTGCAAATTGTTTTCATCATAATATTTTGAAGCCTCTTGTAATAACTCTTTCAGTCCTACTTCTTGAACAGACACTAATGAATTTTTATTTATCTGGGTATCAAATGTATTCATTAGCTTTCCCTTGGAAAGCTGAAACGGTATCTCATTCAGTTTTAATATAGCATTAATCTGTGGTTCAAAGTCATCTGAGATACTATGTTTCGCAAAAAACTCTATTGCGTCCAACACGCAAAATGGAGAATTAGAAAGTATGAATGCCTGCAAATCAGCAGTTTCAACATATTCTTTTTTATCATTATAACACTTTGGCACATAAAATTGCCTTATTTCATTGAAAACATCCTCAGCTACTGTTGTATTATAATTCCATCCCGTTTCGTCAGTCGCTTGATATACGATATTATATCGCTCCAGAAACTGATAAATTTGATTTCTCGCTTTCCGCTTTATGGACAATACTATCTTTTTTGCTTTTATGTCCTTTGCATTTCGTTGAGAATATGGAATAAACAACGTATTATCTTCTTGCTGATATATTCTCCATCCATAAACATCACGATTGGATATTTTCTCAGCAGGGTAAATCTCATAACCGTCATTTTGTAATAGCTTGTTAGTTGCCACTAAAAATTCTTTCCAATATCCCTTATCATATCGAACAGCAGGGTGAAATACTTCGCAAAGAAATTTTAAATATACTTCATCGCTACCATCTTGTAAATTGAATCTTTTGTCTTCAAAAACCCAGCAGTATGGATAATCATCATTATTCACTGTATGTTGCCAAATATCCTGTTCTGCATTTGCAAATCTTGAATCAAAACTTGGCATTCTCTCCAAATCATATAATCTTTTAAGAAAATCTATTTCTTCAAGGCGACCATAATAATTATAAGTAACAGTTCGGGTTTGAAAAAATTCGTCTATCTCTAATCCATTCTGAAATAAATCTAAAATATCTCGCTTTGTTATTTCTGTAATACGGTTCACTCCATTTTCCTCCTTTCAAGCATATTCAGCACTTATATACTGCTTCCCAAATATTTTAAAGAAAAGCGTACCACTATTTTTAATGATACGCTCACCATTATTAAATCACTTCAAAATGCTTCAATGCATCCTTTATCGCTTCCACTTTCTCCGCTGTCGGATGTTTCCTCGGCTGTTTCAATTCTTCTACCGCATTAGGAGCATCATACATTGGCAAGCCTAAATCTCTCTTTACCTCTGCGATATATGCGGTATGTACTTTGAAGCCGTATTTAGCTTCTATGTACTCCTTTATCATTTTGTAGGTCACTCGTTCTTTGGGCTTATAGCTTTCGGCTCTTTTAGCGATATTATCAAGCGGAACTTTTCCCTCACCCTCACCAAACTCAACTTTTACGTTGATATGTCCGTCTGGCTTTTTGTGGGAAAGCAGTACTACCGTCTCCACATGTGTACCAAATTAGAACATATCCCCACAAAATTGCGGAAATATGGGCAATATTTATACAGTACTAATACTGCTCGTGCATCCTTTTTCCCACAAAATATAAATTTACAATATTTTGATATAATTATAATATAAGAAAATCACATTATATATTAAATTCCCAAGAAAGCACATATCTATTTCCCTGAATAGGTCGTTGTATTGTAACATCTATTGGACCATCACAATTCAGCACCTTATTTTCTATAGGTATTCGTGAGGCCGTCGCGGAAAAATTTTGTAAGACTGCTTTAGCTATCTTCTGTGACAGATTTGTTTCAATTTTAAAAACAATTAATTCTATTGGAATATTAACAGCACAGCTAACATATCTAGGGTCGATATTTTCACTATTATCTAAAGAATATTCTATTTCAATTGTATACTCCTCGCCTCTATCTTAAGGTGGTCAAATTGTAAAATGCATGCCGTATATGTCAAATTCTCTTGAAAAGACTTAAGCAAAATTGCATTTTCTATATTTTTAATTACAGACTTCCCTTTCCAACCAAAACGGTCTATCATACAAGAATAATCATTAATCAAAGAACGTATCGTTAATATCTTTTTTACCAATATTTCCGAAGAATCCGTATAACAAAATTGTATTTCAATATTTCGTAACAATATGAGGCCACCCTTTATCTCTAGCATCTACTAAAGGATTATTAGTAAAGTAATGATATTAAATGCTCAAGAAGCAACTGTTTAAATTGGGGTTTACTCTTAAATTCTGTATATAATCCCTTTTTCCCATATTTTTTCTTAAAATCTCGTACCTTCTGTACTTCTTCCAATATTAAATTATTTGTTTCCGTGCTTTTATTTTGAAAATATAAAAAAATTTGTTTACCAGAAGATATCATTTTTTCTATTTCTTCTTCCGTTCCCGAACCATATCTCGATGTTGCTGTTCCAAAAACATTACCAAAAACCGCAATAACAGCATCTGCATTATCTACTATTTGACGATTAATAATATCTTGCGGTGTATCACCATATTCAGGATATGAACTATCTTTCCAATAAAGAATCCTTATTGAAACTCCTATTTTAAATCCATAATTTGTATTAAAATTGTATACTATGTCTTTTATGGTATTTATAAAACCTCTATTTTTCTATATCCGATGGACAAGAAATAAGTACATCAAATTGAACCAAATCTCTCATATAGCTTCCTCTCTTTGAAAACTTCCAGTGTTAAAATATTAGCCACCTAATTTTATTGAACTATTTTAAAGTATTTCAACGCATCCTTTATCGCTTCCACTTTCTCCGCTGCCGGATGCTTTCCTCGGCTGTTTTCAATTCTTCTACCGCATTAGGAGCATCGTACATCGGCAAGCCTAAATCTCTCTTTACCTCTGCGATATATGCGGTATGTACTTTGAAGCCGTATTTAGCTTCTATGTACTCCTTTTATCATTTTGTAGGTCACTCGTTCTTTGGGCTTATAGCTTTTCGGCTCTTTTAG
>ENA-OQCF01000471-OQCF01000471.1-human-gut-metagenome-genome-assembly--contig:-NODE-471-length-15629-cov-1.694104_pt1 | contig 15629 bp, 16 predicted proteins | sample MGYA00242756_ERZ504573 | MGnify/ENA primary metagenome ERZ504573 (study PRJEB26092, sample SAMD00036240) | human gut metagenome | host: Homo sapiens | study: EMG produced TPA metagenomics assembly of... | reverse complement strand
TTGATCTTTTCGCTCTTTACCATGAGATCAAACGATCTGGTCGAGCGCTTCGCTCTTGCTCTTTGGCGATGCATCCAAAAGAATACTTCTTGCATCCAGCAAATCTGTGATTCTCATATGATTTTCCCTCCTGTTGATAAATATATTTTCTTTGCAACACTTCTCTCTTTTATGCCTTACACCAGCTGCTTATATACTTCTTCTACTTCCGGTCTGGTTGCCAGATATTCGGAAAATGCACTCGCACTTCCGGTTGCGACTCCCATATGGAAAGCATGCTCATAATCCTGCTTTTCCATCCAGCCTGCCATAAATCCTGCTACCATGGAATCTCCGGCTCCTACACCATTGACCAGTGTGCCTTTCGGTGCCGGTGAGCTGTAGACCTCTCCGTTCTCTGCGATCAGTACCGCTCCTTCACCCGCCATGGAGATCAGTACATTTCTCGCTCCTTTTTCCTGAAGCTTTCTTCCGTAAGGAATGACTTCTTCTCTTGTCTTAAGAGTCACTCCGAAAATCTCACCAAGTTCGTGATTATTTGGCTTGATCAGGAATGGATGATACTTAAGAACGTTCATCAGGAGATCTCTTGTCGCATCTACGACGATCATAACTCCCTTATCTTTCAGCTCTTTCATGATCCGGCTGTAGATATCATCCGGCATAGACGCGGGATACTTCCCGCAAGGAATAAGATATCTCCTTCTTTCATCGTATTCAGACGGTCCATTCAGTTCTTCTACTTTGTCTTTTGGAATCTCAGGACCACTTCCGTTGATCTCTGTTCCGTCGATTGATTTCAGCTTTAAATTGATTCTTGATATTCCTTCTTCAATCTGGATGAAATCAGATGTCACTCCGTCTTCTTCCAGTCTTCTTGCTATTTCTTTTCCCGTAAATCCTGCCATGAACCCAAGTGCTGTACTTTCAATTCCAAGATTCTTAAGTACGATAGAAACGTTGATTCCCTTTCCACCTGGAAGCATGAGTTCTGAGCTTGTACGGTTTGTAAGTCCGAGTTTAAAATCATCCACTGAAACGATGTAATCCAGCGATGGATTAAACGTAACTGTATAAATCATATTTCTTACCCCTTTCAACTTGTTGAATTCATTATACCGTCAAACTCAGTCAATTTCAATCATGTTATTTCACAAATATTCTGGTTGTTTTTGGTTGAATATGCACAAAAGAAGTGTAATTATGACTGATTCAAATGTTTTTTCACTTTTTCCTATCATATATTCAAACTCGGTCAACCTGGGTTTGCCCCTTGCAGATATCAGCTTTACTGTATATTTTGTCATCTCCAGGACCTGCCACCGGCAGCTTCTTCCGAACGTATGGCGATCAAAAAAGGCTGCCATCCAACGAAATTTTTTCGTCAGAATGGCAGCCTCTGGCTATCCGTTCTTTATTAATTATTTCACGAATTCTTTTACTTTTGCATAAATGCTGTCTGCATCAAGACCATATTTCTTAATCAGTTCTACAGCCGGACCAGACTCACCAAATGTGTCATTTACACCAATCTTCATTACCTTAGCTGGTGCTTTCTCTGCAACTACGTCGCATACTGCACTTCCAAGTCCACCGATAACAGAATGTTCTTCTACTGTTACGATCTTTCCTGTCTTAGCCGCTGCTGCAACAACTGCTGCTTCATCCAGTGGTTTGATTGTGTGCATGTTGATTACTTCTGCACTGATTCCGTCTGCTGCAAGCTTCTCTGCTGCTGCGAGGGATTCAGATACTTCAAGACCTGTTGCGATGATTGTCACATCTGTACCTTCACGAAGTGTAATGGCTTTACCAATCTCGAATTTGTAATCTGCGTTATCATTGATAACCGGAACTGCAAGTCTTCCGAAACGGAGATATACAGGTCCTACATGCTCATAAGCTGCTTTTACAGCTGCTTTTGCTTCTACATCATCGGAAGGATTGATTACGATCATTCCCGGGATTGTTCTCATAAGAGCGATATCTTCGTTACACTGATGTGTAGCTCCATCTTCTCCGACAGAGATTCCGGCATGTGTAGCACCGATCTTAACATTTAATTTTGGATATCCAACTGAGTTACGAACCTGCTCAAATGCACGTCCTGCTGCAAACATAGCAAATGAACTTGCAAATGGAACTTTTCCTGTAGCAGCGATACCTGCTGCAACTCCAATCATGTTACACTCAGCGATTCCACAGTCAATATGACGTTCCGGGAAAACTTTCTTGAACATTCCTGTCTTGGTAGCTTCTGCAAGGTCAGCATCTAATACTACCAGATCTTCATGTTCTTTTCCTAATTCTACTAAAGCATTACCGTAGCTTTCTCTTGTTGCGATTTTCTTTACTTCTGACATAATGCTTCACCTGCTTTCTCTAATTCTTCCATTGCCTGTGCATACTGCTCCATCGTTAGGAGCTTTTCCATGCCATCCGGCTGGTCTTCCATGAAGGAAACTCCTTTTCCTTTGATTGTCTTTGCAATAATTGCAGTTGGCATTCCCTTTGTCTCGCGAGCCTCTTTGAAAGCTGCTTCGATCTGGTCAAAGTCATTTCCATCAATATTGATCACATGGAAGTTAAATGCCTCGAATTTCTTATCGATCGGATATGGAGAGTTAACGTCTGTAATCTTTCCATCGATCTGAAGGTTGTTATTGTCAACGATCACTACCAGGTTGTCCAGCTTTCTGTGTCCTGCTAACATAGAAGCTTCCCATACCTGTCCTTCCTGGATCTCACCGTCTCCGAGAAGTGTGTATACTCTGTAATCATCATTTGAAAGCTTAGCAGAAATAGCCATTCCTACTGCAGCTGAGATGCCCTGTCCAAGAGATCCACTTGACATATCAACACCTGGGATGTGTTTCATATCCGGATGTCCCTGAAGGTATGATCCAACTTTACGAAGAGTTGTCAGATCTTCAACCGGAAGAATCCTCTGTGTGCCAGTGTTGAATAATATCCTGGTGCTGTGTGTCCTTTTGATAATACAAAACGGTCACGGTCTGCTTTCTTAGGATCCTTAGGATCAATATTCATCTCTTCAAAATACAGATATGTATAAATGTCTGCTGCTGACAGTGATCCACCCGGATGTCCGGATTTTGCACTGTGAACTGCAGTAACGATGCCCTTGCGGACTTCGTTGGCTGTCTTCATAAGCTCTAATTTGTTCATGTTGTTCCTCCTGAATCATTTATATGATAGCTTTACTTATTCTTATTCTCCGAATACTGCTTTGTAATCAGCCTGGAATTTCTCGATTCCTGCATCTGTTAATGGATGATGTGTCATCTGCTCGATTACTTTGTAAGGTACAGTTGCGATATCAGCACCTGCTAATGCACAGTCTGTTACGTGGATTGGGTTACGTAGCTGCTGCGATGATCTCTGTATCGATTCCTGCAACTTCGAAGATCTGTGCGATCTCTGAGATTAAGTCTACTCCTCTTGTAGAGATATCGTCCAGACGTCCAAGGAATGGTGATACATATGTAGCGCCGGCTCTTGCTGCAAGAAGTGCCTGGTTCGCATTGAAGATCAGTGTTACGTTTGTCTTGATTCCTTCAGCTGCAAGAACTTTTACTGCTTTTAATCCTTCTACTGTCATAGGGATCTTAACTACCATGTTAGGATGGATCTTAGCGATCTCTCTTCCTTCAGCGATCATGCCTTCAGCATCTGTTGTTGTTGCCTTTACTTCTCCACTAATTGGTCCGTCTACGATAGAAGCGATCTCAGCAATAACTTCTTCAAATACTTTACCTTCTTTTGCGATCAGAGATGGGTTTGTTGTTACTCCACAGATAACTCCCATGTCATTTGCTTTCTTAATATCTTCTACGTTCGCTGTGTCAATGAAAAATTTCATGTTATTCTTCCTCCTTAAAACCGGTGAAATCTGTTCACCATTCCCTTGTTATCGTTTGGTTGGATTATACTCTATTTAAGGAACTTCTGGTCAATAGCTTTGATTTTTTTATTAGTAATTTTTTCTGTTAATATTATAAAATTATTAATTGAATTTCGCATATTTTTTTGTAGAAATGTTAACGATATTTTTTTAATTTTTTCATTTCATTAACGATTTTCACGCATTTTATGGGATTATTTAAATTTAACATGCATTTTTGTTTTGTAAAATCTCGAATTTATTAATAATAATTTTCGCAAAAGAATTAATTTTTCTTTTTTCGGGCATTTTTCGCATACGTTGTCGTCCCCCGGACGATTAATTGCGGCTCATACTCCACATGATATGTACTGATCGGAACCGCACCTGTATTCGTCGAATGATGTGTGGCTATCTTCTTCATTATTATATCACATGCATCTCTTCCTTTGAAAGTCACAAAATGTTCGATGGTCGTCAGATTCATGTTATGCATTCTTTGCAAACAAGGTGTTGTCACACCCCATCACGGACACATCGGTCGGCACCTTTATCTTTGCTTCATGAAGTGCATCCATGATTCCAAATGCGATCATATCATTCAATCCGACGATTGCTGTCACATCCGTCGTTTCCTTCAACAATTCTTTCGTCAGCTCATACCCGATCTTGTACTCCGAATCAATATGCGCCACATCCAGATCGATTTCTTCTTTTGCCGCTTTTATGATCACCTGGTCACGCAGTCCGACTTTCTCATATTCTTTCAGGAAGCCCTCTACCCGCTTCGAACGCTGCTTCTGCCTTGCCGTAAGCGGCGGTGCTATATATGCAACTTTCCTGTGTCCCAGTTCCAGCAGATGTTTCGCCATGACTCTTCCAAGCTTGGAATTGTCAAGTTCCACCGCATCTACATTCATCTTTTCATTCTGGTTATTGACGATCGCAACCGGTATCTGTTCTGCAATTTCTCCCACAAGTTCCATAAAGCAATGGCTCGGATTACAGGTATAGATAATTCCAAGCGGTCTTAACTGCCACATCATTTTCAGATAGCGCTCTTCCATCCTGAGATCTCTCTGCGTATTGCATACAAAAAGGCCGAAACCTTTTTCTTTCGCATGTGCTCAATCCCCTGAAGCAGCATAACATAATACGGATTCGTCAGGTTTGGGCAGAATACAACAAGAAGCTTCTCCCGTTTTGTTCCTTTTCTCGTTTTCCGCTTCGGTGGGACATATCCCAGTTCTTTTGCCGCATTTTCCACTCTTTCCACAGTATCTTTTGCAAATGATACATCGTACTTTTTGTTCAGGATCATGGAAACTGTGGACTGTGATACCCCGGCAGCATGTGCAATATCCGTTGATGTAACCTTTTTCTTCATTTATCTCACCTCCAATGCCGACTGTCAAAACTCTGCTGAACCTGACAGCTCATTACGATTGCTTTGGCAACTGGCTGCTTTTTCAAACGCATGATAAGTAAAAAAGGGGACAGGGCTACAGCTCTGTCCTTCCTTCAAGTGCCCGTAGAAGTGTCACTTCATCGATATACTCCAGATCTCCTCCAACCGGAACACCACTTGCAATCCTGCTCACCTTAATTCCCGTCGGTTTGATCAGCTTACTGATATACATTGCTGTCGTCTCACCTTCCAGGCTTGAGTTCGTGGCAATAATCACTTCTTTCACATCTCCCTGCAGACGTTCGATCAGTTCCTTCAGTTTGATATCTTCCGGACCGATACCAAGCATCGGAGAGATTGCTCCGTGAAGCACGTGGTATACACCGTTATATTTTCCGGTCTTTTCGTATGCCGCAAGGTCTCTCGTATTCTCCACTACCATAATCGTCTGGTGGTCACGATTACTATTGCTGCAGATCGGACACAGTTCCTGATCCGTCAGTGTATAACATTCTTTGCAATATTTTATGTTCTCTCTGGCTTCCACCATTGTAGAAGCCAGTCTCTTTACATCATCAACCGGCATATGGATCAGATGAAATGCAAGTCTTGCCGCAGATTTTGCTCCGATTCCCGGAAGACATGACAGTTCTTCGATCAGTTTGCTCATCTGATTACTGTAATAATCCATAGTTTTTAACTCCCTGTAAGAATAATTCTCCCGGAACCTTCTCCTTAAATTTCTCCTAGAATAATCCCGGCATTCCGCCGCCCATGCCGCCGGTGAACTTAGACATTGCAGAAGTTGTCTCTGCGTCTACTTTCTCCAATGCTTTCGTTGACTGCTGCCACAAGCAGATCTTCCAGCATCTCTACATCATCCGGATCTACAACTTCTTCATTCCAGTTTTACTTTTAAGATCTTCTTGCTTCCGGAAACAGTAACTTCAACAGCTCCGCCGCCTGCAGTTGCGCTAAATTCTTTTGTCTCCATTTCCTTTGCCTGTTCTTCCATCTGACGCTGCATCTTCTGTGCCTGTTTCATCAGATTTGCCATATTTCCCGGCATTCCGCCGCCTGGGAATCCACCTCTTTTTGCCATGATAATATCCTCCTATTCGTCTTCTACAGTAATTTCCATATTAATCAAATTCTCCAGATCCACAAAATGATCTTCGAATCTGCGTCCCGCCTCCATCTGGCGGACGTCTATCTCTACTTTTTTGCCAATCTTCTGCTCGATCAGTGACTGGATCTCTTCTTTATGTTCCGGTGTTGCCACCGCACTTGCGCTCAGTTCATCCGGCAGTACAATCAGAAGCCTGTTGCCTTCTCCTGCACTCAGTCTTGCTTTTTTCAGATAGGTCCTGAGCATCGGGGAAGCCCCATTGATGATCATCCGGAAATCTTTTGCCACCGCTTTCACATCTTCGTTCAATGCCTGCGGAAGTTCCGGCTTTGGCCTCGGTTCTCCCGCCTCTTTTGCATCCGATGCATATACGATGCGTTCTCTGACCGGTGCTTCCCACGCCCCCTCTTCGAGCTGCTTCTCGATCGCACGGATGCGGTCCAGTAATGCATCTTTGTTCTGATCCATCGCCGGACGGCACAATTTGATCAGTGTCACTTCCAGAAGTACCCTCTTCTGGGTCGCATATTTTAACTGGTTCGTCAGATCTGAGAAAATTCGGATGTAACGGATCAGCGTATCGCTGTCGATCATCTGTGCTTCTTCTTTTAAAAGTGCAAGATTTTCAGACGACACATCCAGTACATCTTCCATATTATCCGAACTCTTCACCAGAAGGAGATTTCGCAGATACCATGTGAAATCTGCCGCAAGCTGGGACAGTTCTCTTCCCTGCATCACCAGCTCATCGACCGTTTCGATCACCTGATGCACATCCATCGCAAGCAGCTGTCTTAAAAGCCGGCTGAACACTTCCGTATCCACCGCTCCCAGCACTTCCAGTACATGATCATATGTCAGTGTCTCATTCATATAGAACGCGGCACACTGATCCAGAAGACTTAATGAATCTCGCATGGAACCGTCCGCCATCTTCGCAATATAACGGACCGCCTTATCTTCTACGTCCCATCCTTCTTTATCAATCAGTTCCCGCAGTCTTGCTGCGATCGTTTCAATGGAAATTCTCTTAAAATCATATCGCTGACAACGGCTTAAGATCGTAATCGGGATCTTGTGTGCCTCCGTTGTCGCAAGAATAAATATAACATATTCCGGCGGTTCTTCCAATGTTTTTAACAATGCATTGAACGCACCGATCGACAGCATATGCACCTCGTCGATGATATATACTTATATTTTCCTTCCGTCGGACGGTATGTGACTTCTTCACGGATCTCTCGGATATTATCCACACCATTATTCGATGCCGCATCGATCTCGATCACGTTCATCGATGTACCCGCTGCGATCGACTTGCACATTGCGCACTCCCCGCACGGACTTCCGTCTACCGGATGTTCGCAGTTGACTGCTTTCGCAAATATTTTTGCAACCGTCGTCTTACCGGTTCCTCTTGTCCCGCAGAACAGATATGCATGTCCGATACGGTCTGCATTGATCTGGTTCTTAAGCGTCCGGACGATCGCATCCTGTCCTTTTACATCTTCGAATTCATCCGGACGGAATTTACGGTATAATGCCGTATATGACATTCTTTACACTCCTTGTCTAAATGCAGATCCTGCTTAACCTGTGTATCTTATTCATCACCGAAGCTGATACCGATGGTTTTTGCTTCTTTAATGATCGATGCCTTTGGATCTACATATTTTAATTTTCCGGCAACTTCTGACAATGGTACACGGATAATCTCCTGATTCTTTGTTCCTACCATACATCCAAAATCACCTTCCAGAATTGCTCTCGCAGCTTCTGCACCAAGTCTTGTTGCAAGCACACGGTCATATGCACACGGAGAGCCGCCTCGCTGTGTATGTCCAGGCACAGTAATTCTTACTTCTTTATCTGTTTTTTCCTGAATCTTCTCAGCAAGTTCATATGCAACAGAAGGGTATTTCTTCTTTGCTTTTTTCTCTTTTAATTCCTTCTTTGAAAGCGCTGCATCTTCTTTTGAAATTGCACCTTCTGCAACAGCAATTATTGTGAATCTCTTTCCTGCTTTGCCGCGCTTTTCAATTGCTTCAACTACTGAATTGATGTCATATGGCATCTCCGGAAGCAGAATAATATCGGCACCGCCGGCAATTCCTGCATGAAGTGTTACCCATCCTACTTTGTGCCCCATTACTTCCACGATAAATACACGGCTGTGAGACGTTGCTGTTGTATGGATCCTGTCAATTGTATCTGTTGCAATGTCTACCGCACTCTGGAATCCGAATGTCATGTCCGTTCCCCAGAGATCGTTATCAATCGTCTTCGGAAGTGTTACCACATTAAGTCCTTCTTCTCTCAGCATATTGGCTGATTTGTGTGTTCCATTTCCCCCAAGGATTACCAGGCAGTCCAGATTCAGCTTGTGGTAAGTGTGTTTCATTGCCTCTACTTTGTCAATTCCGTCCTTATCTGGTACTCTCATTAACTTGAACGGTTGTCTGGATGTTCCCAGAATCGTTCCACCAAGTGTCAGAATCCCCGAAAAGTCTTTTGACGTAAGCATCTTAAAGTTCGAATAGATCAAACCTTTATATCCATCTTGAAATCCATAAATCTCTACATCATCTCGTTTTGAAAAAAGCCCCTTTACGACGCCTCTCATCGCTGCATTCAGTGCCTGACAGTCGCCGCCGCTTGTAAGCATTCCTATTCTTAACATATGTCTGCTCCTTTCTATGTTGCCTGTGTATAACTTTATCATTACTATGAACCATAATAGTTTATCCACATTCTGTATACAATACCAGTAAAATTATAACTTATTTTTATGGTGGAGACAATAAGGGACAAAGGATTTTTCATTTGCGGCAATCCTATTGACAAAAATTCCCCTGTCTCTTTTTCCAAAACGTGCTATAATACATGTGGAAAATTTGTGTAGAAAGCAGGTAGTATTGTGGATAAGTTAGATATAAAATTGTGGACACTTGCGTCCAAAGGCCAGATCGTTCCTGACCGTTCATTACTGAAGACACCGGAACAGATTGAAATGATCAAAAAAAAGTGCAGAACTGAACACCGCAGTTCTCGACCATGTAGCAGCTCATATTCATGCAGGAATGAGCACTGCCGAAATTGACAAACTTGTATATGATTTCACAACAGAGCACGGAGGAATCCCGGCGCCTCTGAATTATGAGGGATTCCCGAAGAGCGTATGTACTTCCATCAACAACGTCATCTGCCACGGTATCCCAAGTGAAAATGAGATTCTAATCGATGGAGATATCATCAACGTAGATGTGTCTACGATTTTAAACGGATATTTCTCTGATGCATCCCGTATGTTCACGATCGGTGACGTATCACCGGAAGCCGAACGTATTGTCCGTGTTACAAAAGAATGCGTAGAGCTTGGACTTAAAGCAGCAAAACCTTGGGACATCTTGGAGACATTGCTTACGCGATCAATTCACATGCACAGGAAAATGGATATTCTGTCGTAGAGGAGATCGGCGGCCATGGAATCGGTCTGGAATTCCACGAAGAGCCATTCGTAAGTTATGTTACTCCGAAGGGCAGTGAGATGGTTCTGGTTCCTGGTATGATGTTCACGATCGAGCCGATGATCAATCAGGGTTCTCCGGAATTCTATGTAGATGAAGACAACGGATGGACGTTTATACGGATGACGACGGTCTTTCTGCTCAGATTGAATATATGGTTCTTATTAAAGAAGATGGTGTAGAAGTTCTTACAAAATAATATAATTTTGCATTATCGAAACCAGATCTCACATTATTATGTTTGTATAAAAACGTAAAAAAAAGATTACCGGAAAACGCACTACATTTTCCCGGTAATCTTTTTATTTTCTTTATTTCACTATTAGTCTGTTTGTATCTTCTTTACAAAATTCACTATTAGCCGGTCCATACCCATTCTACAAAATATACAGCCAGTCATGATCCTCTTCATTTCTCATTCCCAGTACAAGTGCCGAATGTGGTCCCATGTTCGCAACCACTTCTCCGTCTTCTACCAGATACTCTTCGTACTCTGTTGTATATCCATCTTTGTAAGAATATAGCAGACGTTTCATGCGGCATTTTATCGGAATCTCTGCTTCCCATACAGGAACTTTTACTTCTGCACGTTCGCTGCGGTTATTGATCACAACAATGATCCGGTCATGCCCTTTAAATCTCGCATAAGACAGGATATTTTCCTCTCCGCCAAGGATCTTCAACGAACCGGTCTTAAGTGCCGGATGCTCTTTGTGGATGCGGATCGCTTCTTTGTGGAATGCGATCAGTTCCTGATCTTCATGTCCCCACGGATAGGTTCTTCTGTTATCCGGATCTGTAAATCCACAGACACCAGCCTCATCACCATAATATACCGTCGGAGCTCCGACCCAGGTCATCTGCATAACAACCGCTTCACGCATAACCGCTTTATTCACATACTCGTTCGCAGCTTCCGGTCCCAGATGTTCCACACGGCCAACCATGTGATTCGTTCTCGTTAAGAATCTGGAATGATCATGGTTGGAAAGCTCATTCATCGCCACCTGAAGTGACGGAGTCAGCATGTTCGACATGTGATGTGCCATCGAACCGATAAAGTTATCGATGTTACCAAGGAGCTCTTCTCTCGCCTCATCACTATGCTTTTCCATTCCGGTCAGGAACCATGTAACCGGCTCCATGAACGCATCATAGTTCATAACGGTATCCCACTCATCCCCCTTAAGCCAGTCACTCGGATCGCCGTAATGTTCGGCAAGGATCAGTGCATTCGGATTTGCATCTTTCACGGCTCTTCGGAATTTCTGCCAGAACTCGTGATTGTATTCATTGCTGCGTCCCAGGTCTGCTGCCACATCCAGACGCCATCCATCTACATTATACGGCGGCGATACCCATTTCCGTCCGATATATAAGATATAATTTTCCAGTTTTACAGAATCTTCGTAATTCAGTTTCGGCAGAGTATCATGTCCCCACCAGCCATCGTAATTGGCATTATACGGCCAATTCTCCGGCCCTTCTTTGAAGAAACGGAAGTAGCTTCTGTACGGACTGTCTGCCGATACATAAGCACCCGGTTCATAATCCTCTTCACCTTCGTAAATTCTCTCACGGTCCATCCATTTATTGAATGAACCACAGTGGTTGAACACGCCGTCCAGAATCACTTTCATTCCACGGCGATGTAATTCCTCCACCAGTTTAATGAACAACTCATTACTTGCTTCCAGGTTCTTAAGACCTGTCGTGCGTTTTTTATACTTCGTTGCCTGACTGTTGTCCGTCACACCATTCGGAAGCACCTCGCCTCCGTCATCTACGATCTTTCCATAATGCGGATCGATATAATCATAATCCTGGATATCGTATTTGTGGTTGGACGGTGACACAAATAACGGATTAAAATATACGACTTCTACGCCCAGATCCTGCAGATAATCAAGCTTATCCATGACTCCCTGCAAGTCTCCTCCGTAGAACTCTCTTACACCCATGTTCGCCGGATATTTGTCCCAGTTCGTTACTCTCTGCGAATAATCCCCAATGTAGTAATACTCATTCGTCTCTACATCATTTGACTTATCTCCGTTATAAAAGCGGTCTGTAAATATCTGATACATAACCGCTCCCTTTGCCCAGTCCGGTGTGGAAAATCCGGGTACTACAACAAAATTATAGTACTCCAGGATCTCGCGAGAGATTCCACATCGTCCATAATAATATTTTTCTGTCCCAGACTGCACTTCGAAACAATATCTGAACGGCTCTTCCCCCAGACGTGTCTCGAACGTATAATAATCAAACTCTCCCTGTGTGCATTCTTTTTCCATTACATATGTGTCAGCCGATGTCACAAGCCCTACTCTGTCTACATCATCCTTCGCCGTACGGAACCGGAATGTCACCAGTTCGCTTTCTTTCGGTTCAGGGGGATACACATATCCTTCTGTTCCATCACAAAATAAAGCCGTCTTATTCATATAACTAACACCTCTCTCATTTTTTGCTCTCGGAAAGGAGCACGCTTTCTTCTAGTCTTCTGATACATCTTCCGGGAACAGCGTCTTCAAATTCTTCCCTGGAAATCTTTTCTTTTTCCAACAGAAGATCTGCGCATGCATGCAGAACATCATCATATTTTCTAATGATATGTCTTGCTCTGTCATAACATTCATCAATAATTCTCTTTACTTCCTGGTCGATCACAGTCGCCACGCCCTCTCCGTAGCCTCTTGCTGTGTGCGCCAGATCACGTCCGATGAACACCTCATTGTTGTCATCATCATAGTTAATAAGTCCGACTGCCTCTGACATACCGAACTTCGTAACCATGGATTTGGCCAGGCCCGTTGCCTGCTTGATATCCTGAGATGCACCGGTTGTAATATCATCAAATACTTCTTCTTCGGCTACACGTCCGCCAAGTGCTACCGTAATATCCTGAAGCATCTTTCCTTTTGTATTAAACATCTCATCCTTTTCCGGAAGCGGCATCGTATATCCGCCCGCACTTCCCGTCGGGATGATTGAAACACTGTATACAGGTCCCACATCTGGAAGCACATGGAACAAGATCGCATGCCCTGCTTCGTGGAATGCTGTGATTCTCTTCTCTTTTTCGGAAATAACGCGGCTCTTCTTCTCCGCACCGATTCCAACTTTGACAAATGCTTTTTTTATGTCTTCCTGTTTTAAGAATACTCTGTTATCCTTTGCAGCCAGAATTGCTGCTTCGTTCAAGAGATTTTCAAGATCAGCTCCGGTAAATCCTGCCGTTGTCTGCGCGATCTGCTGCAGATTGATCTCTTCGCTTAACGGTTTCCCCTTCGCATGTACCTTGAGGATCTCTTCACGGCCCTTAATATCCGGTCTTCCGACCATAACCTTACGGTCGAATCGTCCCGGACGTAAGATTGCAGGGTCAAGAATATCCACACGGTTTGTAGCCGCCATCACAATGATGCCTTCATTGACGCCGAATCCGTCCATCTCTACCAGCAACTGGTTCAGTGTCTGCTCACGCTCATCGTGTCCGCCGCCCATTCCGGTTCCACGGCGTCTTGCAACTGCATCGATCTCATCGATGAAAATGATACACGGTGCATTCTTCTTCGCTTCCTCGAACAAGTCTCTGACACGGGAAGCTCCGACACCAACGAACATTTCCACAAAGTCTGAACCGGAGATCGTAAAGAACGGAACTCCTGCTTCTCCGGCAACTGCTTTGGCAAGCAGCGTCTTACCGGTTCCCGGAGGGCCCACTAACAGTACACCTTTCGGGATTCTTGCTCCCACCTGGATATATTTCTTCGGAGACTTCAGGAAATCAACGATCTCCTCCAGTTCCTCTTTTTCTTCTTCCAGACCTGCCACCTGGGCAAATGTCACTTTCTTGTCACGGTCTGTGCTCAGTTTTGCACGGCTCTTTCCGAAATTCATTGCTTTCGAATTGGCCCCGCCGCCCTGACGGTTCATCAGACCAAAGATCAGGAACACTCCGACCAGTGTAAGGATAACCGGCAGAAATGTAGTTGCTGCCCAGCTGTCCTGTGGAATATCCGGCATGGTATAATCCACATTCTGCTCTTTCAGGTAATCCTGGATCTCATTTACATCGGAGACATACAGATATCTGACATTATCGGAACTGTCATCTCCCTTCAGCGTAATCTCCACGCGCCCCGTCGGAACGCTCTTGTTCTGATTCACTTCTACAGACTCGATCTTGTCGTTCTGAACCAGCTGTTGGAATTTCTTCCAGGAAATTTCTTTCTCTCGTTGATCGAACTGATTGGTAAACCACAATGCTGCGAACAAAAATACGACAAACACGAGGAATACAACACCATTCAGCCCTCTCGCTTTCTTATTATTCAATTTTCAGGCTCCTTTCTTATGCCGCGCCTTATTCCACGCCCTCTACCACTCCGATGAATGGAAGATTTCTGTATCTCTGGGCGTAATCCAGTCCATATCCACAACGAATTCGTCCGGGATATTGAATCCGACATAATCTACTTTTACATCTTTTACTCTTCTTTCCGGTTTATCCAGAAGCGTACAGAGCTTCATGCTCTTTGGATTTCTCTTAGATAAGATGTCCATCAGATAATATAATGTTCTTCCGGAGTCAATAATATCCTCCACGATCAGTACATTTTTTCCTTCCAGTGTCTCATCTAAGTCTTTTGCGATCTTAACAACACCGCTTGACTTCGTTCCGTCACCGTAGCTGCTGACACTCATAAAGTCCATTGATACCGGAACGGTGATTCTCTTCGCCAGTTCGCACATGAAGAATACGCCACCCTTCAATACACAGATCAGATGTACCTGCTTTCCGGCATAATCTTTGCTGATCTGTTCGCCAAGCTCTTTGATTCTCTTTGCAACATCCTCTTCAGGAACTAATACTTTTACTTTCTCTGCCATCTTCTTCTCCTCCGTTAAATTCTATTTCCAGAATTCTTCTGGTTTTATCTGTAACCTGATATGCCTGGTTCTGTCTGTATCCGATGATCCACAGGATGTGGCTGCCGTCTGCTGCCAGCCAGATCTTCTCCCTGTCTTCTCTCGGGACTTCACATTGACAAAATACTTTTTCAGGCTCTGTGTACTGCCGTTTTTGTCAATCGTAATATAGTCTCCAGGCTGCTTATGTCTTATTTTTACAGTGCTCTTAATTATATCATAGTCAAACCATTTCGTGTAGGTTTTTTTAGGAAATACACTGGTTTGTGGTGTTCGTTCCAGTATGCGCATCTGTACCGGCGGCTTAGAATTTTCTCCGGATTTTTCTTTATCCTTCACTTTATGAAGCCAGATTCCTTCGTAACACCTTTCCCCGGTCATCTCATAAGGCAGCATAATCTTTCGTCCGGTCTGATGTTCCATCAGTTCTTCCACCAGTTTTACGTGGATCTGTTCAATATCTTTTTTGCGTCCTGCCGTTTCGCACAACAGTTCATGGATCAGAAACGTCCGGACAGTCTCATTTACACTTCGGAAACCCTCTTCCAGGATCACTACTCCATCTGCTTTATCTTGTTTGGGTTTTACGCAGTATTTTCTGCATTTTTCCACTTCCTCTTCCATAAATGCCCACACTGTCCGCATTTGCTCCATCGTATCTGCCATATGTGAAACAGCTCTTGGATTAATCTTTCGTTCCAGGTATGGGATCACATGATTTCTAAG
>ENA-OQCF01000470-OQCF01000470.1-human-gut-metagenome-genome-assembly--contig:-NODE-470-length-15688-cov-1.739927_pt1 | contig 15688 bp, 21 predicted proteins | sample MGYA00242756_ERZ504573 | MGnify/ENA primary metagenome ERZ504573 (study PRJEB26092, sample SAMD00036240) | human gut metagenome | host: Homo sapiens | study: EMG produced TPA metagenomics assembly of... | reverse complement strand
TCTTTTTCCGGGAAGTCCTGCTATACTGGATGTGTCATGCAGGGGGAATCCATGGATCTGCGTCTGTGGGTGAGGTACAGTATGCGCAGAACCAGCCGCTGACAGAGGAACGTATCCGTTCACAGATGGAGAAGCTTGGAAATACAGAATATGAGTGGGAAAATCTGGACATCCAGATGGATGAGAATATTTTTATCCCGATGAAGATGCTGAATGAGGCGAGAAGAGAGGCACTGGAATCTCTGGAAAATGAATTGCTCAAACTATATAAGAGAGAAGAAAATAATGGGAAGAAACGCTTATCAGAGGATGCCGGAAGAAAAGCAGATTCGCCAAAGCAGAAAAATCTTCCGATTTATATTTCCTGTGAAGAAAAATCCACTGCACTGGCGTTATATAAAAGAGAGGGGATACATGGAATGTATCTGAACGCTGATGCCATGGAGGTCTGCCTGGATGACTGTGTAAGCAGAGGAATGGAGATGTATCTGTCTCTTCCGCATATTATGAGAGGTGAGATGCCCCGGGAGCTTCTTACCAGGATCAGAGAGTGGATGGACAGAGGAATGACAGGATTTCTGGTAAGAAATCTGGAGACTTTTGCAGTTCTGCGAAAGGCAGGTCTGGCTGAGAAATGTGTTCTGGATCACAGTATGTATACATGGAATGATGAAGCTGCTGATTTCTGGAAAGATCAGAAAGTCCTCAGAAATACGGTACCGCTTGAGCTGAACGAAGGGGAAATCCGCCACAGAGATAACCGGGACAGCGAGATGCTGATCTACGGATATCTGCCTCTTATGATATCGGCCCAGTGTGTGCATAAAAATCTTTACGGATGTAATCATAAGGAAGAAGGGGTAACTTTAAAAGACCGTTACGATAAAGAATTTACGGCGAAATGTATATGTAACCCATGGAAAACTGAGAATACAGATTTCTGTATACCCTGCTATAATATCATTTACAACAGTATCCCTTACGGCCTGTTGAAAGAGAAATCACAGATAGACAGACTTGGTGTCTCTTCCCTGAGACTTGCATTTACCATTGAGAAGCCTCAGGATGCGGTGAAGATATATGAAGAGTTCAGAGCTGTTTATCGTGATGGGAAGAATCCTCCGAAACGGGAATATACAAAGGGACATTTTAAAAGAGGAGCCGAGTAAGGCATATGATTAATGTAATTGTAGAATTATCCAAGTATGTGATCCTTACCCTGATGGTGATTTATACCTTTCACTGTTTCTATCTGGTGAAACAGCAGAGTGAGGAGGAGAGAAACGAATCGCTGCGCCAGCAGCTGATGCTTATCTTTTTTATGGATTTCACTGCGTTTCTGGTCATCTACCTGAAGACAGGTAAGTTTCAGGTCGTGTTGTTTTATGTTCGAAATTGATGGCATTTTTTGCGGGAATTCCAGATTTTGTACAGGATTTTTTTATAAGAAAGCATCGATTTTACTGCTCAACAATATGTGCATGCTTCTCAGCGTAGGATTTATTATGCTGTGCAGGCTGGATGTTTCCACAGCTACCAGACAGCTGGTGATTGTGGCAGGCGTAAATGTGGTGGCATTGATCGTACCTGTCCTGATCAGGAAGATGAAATTTCTCAAGGACCTGACATGGGTTTATGCGGGAATCGGAATCGTTTTGCTGGCGGCGGTATTTGTGCTTGCAAAGACAAGCTATGGAGCAAAACTTTCCCTGATGGGAATCCACCTTCAGAGGCGATAAAGATTACATTTGTGTTCTTTATGGCGGCATTGCTGAGAAAAGGTGCTGATTTTTCAAAAGTGGTCCAGGCTACGGTAGTGGCGGGACTGCATGTGGGGATTCTTGTACTTTCCAGAGACCTTGGAAGTGCAGTGATCTTCTTTGCGGCATATCTTGTGATGATTTATGTGGCATCCAGAAATGTGGGATATCTGGCACTTGGTCTTGCAGGCGGATCTGCAGGGGCAGTTGTCGCATATCATCTGTTTGGCCATGTGCGTCAGAGAGTGACAGCCTGGAAGGATCCCATGGCGGTATATCAGAATGAAGGATACCAGATCGTCCAGTCACTGTTTGCCATTGGAACCGGCGGATGGTTTGGAATGGGATTGTGTCAGGGTTCGCCTGAGAAGATCCCTGTTGTCAAGAATGACTTTATATTCAGTGCAATCTGTGAGGAACTGGGTGGGATTTTTGCAATCTGCCTGATTTTGGTATGTATGAGTTTCTTTTTGATGATCGTAAATATTGCGCTTAAGATTAAGAAACCATTCTACAAACTGATCGCACTTGGACTTGGTACGGAATATGCATTTCAGGTATTTCTGACAATTGGCGGAGCAACGAAATTTATCCCTATGACAGGTGTAACTCTTCCTCTGGTCAGCTATGGAGGAAGTTCTGTCGCGTGTACAGTACTGATGCTGGCGATCATTCAGGGATTGTATATTTTGAGAGAAGATGAGGACGAAGAAATTGAGAGATATCGAAGAAAAGGAACGGCGCAGAGAGTTGAAGAAGCGCCAGAAGCGCAAAGCCCGGGAGATTTCTGAAAAGAGAAGGCCCCGTAACAGAGAGTATACACTGGTATCCTGCTTTTTTGTGCTGATCTTTGTCAGTATGATCGGATATCTGATCTACTTTAATTATGCAAAGAGCGATGATTTTATCAATAGTCCCTATAATACAAGGCAGGATACTTTTTCAGACAGGGTTGTAAGAGGTAAGATCATATCTGCAGATGGGCAGGTGCTTGCCCAGACCAATGTTTACGAAGACGGAACAGAGGAACGTACTTATCCCTATGCAAATATGTTCGCTCATGTAGTCGGATATGACACTATGGAAAAAGCGGACTGGAATCAGAGGCGAACTTCCAGCTTCTGACTTCTCATGAATTTTTCCTGAACCAGATGAAAAATGAGTTTAAGAATCAGAAAAATACGGGTGATTCTGTGATCACGACGTTAAACGCAGATCTTCAGTCAACTGCCTATAATGCACTTGGTGACAGGAGAGGGGCGGTTGTTGCCATAGAACCCTCTACAGGTAAGATTCTGGTGGAAATGAGCAGACCGGACTTTGACCCGAATACTATTTCCCAGAATTGGGACACACTGGTAAATGATTCCAATGACAGCAGTCTGTTGAACAGAGCTACAAACGGAGCCTATCCTCCGGGATCTACATTTAAGGTGGTAACTGCCCTGGACTATTTCAGAACCAAGGGCAGTCTGGAGGGATTTTCCTATCTCTGTGAGGGAAGTATTACCAGAGAAGATCACACGATCAGGTGCTATGGCGGAACTGTTCATGGACAGGAAGATTTTTACAGTGCTTTTGCCAATTCCTGTAACAGTGCATTTGCAGAGATCGGAACCATGCTCGGAGGCAGTTCTCTGAAAAAAACAGCCGAGAATTCTTCTTTTTAATAAGAGTCTTCCGCTTTCTTCCTATAAAAAGAGTACTTTTACATTAAATGGAAAATCTTCTGTTGCAGAGGTTATGCAGACTGCCATCGGACAGGGTAATACGTTGGTATCACCTATGCATATGGCGCTGATTACCAGTGCGATCGCCAATGGCGGGGAGCTCATGAAGCCTTATCTCATTGATTCTGTTGTAAGTTCAGACGGAGAGACAGTGAAGACAACAGAGCCGGAGAACTATAAACGTCTGATGACAACAAATGAGGCGAATATCCTTGGAAAGCTTATGAAAGGTGTTGTGGAAAACGGAACCGCATCGGCTCTGAACGGAAGAGGATATACAGTGGCAGGCAAGACCGGATCAGCGGAATTTGATGAGAATGGTTCCAGTCATTCCTGGTTTATCGGTTATTCCAACGTGGATGATCCGGATCTGGTAGTTGCGATCATTGTTGAGAATGGCGGTACCGGAAGTGAAGCAGCAGTGCCCATCGCAGAGCAGATATTTGATGCGTATTATTATGATAAGCAGTAATAAATTCCATGTTGCAGGCAATCTGGAATGAATTTTGGCTACGTTACTGTGAACGGAGTGAACAGTAACTAATTAATCGGTAATATGTTATGAAATGATATTTATAGCTTGCGGGTTTGGAAAAAAAGAGATATACTATACTCAGTTTATAATACCACGCAAAACAGGAGGGATTGCATTATGATAGAAGCAACGAGCTGTGGCGGTGTGGTAATTCATCGGGGTAAGATTCTTACTTTGTATAAATCTTACAGGAACCGTTATGAGGCTGGGTATTGCCGAAAGGAACAGTGGAACCAGGCGAAACGCATGAACAGACAGCATTGCGGGAAGTGATGGAAGAGGCTGGAGTGCGTGCGACCATTGTGAAATACATCGGAAAGAGCCAATATAACTTTACCGTTCCGGAGGACGTGGTTTTCAAAGAGGTACACTGGTATCTTATGACTGCGGATAATTATCATAGTAAGCCCCAGAGAGAGGAGTTTTTTGTAGATTCCGGATATTATAAATTTCATGAGATCTATCATCTGCTGAGGTTTTCAAACGAGAAGCAGATCGTAGAGCGTGCTTTATCAGGAATATCTGGAGATGAGAAGCAATGGACTTGGGGAAAACAGCATAAGTATTATTAACGAGAGAACAGGGGCTGTTGTTTTTTTTGCAACGCAGCCCGGTTTAAAATTTTGGAGAAAATGGAAATACTGTAACTGAAGTGTTATAGAAACGGGAGAGGGTGTAAGATGCTGAAATGGCAGGAGAATTTTCTTGCAGGGGAATCTGTAAAGGATCCTGAGAAGATAAAAAAGAAACTGAACAGCGGAAAACCGGTTCTGGGCATTTATCTCCTTACTCTGTCAGAGAATCCTGTGAATCTGATGGATATTATTCCTGCAGCAATGCTGATACAGAAGAGCTTTTATGGAATCTGTCCGAAGATCATAGGAATGGCGAAGGGCAAAGAGGAAGCCCTGGAGATGGTGCGAAGTCTGATCGATGAAATGTACAGGGAAACGGGAACCTTCGCAACAGCTGAATATATAGAAAACAGGTGAGAATATGTTACATATTTTATGGCTGATCCTTAAATTTATACTGATCATCCTGGGAATTCTGCTGGGCCTTCTTTTACTGGCAGTTCTTCTTGTACTGTTCTGTCCTGTAAGATATAAGGCATCAGCTGTCAAGGCAGAAGGTGGCTGGAAACAGACAGAGGGAGAGGGTATCGTAAGCTGGCTGTTTCATGGGATTTCGCTGAGAGCGGAATGGAAAGATCAGCAGATGGAGATATCCTTTCATCTGTTTGGAATTCCCGTAGACAAGTTGTTGAAAAACGGCAGGAGAAGAGGGCTGTAACAAAGAAATCCGGGAAAAATCCGGAGAAATCCGGCGCAGAAAAGGTATCTGTATCCGGCACAGACGGAAACAGGGAAGAAGAGCATAAAAAATCAGTGGTTGATCACCCGAAATCAGAGAATATGGAGACTGAGGATCTGAAAACAGACAGAAATTCAGCTTCAGGTACATCTGCTGATACAGAGAGGATCAGAAACAGTCAGATATCCGGACAGCAGGAACTGAATGCAGATGATACAGATCGGAATAGTCTAAAGAAGAGGCAGTTTTTTATAAAAAGGATCTATGACCGGATCCGAAATATATTTCAGTCGATTCGTACAAAACTGCAAAATATCCGCAGGACATTCGGGAAGATTAAGAAGAATGTGTCCTGGTGGAAGGCGTTTATAGAACATCCCAGAGTGACAGCTGCCAGAAAGCTTGTATGGAAACATGGAAAATTTTTGCTTAAGCATATTTTTCCTACAAGGATAGAAGGGCAGGTTACTTTTTCTTTTGAAGATCCGGCGCTGACAGGTGCGGCACTTGCTGTACTTGGGATGACAATTCCATTTCACAAAAACTGTATACAGATCAATCCCCGTTTTGACAGTGAGAATTATCTGTATGGAAACATCAGGGCAAAAGGCAGGATCTACGGATTGTTCCTGTGCGGGCAGCAGTGAGTATTTATTTCAATAAAAATATAAAATACGTTAATAAACGTTGGAAACCAGGAGGATCATGACCATGGACAAATGAAACCAATTTTAAAGAAACCGTAAATTCATTATTCAAGGGAATGGACAGTTTTATTTTCTGCGAAAACAGTGGTAGGAGAGGCAATCCATGTAGGCGATACGATCATTCTTCCTCTGATGGATGTATCTTTCGGTGTAGGTGCCGGTGCTTTTTCCGGAGAGAAGAAGGATAACGGCGGCGGCGGAATGGCAGGAAAGATGACTCCCTGTGCAGTGCTTGTGATCCAGAATGGAACAACAAAGCTGGTCAATGTGAAAAATCAGGATGGTCTCACCAAGATCCTTGATATGGTTCCGGATTTTGTAGACCGTTTTACCTCCGGAAAAGGTGACGAAGAATCTGTCGGCGAATCAGAAAAATAATTTTTGCATAGACTATAGCAAACCGATGAAAAAGGTGCAGAAGAATTGGAAAAGCTGTTCGGCTTTATGCTGTTTTTCATAGGGATTGGGATGATAATCGGGATGCTGATCGCAGAAAATGTGGTTCTGGTGGTTTCGGCCGGAGTTTTCCTGTTGTTGGGATATCATCTTTTCTGTCATTAACTTTACAGAAGATTGCGAATATCCCGTTTGACATATGAAATAAAAAAAGACTGTCAGCTCAGGCAGAATATTCGGTAAAGAATATCTGAACAGAGGGACAGTCTTTTTTGCAAAAAAAATACCCCTGTTGTAACAGGGGTAATGGTGTTATTATGCTCTTTCTACTTTACCGGATCTTAAGCAAGAAGTACATACATATGTCTTTCTAGCTCCACCCTCAGCAGTCTTGATTTTAACGGATTTTACGTTAGATTTCCACATTTTATTGGATCTTCTATGTGAATGACTTACATTATTTCCGAAATGAGCAGCTTTCTCACAGATTGCACATTTAGCCATGATAGCACCTCCTTGACGCTTTATTGTTACTGTCGTGCTGTGTGCATAGCGTCTGAACAGTAACCTTGTGTTCAACAGATTACATTGTAACAGATGAATTGTGCTTTTGCAAGCAAAAAAAGGAAAAAACTCAAAAATTATATTTCTTTTTCTGTGAAAAGAGGTTATAATACACTTACATACAATAATGAGCATTGGAGGTAACCATATGAATGGACGTATAGATTCCGGATTAGGTCAGATCATAATTGACACAGATGTAATCGCAACCTACGCAGGAAGCGTTGCTGTAGAATGTTTTGGTATCGTAGGCATGGCTGCAGTCAGTATGAAGGACGGACTGGTAAAGCTTCTTGGAAAGAACAGCCTGAAACATGGCATCAGCGTCAGAATTACAGAGGACAATAAAATCCGCCTGAATTTCCATGTTATTGTGGCATATGGCGTGAACATAAGTACAATTGCAGACAACCTTGTCAGCAATGTCAAATATAAAGTCGAGGCCTTTACAGGAATGGAGATCGATAAGATCGATATTTATGTAGAAGGCGTACGCGCAATTGATTAGGATAGAGGAGGAACTTGTGGTGAATAACAAAACCATAGATGCCAGAATACTTTCCAGGATGTTTCTTGCAGGAGCCAAGAATCTGGAAGCTAAAAAAGAATGGATCAACGAACTGAACGTATTTCCGGTACCGGATGGAGATACAGGAACCAATATGACAATGACGATCATGGCAGCAGCAGAAGTAGGTTTTCTGGGAGAGCCTGACATGGAGTCACTGGCCAAGGCGATTTCTTCCGGTTCTCTGCGCGGTGCAAGAGGTAACTCAGGTGTTATTCTTTCTCAGCTTCTGCGTGGTTTTACCAGAAGTGTTAAGAACAGTAAGGAACTGGATGCCATTGACATCGCGGCAGCCATGGAGAAAGGTGTGGAGACTGCATATAAGGCAGTCATGAAACCGAAGGAAGGAACAATCCTTACTGTTGCAAGAGAGGCTGCTGCAAGGCTGTAGAGCTTGCGGAGACAGCAGAGGATCTGGATACATTTTTCCAGAGCGTGATCGCTCATGCGGAGGAAACTCTGGCAAAGACACCGGAGATGCTGCGGTTCTGAAAGAAGCAGGAGTAGTGGATTCCGGCGGACAGGGACTTCTGGAAGTATACCATGGTGCATATGATGGTTCCTTGGCAAAGAGATTGATTATACACAGTTTGACAAGGCCAAAGGTCCTGCTGTGACTAAGATCGATGCACAGACAGAGGCTGATATTAAATTTGGTTATTGTACAGAGTTTATTATTCTTCTGAACCAGCCGATGTCCGAGGAGACAGAGCATGAATTTAAGAAATTCCTGATGTCCCTTGGTGATTCTATTGTGCTTGTTGCAGATGACGAGATCGTGAAGGTTCATGTTCATACCAATCATCCCGGACAGGCTATTGAGAAAGCCCTTACCTTTGGTGCACTTTCACGTATGAAGATCGACAATATGCGTGAGGAGCATCAGGAGAAGCTTATAAAGGATGCCGAGAAAATGGCGAAAGAGCAGGCAGAACAGGAAGAAAAAGAAGAAGCAGCACAGCCGCCGAAGGAAGTAGGCTTTATTTCCGTATCTGTGGGAAAGGGAATGACAGAGATCTTTAAGGAACTGGGTGTGGATTACCTGATCGAGGGCGGTCAGACGATGAACCCGAGTACAGAGGATATGCTCAATGCCATTGCAAAAGTAAATGCAAAGACTATTTATATTTTCCCGAACAATAAGAATATTGTTCTTGCTGCAAACCAGGCAAGGGATCTTACTGAGGATAAAGAGATCGTGGTTGTGCCGACTAAGACCATTCCGCAGGGAATTACTGCCATGATCAGTTATGTGCCCGAGAAGAACAGTGCGGAGAATATTGAGGCTATGCTTCAGGCAATCGAACATGTGAAGACCGGACAGATCACGTATGCTGTGCGTGATACAAGGATTGATGATAAGGAGATCCATGAGGGTGATATGATGGGTATCGGTGATCATGGAATCCTGGCTGTTGGCAAGGACCGCATGGAAGTTGCCAAGGAGACAGTTGCCAGATGGTGGATGATGAGTCTGAGGTGATCAGTATTTATTATGGTGCTGATACTGAGGAGGCTGAAGCTGAGGAGCTGGCAACGGCTCTGGAGGAGGCTTATCCGGATTGTGATGTGGAACTGAATGCGGGTGGACAGCCGATTTATTATTATGTTATTTCTGTAGAGTAGGATAATAGAGTTTTGAGAGAGATAAACGAATAGTTCATGTGATGAAAACGGGTATAGGCCATTGTTGAGGGTGGTATATCCGTTTTTCGTGTTATAAAAGGGGCCGGCAGGAAAATATTTGTGTCAGGATGCGGTTTCGGCATCTAAGAGATACCTGCAAATGCATCCTGACACAAATATTTTCCTGCCTGAGATTTGGATAGTGGAAGTTTATTGTCGGCAGATTATTGTGATTGAAGAATGAGGGTTGCTTGATTTGGTTATTTTTTGCAGGGATAAGATAGATAATTTTTACTGGCTGTAAGGGATATTCATAATTATATTGTAGTAGAAAGGAATCGGTGGTATATGTCAACATCTTTGCGTACTTTGAAGGGCGTGGGGGAGAAAACGGAAAAGTTATTTGCGAAAATAGGAGTTACGGATATGGAATCTCTTCTGAGTTATTATCCACGTAATTATGATGCGTACGAGGAGCCTGTTGAGATCCGGTCTCTGGAAGAGGGAGCTGTTGTGGCGATTTCTGTGGCGGTTATAACGGGTGTGTATGTGAATCAGGTGCGGAATCTTCAGGTGATCACGACCACTGTGGCAGATCTTACGGGGAAAATTTCTGTTACGTGGTTTAATGCACCGTATCTGCGCTCTGCAGTCAGGAAAGGCAGCAGGTTTGTTCTGCGGGGGCGTGTCGTTAGGAAGCAGGGGAAGCTGCAGATGGAGCACCCTGAGATTTTTACGCCTGCGGCTTATGAGGAGATTCTGCACAGTCTTCAGCCGATTTATGGACTGACTGCGGGGCTTTCTAATAAAACGATTGTGAAGCTGATCCATCAGGTGCTTGATGAGCAGAAGCTTCAGGCAGAGTATCTGGCAGATGAGTATAAGGAGAGGTATCACCTGGCAGACAGGAATTTTGCGATTCCTGCGATTCATTTTCCCCAAAATATGCAGGAGCTGTTAGCTGCAAGGAGAAGGTTGGTGTTTGACGAGTTTCTTCTTTTTATTCTTGCTGTGCAGTCTTTGAAAGAGAAGACGGAGGAAGCACCGAATGCGTTTCCCATGCATCCGGTGTGGACGACAGAGCAGATTATTGAAAGTCTGCCCTATGATCTGACAAAGGCGCAGTTGAATGTGTGGCATGAGATTGAGAGGGATTTAAGCGGCCAGGCCTGATGTCCAGACTGGTTCAGGGAGATGTAGGAAGTGGTAAGACGATCCTTGCGTTTCTTGCAATGATCATGACTGTGGAGAATGGATATCAGGCAGTGCTTATGGCACCTACGGAGGTTCTTGCAAGGCAGCATTTTCAGGCAATGGAGAAATTGCTGCAGGAACAGAATATTGATTTTGGGCATCCGGTTTTGCTGACAGGATCAGATACCGCAAAGGAGAAAAGGGAAAAATATGTGCTGATCGCGTCAAAAGAGGCTAACCTGGTGATAGGAACGCATGCGCTGATTCAGGAAAAAGTGCAGTACAATAATCTTGGACTGGTTATTACAGATGAGCAGCATCGTTTTGGTGTGAAACAGAGGGAAGCACTGACTACTATGGGAAACCCGCCTAATGTGCTGGTGATGAGTGCTACACCGATTCCAAGGACGCTGGCGATCATTATATACGGGGATCTGGATATTTCAGTAATTGATGAACTTCCTGCGCAGAGACTTCCCATTAAAAATTGTGTGGTGGATACTTCTTACAGGCCGAAAGCTTATTCCTTTATGGAGAAGCAGATCCGTCAGGGACGGCAGGTTTATGTGATCTGTCCAATGGTGGAGGAGAGCGAAGGGATGGATGGGGAAAAATGTGCTGGATTATACCCTGAAGCTTCGCAATGTTTTTTCGCCGGATATAAAGATTGCTTCTCTTCATGGAAAGATGAAAGCGAAAGAGAAGAATGTGATCATGGAGGCTTTTGCCGCAGGGGAAATTCAGATCCTGGTATCTACTACTGTAGTTGAGGTAGGAGTAAATGTGCCTAATGCTACAGTGATGATGGTGGAGAATGCCGAGCGTTTCGGCTGGCACAGCTTCATCAGCTTCGCGGGCGTGTCGGTAGAGGGGAATATCAGTCATATTGCATTTTTATGCAGGGAAATGGTGCAAAGGAAATTTCTAAACGTCTGCAGATTCTGAACAAATCCAATGATGGATTTTATATTGCAGGAGAGGATCTGAAGCTTCGCGGTCCTGGTGATCTTTTTGGAATCCGCCAGAGTGGTCTGCTGGAATTTAAACTGGGGGACATCTATCAGGATGCGGATATCCTGAAAGCTGCCAGTGAAACGGCTTCGGAGATTCTGTCCCTTGACGGGGATTTAAGCCTTCCGCAGAATGAGGAACTTCAGAGGAGACTTTCGGCATATATGAAGGAAGATCTGCAGAATCTAGGACTATAGAAAATGACGGATACAGAGTAAAAAATAATACTGTTCATGTTACTGTTCATAAGATGCCTAAATTATAAAAACAGAAAAACATTGCAAAAGCAGAAGATTCGTAGTATTCTATTTTCATAAAAGAATGTTACTGTTTATCATATTTTCGGTAACATAAGAATACCTGTAACTGTACAAAACTGAGCAGTTACGAATACTTATACCTTGTAAGGAGGCTAATCATATGGCAACAAAAGCAACTACAGCAGATCTCAACACATCCACTGCGAAGACAACCGAAGTTAAAGAGGCTCCTGCAAAGACAACTGCTGAAGAAGTAGCTGTAAATAAAGAAGCAAACAAGAAAGAAACTGCTGAAACAGAGACTGTAAAGAAAGAAACAACAGCAAAGAAACCGGCAGCAAGAAGAACAAGAAAGACTGCAGAAAAGAAATCAGCAGATGCAGAGAAAGAAACCGAGAAGAAAGAAACAGCTAAAGCAGCAGACACTGTAGAAAAGAAACCGGCAGAAACAGAGAAAGAAGCCGAGAAAAAAGAGACAGCTAAAACAACAAAGACTGCTGCAAAACCAACAAAAACAACGAAAAGAACTACAAAGAAGGCTCCTGCTAAGACAGCTGAGAAACCGGCTGAAGAGACAGCTGCCGAGAAGAAGACAACAAGAAGAACCACTAAGAAAGAAGCAACAGCAGAAGTATATATTCAGTTCATGGGCAGAGAAGTATATACAAAAAATATTTTAAGTAATGTCAGAAGAATCTGGACAGACGAACTGGGTAAAAAGGAGAAAGATCTCAAAGATATTAAGATTTATATCAAACCTGAAGAGAACAAAGCATATTATGTAATTAACGGTGATATTACAGGTTCTGTGTGGATCTGACATATAAAAGATAAGAACAATTTTCAAATCTCATGGCAATCACATAAATCAGTTACTTGAGAATGATCAGAATAATAAGTAATGAAGTAATCACAGACAGGTTTAATGACCTGTCAGGTTAAGACATTGAGAAACTCAGATGATAACATAAATTCATCTGAGTTTTTTGTGCTTTCGGTTATAAAAAAAATTGAGACATACCTGCTACTTGACAAAAATTATCAGTTAGTATAAGCTATCTGCATAAGGTTATTGAGAAAAATCGGTTATAGCAATGATAACCAAATACAAATACAAAAGGTGAGCGACTGAAAATGACATTAAAAGATTTGGAAATCGGAAAAAGTGCTGTGATCACGTCGGTTGGCGGCAAGGGTGCCTGCGTCAGCATTTCCTGGATATGGGTATGATTCCGGGAGCTGAGGTCACAGTCGTGAAGTTTGCACCCATGGGAGATCCCATGGAATTACAGGTACATGGATATGAACTGACGTTAGACTTGCGGAAGCAGAGCAGATAGAAATCGAACAGATCCCGAAGCGAAGCAGAAGTCACGCCGGAATAGAGGCTGTAAGCGACCTGGCACATCCGGGACTTGGAGAGGATGGAAAGTATCATTCCAGAGAAGATGAACATCCACTGCCTGAGGGAACTACACTGACGTACGCATTGGTGGGAAATCAGAACTGTGGAAAAACTACACTGTTTAACCAACTGACAGGTTCCAGTCAACATGTGGGAAACTTTCCAGGAGTAACGGTGGATCGTAAGACCGGTTCGATTAAAGGCCATCCGGATACAGAAATCACAGACCTTCCGGGAATTTATTCCATGTCCCCTTACAGCAGTGAGGAGATTGTCTCCAGAAATTTTGTCCTGGATGAGAAACCAAGTGCGATCATCAACATTGTGGATGCTACCAATATTGAGAGAAACCTGTATCTGACCATGCAGCTTCTGGAGATGGATATTCCTATGGTAGTTGCAATGAACATGATGGATGAAGTGCTGGGAAATCAGGGTTCTATAGATGTAAATAAGATGGAATCGCTGCTTGGAGTACCTGTAATCCCTATTTCCGCAGCAAAGAATGAAGGGTTGATGAGCTGGTTGACCATGCGTTACATATAGCGAAATATCAGGAACATCCGCTGCGTCAGGATTTCTGTGATAAGAGTGACCATGACGGTGCAGTACACCGCTGTATTCATGCGGTCATGCACCTGATTGAGGATCATGCGGCGCAGGCTGATATTCCTACCCGTTTTGCAGCAACCAAGGCAATCGAGGGAGATCCGCTGATTCTTGAGAAGCTGAAGCTGGACACAAATGAGACGGAGATGCTGGAGCATATCGTACAGCAGATGGAAACAGAGCGTCAGGTTGACAGAAGCGCTGCGATCGCAGATATGCGTTTTGACTTTATTGAGCGTTTGTGTGAACAGACAGTTGTAAAGCCTAAAGAAAGCAAAGAAAGAATCAGAAGTGAGAAAATTGATAAGATTCTTACAGGAAAATATACAGCGATTCCCTGTTTCATCGGAATCATGGTACTGGTATTTTATCTTACCTTTAATGTGATCGGAGCGTGGCTTCAGGGGCTTCTGGAGATTGGAATTGATAAGGTTTCTGCGCTGGTAGAAGCAGCACTGACAGCAGCAAATGTAAACAGTGCCATGCATAGCCTGGTCATTGACGGTATTTTTACAGGTGTGGGAAGTGTACTCAGTTTTCTGCCGATTATCGTAACCCTGTTTTTCTTTCTGTCTCTTATGGAAGACAGCGGATACGTTGCACGTGTTGCTTTTGTGATGGACAAACTTCTGCGTAAGATCGGCCTTTCCGGAAGAAGCATTGTACCAATGCTGATCGGATTCGGATGTACGGTTCCGGCTGTTATGGCCACACGTACACTTACAAGTGAGCGTGACAGAAAGATGACGATTTTGCTGACTCCATTTATGAGCTGTACTGCGAAGCTGCCGATTTATTCTTTCTTTGTAAGTGCTTTTTTCCCGAAGAAGGGCGGATTTATTATGGCAGGTCTTTACCTGCTTGGAATTTTGGTGGGAATCCTGGCGGCATTTTTGTATAACAGAACTCTTTTCAAGGGAGATCCCGTACCGTTTGTCATGGAACTTCCCAATTACCGGCTGCCGGGAGCAAGGAATGTAGGTCAGCTTTTGTGGGAAAAAGCAAAAGATTTCCTGCAGAGAGCGTTTTCTATTATCCTGCTTGCATCAATGATAATCTGGTTCCTGCAGAGCTTTGATCTGCATTTAAATCTTGTAAAAGATTCTGCAGACAGTATTCTGGCAATGGTGGCGGGAGTCCTGGCACCTATATTTAAACCGATCGGACTGGGAGACTGGAGAATCTGTACAGCTCTTATCAGCGGATTTATGGCAAAAGAGAGCGTGGTATCTACTCTGGAAGTACTTTTCAGTGGAAATATTGCCTCTGTACTGACTCCGTTGGCAGCAGCATCCCTGCTGGTATTCAGTTTGCTCTATACACCATGTGTGGCGGCTATCGCTTCGATCAAACGTGAAATGGGCAGCAAATGGGCTGTTGGTGTTGTGGTATGGCAGTGTGTGATTGCCTGGGTGGCTGCACTGATCGTACATCTGATAGGGATGATCTGATTTTATTAATTCGCTTTTATAGAAAAACCGATGGATTTGACTGTTTTCAGTCATCACCATCGGTTTTTTTCAGTTCCTCAACTGAGAGGCTTTTATCTGATTAGTACTGTCCGCCCTGGGAACCACTGGACATCTGTCTTTCCTGGGCTTCGATCATCTTTTTCATAATAATATCAGAACAACTTTCCCTGAATTTCCAGTTTGATGGGAGATGATCTGATTTTCTAGCAGAAAATTATATTACTATTTTTGATATGACAATCTCTTTATGGGTTTCATTATAGTACAGAAACCCTGAAAAAACTATAGAAATCTTACGAAATTGCTATAGTTTTTTAAAAAGAGACAGAAAAGAGACCAAAAGAGACAAGTGGTCTCTTTTGGTTCTATAGCAATTCCGCAAAATAATGCAATCTGTAACGAATTTTGGCTTACTGTTCACACACCACTATCCCGCGAGGTGTTTTGGCATGAATATGCCAAAATCCCGAGACATACAAGCCAAAATTCCATTGCCGCAGGCAATCTGGAATGAATTTTGGCTACGTTACTGTGAAC
>ENA-OQCF01000469-OQCF01000469.1-human-gut-metagenome-genome-assembly--contig:-NODE-469-length-15773-cov-6.761345_pt1 | contig 15773 bp, 20 predicted proteins | sample MGYA00242756_ERZ504573 | MGnify/ENA primary metagenome ERZ504573 (study PRJEB26092, sample SAMD00036240) | human gut metagenome | host: Homo sapiens | study: EMG produced TPA metagenomics assembly of... | reverse complement strand
CGTCTTGGCTTGATGCCTAAACGGACTTTTTTCTACAGTCTGAGCTCCCGCCTTTTTGCGGGTGCCTTTGCTGCGTGTACGGAAAAATCAGCCGGGCTGCTTGCCGATGTAGGCGAGGATGCCGCCGTCAACATAGAGGATCAGCCGTTGACGAAGTCGGAAGCCTCGGAGGCGAGGAAGACGGCAGGGCCGCCCAGGTCCTCGGCTTCGCCCCAGCGCTCGGCAGGGGTCTTGGCGACGATGAACTGGTCGAACGGATGACGGCTGCCATCGGGCTGGATCTCGCGCAGGGGCGCGGTCTGCGGGGTGGCGATGTAGCCGGGTCCAATGCCGTTGCACTGAATGTTGTACTTGCCGTACTCGGAGGCGATGTTCTTGGTCAGCATCTTCAGACCGCCCTTGGCAGCAGCATAGGCGGAGACAGTCTCGCGGCCCAGCTCGCTCATCATGGAGCAGATGTTGATGATCTTGCCGCCGCCCTGCTCGATCATATCGGGGATAACGGTCTTGGCAACGATGAAGGGGGCGTTCAGGTCCACGTCGATGACCTGACGGAACTGGGCAGCGGTCATCTCGATCATCGGGATGCGCTTGATGATGCCTGCGTTGTTGACCAGCACGTTGATGTGGCCGACTTCGGCGGTAATCTTCTTGACCATCTCATTGACGGCGTCCTCGTTGGTGACGTCGCAGACATAGCCGTGGGCGTTGATGCCGGCTTCCTTGTAGGCAGCCAGACCCTTGTCCACCAGCTCCTGCTTGATGTCGTTGAAAACGATGGTGGCGCCGCAGTTCGCCATGGCGGTGGCAATGGCAAAGCCGATGCCGTAGGATGCGCCGGTAATCAGCGCGACCTTGCCGGCCAGGTCAAAGGATTTAGGTGTGCAGACAGACATAAGAATTCCTCCGTTATACATTCGTGCCCCAGACTTCCACCTGCGTCAGCGCGGGGAAGGGGCTGGGATCGTCAGCTTTTTTCAGGTCATCCAGCATCAGGCTTGTGATTTCCGCACCGTGCAGGTCAAAGCACTGGCCGCGGCCATCCTCCGACTTTTGCAGCGTAAGTACGCGTTTTTCACCGTTAGAAAACGTCACCTGCACACTTTCCCACCACGCATCGTGGGGGAAGTCTGCGCGGGTGGTCAGCACCAGCGCTTCGGCCTTGACGGGGCGGCCGAATTCCAGCGTCCAGCATGCCTGCGGATCGCGGTTGATGCCCCAGCTTTGGTAGGGGTATTCGCCGTGGCTTTCGGGGCAGATGATGCCGTCAATCGCGTTGCGGGCAGCAAAAACAGACTCACCGCGCGTTTCGACATTTGCCCACGCATGCGGGAAGCAGGAGGCGTTGCCATGGCAGTCGTAGATATTGCGGGCGAGGTTGCGCGGTGCAGTGATTTCATGCGCACGGGCGGCGCGGGCCGCCAGATAGTGCATCTCCCCGACAAAGGCGCGCGGGCTGTAGCTGACATGCTGCTCCCCGAAGGGCACCTCCAGCGCAAAGGTCGTTTCCTTCATGTAGACAAGCTCCTCGCCCATGGCGTCATCCAGTTGGATGATATAGTAGCCGGGTGCGGGTACGGTCAGCACAATGCGGTCGCCGGGGTTGTAGCTTTCGGCAAAGACCAGATGTCCGCCGCGCTCGGCGCGCGTCTCGCCCTGCGCATTCTGTATGGAAATTTTACATTCATTCATTGCTATTTCTCCTTTTACCACGCCAGACACAGCCCCAGCGGGTGGTCGGCGTCAAACACGACCGCCTTGCCGTAGGCGGCATAGCCGCCCGCCGCCAGCAGGTCTACCTCGCTGATGACCTCGCCGTGGCAGAGCAGCACGACCGTTTCCTGCCCGTTGGCGTTCAGCCGCACTGCCTGCGCCTCGGCATCGGTCAGCGGGGTTTGCAGGCGCAGCTTGCGCACGGGCAGCAGCTCGGCGGTCATGTCGGGCGCGGCAGCATCGGGTTTCAGCTGCAAAGCCGTGACAAACCAGTTGTCGTCCGTTGCCGTGCGCTGCACGGTCAGGGCATCGGTCTGCTCCAACCGGTTGTAGACAGTGGCAAGCGGTGCCTTGTGTGCGGTCAGCGTCAGCCCGCTGCCCAGACAGTGCAGCACGGCAGCGGCGTTTTTCCCCTGCCAGTGTGCCGTCTGCCCGGTCAGGGTCAGCGTGCCCTGCCCGAAATGAAAGCTTTGTTCAAAGGTGTGCGTGCCTTTTCCCACCAGGCGGTCAAAGACCAGCAGCACGCCCTGCTGCTTCAAAAATACCAGCTTGCGTTCGGTGAACAGCCCCTTGTCAAGATAGCCAAGATGCGCACCGCTGACAAAGTCCGCCGTGTCGGTAAAGCGGTACTCGCCCTTGACAGGCACGGCCAGTGCACTGTAGCCCCAACTATCCAGACAGGTGCTGAAATCGAAGCCGTCCACTCGGGTAGTATTGTGCGCGGCGGGGCCTTTTAAGGCGTGGCGGGTCGGGTCGTTGACGTAGGTGTAGCGCCCGGCATCGGTCAGCACATCCTCACCGGCAATGCCCGCGTCAATATGCAAAAGGTCGGCATGGCCGTGGCCGGAACCGAGGCAGCCGCAGTGCATATGTACAAAGCTTTCGTGCGCACCGCGTAGCATATAGTTTCCGCTGTCGGGCAGAGCAGCGGAGGCAGTCTGCTGCTTTCCTGCCGGGCGGCAGCCCAAAGCGCCTCGGTCTCGATGCCGAGATCCCAGAGGTTTTCCTCCCAGAACTGTCCGCCGCCACAGGCGTACAGGTCGGCGTCGTCCAGCAGCGCCGCGCCCAGCACCAGCAGGTCGCGCGTGTCCACCGTGTCAGAGTCCGATTGCAGCAGCAATTCACCGTTGGGCTTGCACCATTTTGCCAGCGCCGCGCACATACGGCGGATATTTTCCACCATGCGGTCGGGCAGCGTCTGCCCGGCAGCTTGCGCATAATGCAGTGTGTTCAGCGCGCTGTGCAGCACTTCGCAGTGGTACAGCGGGCTTTGCTCCCACTGGCTGCCATCGGCAAAGACTGAGCGGTGCAGGTTTTCATCCATGCGGCGGGCTGCCAGCGCGCACCAATCCTGCCGCCCCAGGTACAGACCCAGCAGGTACAGGCCGTTATCCTGCAGGATGCCCCAGTTGGAAAGCTTGTGGAAAGTATCGTAGCTGCGCACCAGATGCTCGCCGTGCTGTGTAAGGCTGGCGTCCATGCGGGCGCGGCGCTCGTCCGTCAGCACACCGCTGCCGCCAGCAGGGCGGCGGCGCGCAGCCAGTTTTCGCAGCGCAAACCGGTTTCCAGACTGCGCCATGTGTTTGCCGCGCTTTCTTCCGTCAGCGGCACGCGGGCGATCCAATCGTCCAGCAGGGCGGCAAATTGGCGGGCATAGTGGTCATCACCGGTGTACAGCCACGCCTTTGCCAGATTGACAAGGCTCGTGTGGCGGTTCATCGCGTAGAGCCACTCAGGGTCGCCGAAGGGTACCGCCGCCCAGTCTATGCCCGCGATTTCTGCACCGAAATCCACCGCCGTGTGGGTTGGCTCCATCTCCCAGTGGTCTTGGAACAGATACCGCCCGCGGCAGATCTCGTCGGCAATAAAAATCGTATGCTCGGCACTTTTCGGCCAGCGGCAGCGCACTGCCTCGGCGGCAACCTGCGGATTTTTGCACCAGAAATTCTGCATAGGGAGCTCCTTTACCAGTACATCTGCCAGTCGGCAGTCAGGCGGGTCAGCAGTTCCATATAAAAGTAGTCGCCCCAGGTGTTGCACTCGTCCACGCCACGGTCGGCCGGGATGGGATTGTACGGCGAATTTTTGGCGTAGACGCCGTGCAGCAGCAGCCCGTTGGAAACCTTCGGGTCGGTCACCGCGCAGTGAGAAATCAGCGCATCGGCCAGCTTTTCGGCGGCGGCGCGGTATTTGTCAGCTCGGTCTTTTCCAGATAGGGTGCCATCGCCAGCATGCCGCAGGCGGCAATCGCAGCGGCAGAGGAATCGCGCGGCTCATCCCCGTCCATAAAGGTCAAATCCCAATAGGATATAATCTTCCGGCAGGCGGGAGAGGAAGTAGTCGGTCACCTCGCGGAACAACTCAATACATTTCTTGTTGCCCGTGTAGAAATAGGCCAGCGCCATGCCGTATACGCCCCACGCCTGCCCGCGCGCCCACGCCGAGCCGTCACGGTAGCCTGCTGGGTCGAGCCGCGCAACGGCGCACCGGTTTCGGGGTCAAAGAAGAAGGTATGGTAAGTCGAGTGGTCGGGGCGGACAAGGTTTGCCATACTGGTGGCTGTGTGCGCCAGCGCAATTTCGCGGTAGCGCAGCTGCCCGGTGACCTCGCTTGCCCAATACAGCAGCGGCAGGTTGAGCAGGCAGTCGATGATCAGGCGATAGTTGTCCTTGGCACCCAGTGCGCCCCACGCTTGCAAAAACTGCCCTTTTTCCTGAAAGCGGGTACACAGCCGGTCGGCCGCCAGCAGCGCGGCCTTTTTTGGCGGTCTCATTGCCGGTCAGCTTGTAGGCTGCCACACAGGACGGCACATACAGAAAGCCCATATCGTGGTGGTCCACATCGATTCCGTTTTCAATGCGGTGCAAAAAGCTGTTTACCTGCGTCAGCGCGGCACGTTCAAAGGCGGCATCGCGGGTATGCTCCCACGCCAGCCAGTATTCGCCTGTGCAAAAGCCGGTTGTCCACTCAACATTTTCAGACGGCAGATAGAAGTTATGCTCACTGTTGGAGCTTTGGAAATTCTCGGTAAATGCGGCAAGATTATTGCGCAGCAGCGCACAGGCGGTATCCAGTGCGGCGCGGTAGGCTGCCTGTTTCATGAACGATTTCTCCATATTATAAAAGCGGGGTGCAGGGCATTTCGCCTTGCGCCCCGTGCGGGTTGTGATGTTTTAGCCCTTCAGGCCGCTGGTGGCAATGCCCTGCACAAAGAAACGCTGGCAGAACACATACAGAATCAGCACGGGCAGCAGCGCAACAACGCTGGCCGCCATAATTAGCTGGTATTCGCTGGAATACTGGCCGATAAACATGCGGATGCCCAAGGGAATGGTCTTGTTGGCCTCGCTGCTGAAGTAGATCATCGGGCCCATAAAGTCATTCCAGATTGCAACAAAAGTGAAGATCGTCAAGGTTGCAATTGCAGGTTTGGCCAGTGGGAGCACAATACGGAAATAGCTGCCATACTCGGACAGGCCATCAATGCGGGCAGCCTCGATCAGCTCATCGGGCACGCTCTGATAGAACTGGCGCAGCAGGAAAACGCCGAAGGCGGCAAACGCCTGCATCAACACATAGCCAAGGTGGGTATCGACCAGGCCGAATTTCTGCATCATAGAGTACTGGGGCAGCATGTAGATCTGCCAGGGAATAGCAATAGTAGCTATGTAGCAAAGAAACAGCGTGTCGCGGCCGCGGAACTTGCACTTGGTAAAGCCGTAGGCAGCGAAGGAGCAGGTCAGCACCTGGATAAAGGTAACCAGAATAGTCAGCTTAAAGCTGTTGAAGGTGAACAGGCCGAAGGGAATCTTCTGCCAGATACGGGCGTAGTTTTCAAAGTGGAAGGTCTTGGGAATCCACTGGATCGGCACGCTGAAAACCTCGCTGTCCAGCTTGAAGGACGCCGACAGCATCCAAACCAGCTGCAGCAGGGTGGTTACTGTGATAAGTACCAAAAATACATAAATCAGAAGCTGCGGTATATAGCTCTTTTTCTTTTCAATCATGAGAAGCAGACTCCTTTCTTTACATAAAATCGTTGAATTTTTTCTCGGCGCGGAACTGGATCAGCGTGATGGTGCCCACGATCAAAAAGAGGATGATTGCTGCAGCACTGGCTCTTCCGTAGTTCCAGGAGATGAAGGACTGGTTGTAGATGTACATACTCAACAGCGTGGTCGAAATGCCGGGACCACCTTCGGTCAGGGCAAAAATCAGGTCAAAGGTCTTAAAGCTGTTGATGGTCAGCATCATAAATACAAAGAAGTGGCTGGGGGTCAGCATGGGCAGCGTGATGGATTTGAACTGCTGCCATTTGGAGGCACCATCAATGCTGGCGGCCTCGTAGAGACTGCTCGGGATGTCTTGCAGAGCGGCCAGATAGATGATCATAAAGTAGCCCATGTTTTTCCAGACCTGTACAACGATGACTGCCGCCAGCGCCCACTTGGTGCTGGCCAGCCAGCCGGGCAGCAGATCCGCCGGAACGCCGATAAAGCGCAGGAACTCGTTGATGGGACCTCCGTCTTTCAGGAACATTGCTTTGAACACTGCGCCCACCGCAACGACTGAGGCAACATATGGAAGAAGATAGCTGAGCGAAAAAAGTTTACAAACTTAAGCTTTGTGTTCAGTAAAATGGCCAGACCCAGCGCCGTTGCCATACTGAATACAACAGTGAAGCAGGTAAACACCAGTGTTTGCCATAGCGCTGTGCGGAAAACGCGGTCCTTAAAGATGGTGGCAAAGTTCTGCAGACCTACAAATTCCATGGGAGTAAAGCCATCCCACTTCATCACGCTCAACACAAAGGAAAAGATAACCGGGATCAGGATGAACACGGTAAAGCCGATAAGTTCGGCAGAATGAAGGACATGCCTACCAGCGTGTTGCGGGTGTTCAGGGACATCGTATGTTTTTTGGGATTGTTTTTTGCGGCAGACGGCACAGGAAGTTCCTCCTTTCCTGAAAAAAGACACAAAGAGAGGGTGGGCGGTTTGCGCCCACCCTGTTTTACAGATAAGTGGTTGGATAATTAACCCATGATTTCGGCTGCGCGCTCAGCATCTCAGCTAGGCCGTCATTGATGGACAGCTCGCCCAGCATGATCAGGCTGTGCTCCTCGCCCAGCATCTGGTTGATTTCTGCGACCTTGTCGGTGATGGGACGGTCCAGCGTGACATTCTTCACGGTCAGGGCCTCAGCAGCGCCTCGGGCATACCATCCATCTTGCAATCTCAGCAATGGCATCAGCATCGGAACGGCCAGGGATAGCACCGCCCTTGGCGTAGAAGCTTGCGCCTTCCTCACCGGTGATGAACTCAACCAATTTCCAAGCGGCGTCCTGCTTAGAGGAAGCTGCATTAACAGCGATAGGGGTCATGGAACCAACAGTGTAGCCTGCCTCAACACCCTCAGCATGGGGGAGGGCGGCAATGCCCCAGTTAACATTGCTCTCGCCGTCCTTGATTTTCTGGATCATGGTGGACATGAACCAGGTGCCCATGGGCATCATGCCGACGGTGCCCTGTGCAAAGGGGCCGGAGTAGTGGATGTTGCCGGTTTTCAGGGTGCCGTAATCCTGCACGGTGCCCTCGTCCTGCATACGCAGAGCCATCTCGTAGTAGGGCTTGAAGAAGTCGTAGCCGCCCTCATAGTCCATGATGGTGTGCTTGGCATCCTGCACGCCCCAGTTTTCAACGCAGGCCTGCCAGGTGTGGATGTAAGCGCCGTAGATCTTGTTGGCACCCTCGCCGCTGGTCAGCTTCTTGGCGGTTTCCTCAAAGTCGGCCCAGGTCCAGTCGTTGGTGGGGTAGGCGATGTTGGCGGCATCAAAGATGTCCTTGTTGTAGTACATGACGTAGAAGTCTGTACGGGCGGGCAGAGCGTACTGCTTGCCATCGAAGGTGAAGTTTTCGGCCAGACCGTTGTAGTCAGCCAGATTGACGCCGTCGGCGGCGATGTATGCACTCAGGTCAGCCAGCTGGCCTTTCTCAACCAGAGACTTGGCGGTGTCACCGTCTTTAATAAAGAAGGCGTCCACATCGCTGCCGCCGTTGAGCATGACGCTCAGCTTAGTGGTGTAGTCGGCAGAGGGAATGTCGATGATCTCGACCTTGATGCCGGGGTTAGCGGTCTCAAAGGCAGCGACAGCGTCGGTGACCATGTTTTTGGAGGTGTTGTCCCAAGTGGCCAGCTTGATGGTCACATCGCCGGAGGCGGGGGTGCTGTTGTTGGCAGCAGAGGATGCCTGGCTGGAGGAGGCGGCGCCGCCGCAGCCTGCCAGCATGGTGCCTGTCAGCGCAGTAGCCAGCAGCATAGAGATGCTCTTTTTCATAATAGTTTCTCCTTGCTTCTTTTTGTGTGGGCGGCGCATCGGCTGCGCTGCTCTCGATGCGTTTATTGTACGCCTTTTTTACAGGGGCGTAAACGCATAAAGCCACACAGTTGTTATACTATTTTCGGAACCTGATTTTTCAGAGTAGTACTTTTTTACGATTTTATACTATTTTACACACTTTTTCGCCGCACCCCTGCTGAGTATTGCAATTTTGCGCGGTTCGTTGTACGATGGTAAAAAGCGCGCAGGGCTGGCAATTCTGCCGCACCTCGCCTGCAGTCTGTTCACAACCTGCAGCACCGCTGCTTACTTTAGGCAACACCGCACAATTCCCGCCTTGCGGGTCAAGCACCGCTCCGGAGGTCGCGGCACGGCATCTGCGTTGCCAAAATGCTCGATAATATACAAAGTATTATCTGTGCTTTTAGCTTAGCATCTGCCGCACCTCGCTCGCCGTATCGGCACTTAGAATTATGCGCTATTGCCTTTATAAAAGGAACTGCCTATGAATGTCAACACGCCGCTGCCGACTTTGTCGAGCAAACCGCCGTTTTTTGCCACCCTGAAATGGAAACTGATTTTAACCTCGGTGCTGTGCACGGCAGCAGTCAGCCTGTTCGGCAACCTTTTTTTGTATTACCGCATGAACGCCATGCTGACGCAAAAGGCGGACAGCATCAATGCACTGCACCTGGCAACCCTGAGCAACCAAATCAACGATGCGTTGGTGAATCTGAGCGACCTCGGCAACCTGTGCGCCAGTGACATGCAGGTTGTCACAGCGCTGGAATGGCGCGGCAGCTCCGCCGCCGCGAAGCAGGCGCTCGAGGCACAAAACCGCCTCAACGCGTATCTGGCATCCTCCCCTGTGGGCAAGAATATCTACCAAATCACCGCCTTTAATACCGACGGACGGTTCATCTCCGGCAACGGTCAGACCTACGGCACGATGCAGGATTATATGCTGATCACCGCGCAGTCGGTTTATCAGAGAATGGCTGCGCAGACCGCCCCCAACGGCGTCGTAATGTACATCACCCGATCCATCCACCAGTACGGCAGGCAGCACCCTTATGTGGTGGCGCTGCTTTGCCCTGTGCAAGGTCTTGGCAGCACCGCCGGACACAGCTTCCTTTATATAGAAATGGGAATGGAGCTGTTTGACTGGATGCTGACCCCCTACGACAGCTGGAGCAGCCTTTATTTAGCCGACAAGACTGACCTGTTGATTTTCCCTGCAGGGCAGGACGCTGAGCACACGCCCGATGTACCCGCGCTTGCCGCTGCCGCGCAGAAAGAACGCACGTTAAAGCTGGGCGGGCGCGAATACCGCGTTACCGCTGTGCCGCTGAATGCAGCCGGGCTGTCCCTGTATTCCTGCGCGGAGCTGAACGTGCTGGATGATGACGGCGCACAGACCCGCATGGCCGTGCTGACCGTGCTGCTGAGCAGCCTTGTGCTGACCGTTGTGCTGGCTTTTTTGCTGGCCACCTACCTGTCTGAGCCGATCCGGCTGCTGAACGCACGACTGCACCGCATTGCCGAAAACGACTTTTCTTACGACCCTGTGATTGAGCAGGCCGACGGCGAGTTGGGGCAGATCGGGCGCACCGTCAACGAGATGACCATGAGCATCGAAAACCTGCTGCGCACACAACAGCAGGACTACGAGCAGCGCCGCCGCATTGAGATCCAGCTTTTGCAAAGTCAGGTCAACCCGCACTTTTTGTACAATACGCTGGACTCTATCCGTTGGATGGCAGTGATTCAGAAATCTCCCGGTATCGAAAAAATGACCCGCTGCCTGTCCAGTCTGCTGAAAAATATTGCCAAGGGTACGCAGGATAAAATCACTGTGCAGGAAGAATTGGCGCTGCTGCACGACTATGTTGAGATTCAGTCCGTTCGATATATGGAGCTTTTTCCTTTGATGATCAGGTACCGCAGGAGCTTTACCGCTACCACATCATCAAGCTGACGCTGCAGCCGCTGGTCGAAAACGCCATCTTCCACGGCATTGAGCCGACCGGTGAAGCGGGGACCATCACGGTTTCGGGACGCGAGGACGGCAAGGATCTGCTGCTGTATGTCACCGATGACGGCGCAGGTATCCCCGCTGACAAGCTGGCCGACCTGCTTACCACCGAGCGCCCGCGCAGCCATGCGTCCTTGAACGGCATTGGCGTGTACAACGTACACCGCCGTCTGCAGATGCTGTACGGCACCGGCTACGGGCTGACCATCGAGAGCGAGCCCGGCTGCGGCACCTGCGTGACCGTGCGCATCCCGAAGGAGGAATGAGATGTATCAGGTTTTGCTGGTAGACGATGAACCGTTGATTTTGTCCGGCATCAAATTTATGATCGACTGGCAGAAGAACGACTGCCAAATTGCTGACACCGCCCGCAATGGGCAGCAGGCGCTGGAAAAGCTGCGCGCACTGCACCCCAACATCGTCATCTGCGACATTGCCATGCCGGGTATGACCGGGACAGAGCTGCTGAAACAGGCGGCGGCGGAATTTCCCGATATTGTCTTTATCATGCTAACCAACCACCCGGATTTTCAGCTGGCGCAGCACTCGCTGCGCTACCGCGCCGTAGACTACCTGCTGAAAAGTGACTTGGATCCCGCCGCGCTGGAGGAGGGACTGACCCACGCCAAAGCCGAGTGCGATGCCCGCGTCAAGCTCAACCGTGTGCAGCTTGTGGACGATTATTTAAGCAGCAACCGCCGCCGTCTGCTGGAAAACGCCTTCTTAAGTCTGGTGCAAAGTCAGCCCGGCACTGCCGATGCAAAGGCTGCCGAGCTGCTGCAGAGCGCGGGCGTGTTGGATCGCTATGCGGTGGTTTACCTGCCGTTGGATTTCAGCGCTACAGATTGGGAAACCGCCTTGCCCGAAGAGCGCGCCAAGCTGTTTGGCTGGGTGCAGGAGCTGTGTGATGGCGTGGCCGAAAGCAACTTTACGCGTCATGCGTTGTTTTCTGCCAATGCGCCGGCCAGAGCCAATCTCTGTTTTTGCTCTGTTGGCAGCTGGAAAGCCCTGCCGCGTGGGAAAAACGCCTGACCAACTTTGCCGAAAAAGCGGTTACTGCCTGCCGTACCATTGCCAAGACCGGTGTTTCGGTCATGGGTACCGACTGCTTTGCCGACGCAGAGGCGCTGGAAAGCTGCCGCTTGCAGGTGTCCGGTCTGCGCGACCACTACTATTGCTTTGGCAGCACACCGATGCTTTACGGTGCATTTGCGCCCACGGTCTGGCAGCCGCTGAACCTGAACGGTCTGGGAGATCGGTTGACGGTCGAAATACGCGCCAAAAACGCGCTTGGCTGCGCGCTGCTGCTGGACCGCGCCATGGAGAGGGTGCGCATGGTACCCCACCGGCAAAGCCAGGCACTTTGGCTGTGCGGCGGCATTGACAATGCGGTTAGGTCGTTGCCCATGCAGGACACCGACAACTGCCCTAACATCGAGGCACTGATGACCCGTGCGCAGGTGCTGACATGGCTTGCACGCATCAAGGCTGTGCTGACGGCGCAGTTGGGACAAAACGATTCCGCCGGACGCAATGCACTTTTGGAAAAGGCTCGCCAATATGTGCGCGACAACGTCGATAAACGCATCCTGCTGCAGGACGCGGCAGACTATGTATGCCTGTCGCCGGGGTATCTGTCGGCACTGTTCAAAAAGCAGTACAATCAGAGCTTTGTGGATTTCATCAATGAGGAAAAATGCCGCCGCGCCTGTGAGTTAATCTGCCAGGAAAAGCACCGCATCAACGAAATTTCCTATATGCTGGGCTTTGAAAACGCTTACTACTTCACCCGTGTGTTTAAGCGTCATACCGGCATGACCCCCACCGAGTACCAAAGAAAGCTGATGCGAGAATAACTGTCCCGCGTTGTGGACTGCACCGTAAAAGCTGCCCGCACAGCGGGCGCATCCAATCCAAATGCTCCCAAAGGAGGCACACACTTGAACACCCCCAACGTACCTGAAACCCGCGCGGCACGGCTGCGTAAGCTGTTTTTGTCCACACTGTATATCAGCAGCTTTACCTTCGGCGGCGGCTTTGTCATCGTCACCTTTATGAAGAAAAAAATTTGTCGATGAGTTGCATTGGATTGATGAGCAAGAAATGCTCGATATGACTGCACTGGCGCAATCAAGCCTGGGGCTATCGCCGTGAACGCCGCCATTTTGGTCGGCTGGCAGGTAGAAGGGCTTCTTGGCATGCTCATTGCCGTGTTGGGCACCATCATCCCGCCAATGCTGATTCTTTCTATTATATCGCTGTTTTATAATGCTTTTGCTACAAACATCTATGTGGCGCTGGTGCTCAAGGGCATGCAGGCGGGTGTGGCGGCGGTCATTCTGGATGTCGTCTGCGACTTGGGTGACAAGGTGGTCAAGAGCCACTCGCCGCTGTATATCGGACTGATGGTTGCTGCTTTTGCAGCGAACTTTGTGTTCAATGTTAATGTTATCCTTATCATTTTGGCCGCCGCTGTGTTGGGTATCGTCCGCGTGCTGCTGCAGAGCAGGAAAGGCGGTGCGGTATGATTTACTGGCAACTTTTTTTGAGCTTTTTGCAAGTGGGCATGTTTAGTGTCGGCGGCGGGTATGCCGCGATGCCTTTGATCCAAAGCCAAGTCGTTGAACAACACCCTTGGCTGACTATGCAGGAATTTACCGACCTCATCACCATTGCCGAAATGACTCCTGGCCCCATTGCGGTCAACGCAGCAACCTTTGTTGGACTTCGAATTGCGTCCTTTCCCGGCGCAGTCATTGCCACGCTGGGCTGCATCACCCCGGCGCTGGTGTTTGTCTCGTTGCTGGCGTATATCTACCGCAGGTATAAGGATATCTCTCTGCTGCAAAATGTGTTGGCCTGTCTGCGACCTGTGGTTGTGGCTTTGATTTTGGGTGCAGGGCTGTCGATTTTACTGCTGGTTCTGTTTGATGGTGCACCTGTCGCAATTGCCAATGTGGATTGGATCGGTGCTGCGAGCTTTTCCGTTGCCTTTGTGCTGCTGCGCAAGTACAAGTGGAACCCTATTCTGACGATGTGCTTGTGCGGTGCAGCTGGGTTGGTGCTGCAACTGGCGATTTCACAATAATGGTTCCTATTTACAACACGGATTTTAAACCACCCACAATATTTCATATCAAAGGAGGCTCCCAATGAACCCCAAGAAAAAGAATGTCCTTATGATCTGTTGCGATCATTGGTTTGCTGACCTGATGGGCTGTGCCGGACGGCATGATATCATGACCCCCACACTGGACTATCTGGCAGAGCACGGCGTACGGTTCGACAACTGTTACAGCGAGTGTCCCGTCTGCATCCCGGCGCGCCGCACCATGATGACCGGTCTGCTGCCCGCCACCCACGGAGATCGCGTCTACTCTGACCGTATGCCGATGCCGCAGGTTGCCACGCTGCCGCAGGTTTTCCGTGACAACGGCTATCAGGCCTACGCCGTAGGCAAGCTGCACGTTTTCCCGCAGCGTGACCGCATCGGCTTTGACGACGTCATTTTGGCAGAGGAGGGGCGCTACGAGTTCGGCGTTGTGGATGACTATCAGGCATGGCTGGGCGAAAACGGCTATGTTGGGCAGGAATTTATGCACGGTATGGGCAACAACAACTACCTGACCCGCCCTTGGCATCTGGACGAACGCGCCCACCCCACCACCTGGGTCACTACCCAGATGATGAAGACCATCAAGCGGCTGGACCCCACCCGCCCCGCCTTCCTGTACTGCTCTTATGCGTTCCCGCACCCGCCGCTGGTGCCGCTGCAGCAGTTCTGGGATATGTACGACGATGCGGAGCTGTGCGCCCCCACGGGGCAGGACTGGCTGGATGACCGCTATGTGTTTCAGGCTCTGCGCGAGCCGGAAATCGATTATTCCGAAAAAGAAAAGCGCCGCGCCCGCCGTGCGTTTTACGCCCAGTGCACCCACATCGATTACTCGATTCGTTCGCTCATCGGAACCCTGCGTGAGTGCAACATGCTGGACAACACCATCCTTGTGTTCCTGAGCGACCACGGCGATATGCTGTTTGACCACGACATGGTCGCCAAGCGCTGCTTCTACGAGCAATCGGCAAAGATTCCGCTGATCTTCACCGGAAAGCCGGTGGTTGATATGGCCGGCACCGTGCGCCACGATTTGGCTGAGATGGCCGACGTCATGCCCACGATTTTGCAGATGTGCGGACTGCCCATTCCGTCCACGGTCGAGGGAAAAGCGCTGTTTGATGCCTCCCTGCCCGCACGGGACTTCCTGTTCGGTGAGATTGGCGAGGACAAAAAGGCTACCCGCATGGTACGCCGGGGCGATTACAAGTTCATCTACTACCCCTGCGGCAACGTCAAGCAGCTGTTTGATTTGAAAAACGACCCCACCGAGTCGCATGACCTTGCGGGCGATGCCGCCTACGCCGCGCTGCTGGCTGAGCTGGAGGCGCTTATGATTCCGCAGCTACACGGTATGGATCTGGACTGGTACATGATGGCCGTCTGGTCGGCTACCCTGCACCCGAATACCGACCCACCCCCAACTACGGTCTGTACAACCAGCGCGGCTACCACTGGCCCCCGCCGACCCAGTGCTGACCCCGTTGCATCATAAAAAAGGAAAAAACGCCCATGCCCAATCTTTCGCTGCTTATCAAGCCAGTATCCGGTGCGTGCAACCTGCGCTGCCGCTACTGCTTTTATCTGGATGAGTCCGCTCACCGCCAAACTGCCTGCTTTGGCACCATGAGCGAGACGACCCTGCAAACGCTGGTGCGCCGAGCATTCGCCTACGCCGACGGCCCGGTCAGCTTTGCGTTTCAGGGCGGGGAACCGCTGCTTGCGGGCAAAGCGTTTTATCGGCGCGTGTTGGCGCTGCAGAAGCAGTACAACACCCGTCGTCTGCCCGTGACCAATGCGCTGCAGACCAACGGAACCCTGCTGGACGAGGAATGGGCAGAGCTTTTTGCCGAAGGTCAGTTTCTGGTGGGCATCTCTTTGGACGGCCCTGCGTCCCTGCACGACCGTTACCGTGTCGATACTGCCGGTGCTGCCACCCACGCGCGCGCCCTGCAGGGAGCAGAGATTTTGAAAAAGCACGGTGTGCCGTATAATATTCTGTGTGTCGTCACGCAGCAGATTGCCGCCGCGCCCGACACGGTATTTGATGCGCTGGCCCCGCACGGGTATTTGCAATTCATTCCCTGTCTGGATGCGCTGGACGGGCAGCCGGGCGAGTTTTCTCTTCAGCCGAAGCCTACGGTCAATTTTTGGTGCGTACCTTTGACCGCTACGAGGACGCGTGGCGCAGCGGTCGACCTGTCAGCATCCGTGCGTTTGACAACTGGGTGGGTATGCTGCTGGGACAACCGCCCGAAAGCTGCGGTATGTCAGGGCGTTGCGGTCACTATTATGTAATTGAGGCCGATGGCAGCGTCTACCCCTGCGATTTTTATGTGCTGGACGAATGGCGCTTGGGGAATATAAACGATGCATCGTTTTTTAAGATGGCAAATTCGCTGCTGGGAGCAGAATTTCGCCGCCTTTCGATACCTTTGCCAGAGTCCTGCCGCGCCTGTCCGTACCTTGCCCTTTGCCGTGGCGGCTGCGCCGTGAGCGCGAGCCCTTTGTCGGCACAGCCCCCGGGTCAAACCGTCTGTGCGCGGGGGCACGCCTGTTTTTTGACCAAC
>ENA-OQCF01000465-OQCF01000465.1-human-gut-metagenome-genome-assembly--contig:-NODE-465-length-15892-cov-2.160038_pt1 | contig 15892 bp, 19 predicted proteins | sample MGYA00242756_ERZ504573 | MGnify/ENA primary metagenome ERZ504573 (study PRJEB26092, sample SAMD00036240) | human gut metagenome | host: Homo sapiens | study: EMG produced TPA metagenomics assembly of... | reverse complement strand
TATCTTTTCCTGAATTGTAAAAATTTCCTGTAGATATCCGTTTGCCGAAAGTTAAATGAATAGGTCGGGAGTTCAGCGCATTATTTTTGAATAAATGCGGTAATGTCTGACTGAAATTTTTGAATAAATATTCAATGCGGAACAAGATGATTTCGTGTGATTCCGCTTAACAAGTGATAATATACACCTTTTTTTATAAATATGCAATAGAAAAATGCAAAAAAGTTTTATCTGTTTTTGCATAAATATGCAACATAATATAGGAAAAGACAGGGGGAAATTCGTGAAGCAAAATAGAATCCATGTAAAAACATTGAAAAATGACTATTGCATATTATGCAGGTAAGATGTATAATTAGTCCAGCACTCTGATAGAGTAAAGTTTTACTATGAAATGAAGATCGCCGGATGAGGCGAAGATGGAGGAAATTATTATGATTAAAGCAGGAATTATCGGTGCCACAGGATATGCAGGTAACGAGATCGTGAGACTGCTTCTGGGACATAAAGATGTGGAAGTTGCGTGGTATGGTTCAAGAAGTTACATTGACCAGAAATATGCAGATGTTTATCAGAACTTTTTTAAGCTGGTAGATGCGAAATGTATGGATGATAATATGGAAGCATTAGCTGATGAGGTGGATGTGATTTTTACAGCTACTCCTCAGGGACTCTGTGCTTCTTTAATTAATGAAGGAATTCTTTCCAAGGCGAAAGTTATTGACCTGAGTGCGGATTTCCGTATTAAAGATGTGAAGAAATATGAGAAATGGTATGGAATTGAGCATAAGGCTCCGCAGTTTATTGATGAGGCGGTTTATGGTTTATGTGAGATTAATCGTGAGGAGATTAAGAAGGCAAGACTGATTGCGAATCCGGGATGTTATCCCACATGTTCCACCCTTTCTATTTATCCGCTGATCAAAGAAGGCTGATCGATCCGTCTACCATTATTATTGATGCGAAGTCTGGTACTTCAGGAGCAGGACGTGGAGCCAAGGTTGCCAATCTGTTCTGTGAAGTAAACGAGAATATTAAGGCTTATGGTGTTGCAACTCACAGACATACACCTGAGATTGAGGATCAGCTTGGTTATGCGTGTGGCAAAGAGGTGCTGATTAATTTTACACCTCATCTGATTCCTATGAATCGTGGTATTCTGGTGACTGCTTATGCTTCTCTGACTAAGGATGTTTCTTATGAAGAGGCGAAGGCAGTTTATGATAAGTATTATGAGAATGAGACTTTCGTTCGTGTGCTGGATAAGGATGTTTGTCCGCAGACTAAGTGCGTGGAAGGAAGTAATTATGTGGATGTGAACTTTAAGATCGATCCGAGAACTCACAGAGTTATTATGATGGGGGCTATGGATAATCTGGTGAAAGGTGCAGCAGGACAGGCTGTGCAGAATATGAATCTGATGTTTGGATTTAAGGAGACTGAGGGACTGCTGCAGGTGCCGATGTGTCCGTAAGTTAGAGAAAAGGGGACGCTCCGGAAATTATTTGGTTTTGAACGCGGTTTCGGGGCTTACTAACTCTAAGTGTTCGTGAATTTGCTAAAGGCATGAGGCGGCTTGTCAAACTCGCTCCGTTGCAAACTTCGCTCAGACAGTGATGCAGCCGCCTCATAACGCAAATTCCCGAGCACTAAGAGTTACTACAGCCCCTGCAAATGCGTTCAAAACCAAATAATTTCCGGAGCTGACTTTTCAGGACGGAAGAGATGTGGATGTCTGACGGACGTGACTGCGCAGGGGGGCTGCGGCAGTCGCTGAGCGTGGAGGATGTGGACGGGAAACAAGATAGTTTGTCTTATTGTATAGAAAGGATTGAGGTTTTATGAAGATTATAGAGGGCGGCGTTACGGCGGCTAAGGGATTTAAGGCAGCGGCTGCTGCGGCTGAGATTAAGTATAAGGGCAGAACGGATATGGCTATGGTTTACAGTGAGGTGCCTTGTGTGGCTGCGGGGACTTTTACTACCAATGTGGTGAAGCTGCGCCTGTTAAATGGGATCAGGATATTGTTTATAATCATCCGTCTGCGCAGGTGGTGATCTGTAACAGTGGTATTGCCAATGCATGTACTGGTGCAGAAGGGTATGGTTATTGTAAGGAGACTGCGGCTGCGGCTGCGGAGGTTTTGACTGTGGCTGCGGACAGTGTGCTGGTTGCTTCTACCGGTGTTATTGGTATGCAGGTTCCGATTGACCGTATTAAGAATGGTGTGAAGATGATGGCTCCGAAGCTGGATGGTTCTCTGGAGGCAGGTACTGAGGCTGCGAAGGCGATTATGACTACTGATACTAGGAAGAAGGAAGTTGCTGTTCAGGTTGAGATTGGTGGTAAAACTGTTACGATTGGTGGTATGTGTAAGGGCTCGGGTATGATTCATCCGAATATGTGCACCATGCTTGGATTTGTTACTACTGATGCGAAGATTTCCAAGAAGATGCTGCAGGAAGCGTTAAGTGAAGATGTTAAGGATACCTACAATATGGTTTCTGTTGATGGAGATACTTCTACTAATGATACAGTGCTTCTTCTGGCCAATGGTCTGGCTGAGAATACGGAGATCACAGAGAAGGGTGAGGATTACCAGACTTTTAAGGCTGCACTGAATTATATCAATACTACTCTGGCAAAGAAGATTGCAGGTGATGGTGAAGGTGCGACTGCATTGTTTGAGGTGAAGATCATTGGTGCAGAGTCTAAGGAACAGGCAGTTACACTGAGTAAGTCTGTCGTTACTTCTTCTCTGACAAAGGCTGCTATCTACGGACATGATGCAAACTGGGGAAGAATCCTGTGTGCTATGGGATATTCCGGTGCGAAGTTTGATCCTGAGAAGGTGGATCTGTTCTTTGAGAGTAAGGCTGGTAAGATCCAGATTATTGAGAATGGTGTGGCTGTGGATTACAGTGAAGAAGAGGCAACAAAGATTCTTTCTGAGGAAGCTGTCACAGCAATCGCTGATGTGAAGATGGGTGATGCCACAGCAACTGCATGGGGCTGTGACCTGACTTATGATTATATAAAAATCAATGCAGATTACCGTTCATAACAAAATTCTGTGAATAAGGGTGATTTTAACCGAATCAGGTAAGTCTCCTGCTTTAATTGCGAAAAGCAATAAGCAGGGATGGAGACCAGACATTGACTGGAAAAAGGAGAGAATAATGGTTAATCAGAAATATTTGGACAAGGCGGAGGTGCTGATCGAGGCGCTTCCTTATATTCAGAGATTTAATCGTAAGATTGTGGTTGTAAAGTACGGCGGAAGTGCCATGCTGGATGATGAGCTGAAGAAGAATGTTATCAAGGACGTTGTTCTTCTGAAGCTGGTTGGTTTTAAACCGATTATTGTTCATGGAGGTGGTAAGGAAATCAGCCGCTGGGTTGGCAAGGTTGGTATGGAGCCGAAATTTATTAACGGTCTTCGTGTTACAGATAAAGATACTATGGAGATTGCAGAGATGGTTCTTGCGAAGGTGAATAAGGAACTGGTTGCATGGTGGAATCTCTTGGTGTAAATGCTGTTGGTATCAGCGGTAAAGACGGTGGTCTGCTGAAATGCCGCAAGAAACAGACAGAGGGCGGAGACATCGGATTTGTTGGTGAAGTTACAAAGGTTGAGCCGAAGATTCTGGAGGATCTTCTGGAGAAAGATTTCCTGCCGATCATTTTCCCGGTAGGTTATGACGATGAGTTCGCTACTTATAATATTAATGCGGATGATGCTGCATGTGCCATTGCAGAGGCTGTTCATGCTGAGAAGCTTGCATTCCTTTCTGATATTGAAGGCGTTTATAAAGACAAGGATGATCCGTCCAGCCTGATCTCTGAACTTCATGTAGATGAAGCACAGAAACTGATCGATGACGGTTATGTAGGCGGAGGTATGATTCCGAAGCTGAAAAACTGTATTGATGCCATTGAAGAAGGCGTTAACAGAGTCCATATCCTTGACGGAAGAATTCCTCACAGCTTACTGCTGGAGATCTTTACAAACAAAGGTATTGGTACTGCGATTCTGAGAGAAGACGGGGAGAAATATTACAATGAACATGAATGAACAGATGAAGGAATCCGAAGAGAGTATCCTTCACACCTATAATCGTTTTTCCTGTTGTTTTTGAAAAGGGACAGGGATGTTATTTATATGATTCCGAGGGAAAGGAGTATCTGGATTTTGCAGCAGGTATTGCTGTAAATTCTCTGGGATATCACTATCCGGGATATGATGAAGCATTAAAAGATCAGATTGATAAGCTGATGCATATTTCCAACTTATATTACAATGAGCCGATCATCGAAGCAGGTGCGAAGCTGGTAAAGGCAAGTAAAATGAGCAAGGCATTCTTTACCAACAGTGGTACAGAAGCAATCGAAGGTGCTTTAAAAGCAGCTAAGAAATATGCATATGTACGTGACGGACATGCAGATCATGAGATCATTGCCATGAACCATTCCTTCCATGGAAGAAGTATCGGAGCACTTTCCGTGACAGGAACTGCTCATTACAGAGAGCCCTTTGAGCCTCTGATGGGTGGTGTGAAGTTTGCGGATTTTAATGACCTTGAGAGCGTAAAGGCTCAGATCACAGATAAGACCTGTGCGATCATCACTGAGGTTGTTCAGGGTGAGGGTGGTATTTATCCGGCGAAGAAAGAATTTCTGGAAGGTCTGCGTCAGATCTGTGATGAGAAAGATATTATGCTGATCTTCGATGAGATTCAGTGCGGTATGGGAAGAACCGGACATTATTTTGCATGGCAGGCATACGGTGTACAGCCGGATATTATGACAAGTGCGAAAAGCTCTTGGATGTGGTGTGCCGGTAGGTGCGTTTGTACTGAGCGAAAAAGCTGCGAAAGCTTCTCTGGAGCCAGGTGATCATGGTACAACTTACGGTGGAAACCCGTTTGTATGTGCTGCAGTCAGCAAAGTATTTGACATTTATGAGAATGATAAGATCATTGAACATGTACAGGAAATGACTCCATATCTGGAACAGAAACTGGATGAAATTGTTGCAAAACATGAATGCGCTGCAACAAGACGAGGCATGGGCTTCATGCAGGGAATCGTAATCCAGGGCCGCCCGGTTGGTGAAGTTGTAAAGGCTGCTCTTGCAAAAGGACTGCTGGTGATCTCGGCAGGCAGTGATGTACTGAGAATCGTACCTCCGCTTGTGATCACAAAAGAACATATTGATAAGATGGCTGCAATTCTTGATGAGTGTATGGAATAATATAGTGGAAATTTTTCGAAGGCTGTTGCATTTTGCAATGGCCTTCATTTATTCTAAGAGTAAATGGAATAGTAAGAGTATATGAGAAAAGGGGAAGATACACTTATGGGTTTGATACAGCAGATGAAGAAACAGGAAAATATGACAGAACGTGAAAGGGATATCTGTAATTATATGCTGGAGCATCCGGAACGGGTGGAGACGATTTCATCCAGAGAGCTGGGGCATGCAACGTTTACAAGTGCCGCATCTGTAACACGTTTGTGCCAGAAGCTTGGCCAGAAGGGATTTCCGGAATTTAAGCTACAGTTTGTACGGGAATTGCAGAATGGACAGATAGAAGAAACGCAGGAAAAAGTAGCGATGTCTGAGCGGGAGAACGTGGTGACGATCGTGCGGAAAGCTACCCGTATACAGCAGCAGGCAATCGAGGAAACAAAGAAAGAAATTTCTTACAGCCAGCTTGTACGGGTGGGGAAATTGATCGCAGAGGCGAGCTGTGTGGATTTTTATGTGTATGATATGAATGTTTATCTGGCGGAATATGGGCGGTCGTTGTTTTTTCATGGAGGAAAAGTGGCCAATGTACTTTCTGCGACGAATATTCAGGGTCTTCAGGCATCTATGCCTGCGAATGGACATATTGCAATTTTGATCAGTCATACGGGGGAAAATGAGAGACTGGTAGAGATTGCGAAGATGCTGAGGAAAAATAAAACGAAAGTGATTGTGATCACTTCAAAGCCGCAGGGGACACTTGCGCCTCATGCGGATGAATTCTGTATGCGGCGGGGCAGAAAAAGGTGGTGGAATTCTGGAGCTCTATGTTTTTCGCATCGGGAAAATATATTCTGGATATCCTGTATGGGATGGAATTCAGCCGCAGATATGAAGAAAATCTGAAATTGAATAAGAAATATGAGCAAAGTGGAGAGAAATTGCTATGGGGGCTTATTGAAGATCTTTGATTATAGCATTTTGCCGGGTTACATTAAATACTTATCCGTAGGAGAATTGTGTATTTTTTATCTTTGGAATTAGTGACAGATATATGCCTGAAAAAATAAATAGGAAAATTGCACAAAAAAGACCTGTGGATTTTGACATGTGAAACGCTGTTGCACTATTTTTGGGCGAAAGAAACAGAAAATATGAAACAGAACATCACTATATTTCAAATGGATTGAAAAACAGGCAGGCTTTTTATATAGTATAGCCATCAGATGTGAACAGAGAAGTCAGGGCGCGCAGGACTTCGGATTCAGGTAAAGGAGAGAAAAGAAATGGCACAGGTAAGAGATTATAATAAACTTGCCCATGACATCATTCATGAGGTTGGGGGTGCGCAGAATATTGTCAATGCAACGAGATGTGCGACCAGATTTCGTCTGGTATTAAAGGAAACACCGGCGGGCGCAAAAGAAAAGATTGCAGAAATGCCGGGTGTGATCACCGTTGTGGAGAATAATGGACAGTTTCAGGTAGTAATCGGAACTCATGTAGGAGATGTATATGCGGCAGCGGCAGAAATCCTTCATTTAGATGAAAATGCAGAAGAAGTAGAACAGCCAAAGCAAAGTGTCGTCAACCGTATTATTGCAACAATGTCAGCGGTATTTGCACCGTTTGTATATATTCTGGCAGCCGCAGGTCTGCTTCAGGGTGCTTTGATTCTTATTACTATGGCAGCACCGAATTTTACAAATACAGGCACATATGAAGTTTTAAGTTTTATGTCATGGACACCATTTACATTCCTGCCGATTTTTATCGCAGTGACAGCGTCAAAACATTTTAAATGTAACACATTTATTGCTATTTTATGTTGCTGTGCGCTGGTAAACCCAAGCTGGGCAGAGATGGCATCCAGAATTGCAGATGGAGAAACGATCCGTTTCCTGGGTATTAAACTTTCAGAGACGACTTATACGTCGACAGTGCTTCCGCCACTGTTTCTGGTATGGCTTCTTTCTTACCTGGAGCGTTTCATTGAGAAAAAACTTCCGGATACATTTAAAGCGTTATTAACACCGATGATTTGCTTTATTATCATGGTTCCGGCTACAATTCTTGTACTTGGCCCGGTATCCGCAGTTACAGCAAATGGAATTGCCAAAGGATATAACTTCCTTGCAGCGACAGCTCCGGCACTTGCGGGTGCTATCATTGGTGGACTCTGGCAGGTAGTTGTTATCTTCGGTGTTCACTGGGGAATCACTCCTGTAAACCTTGCAAACTTTGCAATGAATGGACATGATACTTTCCAGGCATTCCAGACAATCGCAGTTGTTGCGCAGGTTGCCGCTGCTTTTGGAGTATTTATCAAATCAAGAAACAAAGAATTTAAGAACATGGCACTTTCTGCCGGTCTTACAGGACTTTTCGGAATTACAGAACCTACCATTTACGGTGTTACCCTTCGACTGAAAAAACCTTTTATCTGTGGATGTGTCGGTGGTGCGATCGGTGCAGTTGTAATGAGTTTCTTCCATTCTGCTTATTATGCATATGCAGGACTTCCGGGACCGCTTACGATCGTAAATGCAATCAGTAAGGATGCGCCGATGTCTTTCCCTGGCGAAGTGATTGGATGTGCGGTTGCAGCTGTGATTGCCATTGTACTGATTCAGGTGATTGGTTTTGAGGATCCGGCATCTAAGACAGAGAGTGCGGTGACAGGACAGATTTCTGGTACAGCAAATGCAGTAAAGACAGTGGCAAGTCCGCTTGTTGGACAGGTGATTCCGCTTTCAGAAGTAAATGATCCGGTTTTTGCCAGCGAAGCAATGGGAAAAGGATGTGCGGTAATCCCGACGGAAGGAAAGGTATATGCTCCATTTGATGGAACGATCGTAGGACTTCTGGACAGCCACCATGCAGTTGGTATAGAAAGTGAAAACGGAATCGAGATTCTGATCCATGTAGGTATGGACACTGTAAAACTGAACGGAAAACATTTTACCTGTCATATTGAAGATGGACAGCATGTGAAATGCGGTCAGCTTTTACTCGAGTTTGACATTGATGCGATCAAGAAGGAAGGATATGAAGTAGTAACACCTATAGTCATTACAAATAGTGATGAATTTACAGAGATTACAACAGAAGCTGCCGGACAGGTAAAGAATGGTGATGAATTATTGAAATTAAAATAAGGAGGAATACCATAACTATGGCATTATCAGATAAATTTTTGTGGGGCGGCGCAGTTGCGGCTAATCAGCTGGAAGGCGGCTGGAATGAAGGCGGCAAAGGTGTCAGTGTCATTGATGTAATGACTGGCGGAAGTAGCACCAGGATGCGTCAGATTACAGATGGCGTGATAGAAGGAGAGTATTATCCGAATCATGAAGCAGTTGATTTTTACCATGAGTATAAAGGTGATATCGCACTGATGGCGGAAATGGGATTTAAATGTTTCCGTACAAGTATTGCATGGACGAGAATTTTTCCAAATGGTGATGAGACAGAGCCGAATGAAGCTGGTCTTCAGTTTTATGATGATATGTTTGATGAACTCTTAAAATATGGAATTGAGCCAGTTATCACTCTGAGCCATTTTGAGATGCCGTATCATCTTGCAAAGAAGTATGGTGGATGGGTAAATCGTAAGGTAATTGATTTCTTTGTTCATTTTGCAGTGACTGTGATGGAGCGTTATAAGAACAAAGTAAAATACTGGATGACTTTTAATGAAATCAATAACCAGAGCAATACCTCCGCAGATATCTTTGGATGGACAGATTCCGGAGTGCTTTTCTCACAGTATGAGAATAAGAAGAAAGCAATGTATCAGGCTGCGCATTATGAGATGGTCGCAGGGGCAATGGTTGTGAAAAAAGGTCATGAGATCAATCCTGATTTTAAGATTGGATGTATGTGTTCCTTTGTTCCGTTTTACCCATATTCCTGTGATCCGGATGATATTATGACTGCCACAGAGTGCATGCATGAGAGATTCTATTTCGCAGATGTGCAGATTCGTGGTCATTACCCGGCATTTGCAAAGAAGGAATGGGAACGTGAGGCACAAAGCCGGAGATGCTGCCGGAGGATGAGCAGATTTTGGCAGAGGGAAAATGTGATTATCTTGGATTTAGCTATTATATGACAAATGCTGTAAAAGCAGATGTGAAAAAAGATACCGCAGAGTCTTTGGATGGAAGCTCTCCATATTCCATTGCAAATCCTTATGTCAAAGCAAGTGACTGGGGATGGCAGATTGATCCTGTAGGACTGCGCTATGCGCTGGTGACTTTGTATGAGCGTTATGAAGTGCCACTTTTTATTGTGGAAAACGGATTTGGTGCGATTGATGTTCTGAAAGAGGATAAAACCTGTGATGATGAGTACAGAATCGAATATCTTCGTGCCCATATCAGTGAGATGAAAAAAGCAGTGGAAATGGATGGTGTGGATTTGATGGGATATACGCCATGGGGCTGCATTGATCTGGTTTCCTTTACAACGGGAGAGTTAAAGAAGCGTTATGGATTTATCTATGTAGATAAAAATGATGATGGAAGCGGAAGTGGCAAAAGATACAAAAAGAAATCCTTTGACTGGTACAAAAATGTGATCAGGACGAATGGAGAAGAATTATAAAGAAATATGATTTTTTTGTTTTGCGGGGCTGTCGTGTCAAAAAGACCGACAGTCCCGTGATTTTTTGGAGTATCAGATGCGGAGCATAATTTTTGCAGAGAATATTCCGTCTTCGTGTGTGAAACTGCAGGCACCGCCATTTTTTTCTACGGTATGGCGGATGGATTCAATTCCGATTCCACTTCCTGCACGTTTGGAGGATTGGAAAATATTGTTTTTTTGCTGTATTTTGCCATCGAAGGTGTTCTCCACATGAATCAGAAGCAGATGATTATGGTGGGGATAAATCTCCACATTAATCTTTCTGCGGGCGGGTACTGTTTTCACACTTGCCTGGATGGCGTTTTCCAGCAGATTGGAGAACACAAGGCACAGATCTATCTCATCTATGGAAAGATCAGCAGGCAGGGAAACCATTGCATGAAAAGGAATGTTCTCTCTCTGGGCAAGGGTGGAATAATATCCGAAAACACTGTCAACAGCCTGATTTTCACAGAAATGCAGGTTATAGTCAGAGATTTTGCCGATTGCAGCGGAGAGATATTTTTTTAATTTTTTCCATATCACCCTGTTCTGCCAGAGAGGATAACTGCACAAAGTGATGCCGGATATCGTGACGCGCCTGTCTGGCTTCTTCAATAGCCATGCAGAGATTCTCGTATCTTTCCTGCTGAAGAGTAAGAAAATGGTTCTCCTGCTGAAGTCTGGCATTTCTGTTCAGACTGACTGCCATCATAAGAAACATGACATAAAACAGGAGCAGGATTATGAGCAGTACAAGACTGAAAACAATATAGCACTGCAGGACCCGTCCGGTATATAAAGTATTGCGGTATTTAGGAATCATAAAAAGATTCACTCCGATGAAGATTACCGGAAGAATCCAGAATACGTACCAGGTCTGGGCAAAGTTCTCGTCTGTGATCATTGTCTGTACACAGTGGCGGGCAGGATACCAGGCTGCCAGAACAAAAAGCAGACAGATCACGTTATAGAAAATCCCGGCACCGGTGTGAAACCACAGTTCATTTTCTGTAATATGCAGGTCTGCGGTCATAAGTGCATTAACTGCCCGGGACAAACTTTTGACACATGTAAAAACTGCGAAGACTGCAAGAAAAATACTGACAGATTTCCAGATAGAGATTTTCAGTGTTTTGTGATAAATGAGCATAATCACAGGCAGCAGAGGAAACAGGAACCATCTGGTGGGGATTTGCAGGGCACAGCAAACCGCTCCTCCCAAAATACAGATTCCCAGAAGAAGAGGAAGAAGCCATGCTGTCAGCTTAAGCGGTGTCTGTCTCAGATAGCTTTTTACAGGCAGATATGCCAGCAGTATGCCGGGAATGATTACGGAAAGTTCAAGTACAGGGCGAAGTATGTCAGTCATTTCAGGACCTCCTTTGGAACAGAAATTCCATAAATGTCTGTCTGGCGTTTTTGAGAAGCTTCCTGCTCACCGGGATATTACTTCCGTTATCAAGCGAAAGCCTGTTCCGTCAAAATCAACTGCATGCTCAAGATTGATCACAACGCCACGGTTACACTGATAGAAACGTGAGTCCATTTTCAGGGAGGTTATAAAGGAATCGAAGGACTGACGGGTGACCAGTTCCCTTTCACCGGCAGTGTGGATGTGGATCATATGGGAAAAATGCTCTGCGTAGATTATTTTCCGGAAGGGAATCTGAATATTACTGCCGTTTACCTTTACATCTATGTATTTCCCGGAATCCGGGATGCGGGAAAGGATTTCATCTGCCAGTGTGGAAATATCATTTTCACTGTAGGCTTTACAAGATAGTGGAGAGCCGGACCTGAAATCCCTCTAATGCATGGTCGGTAGAAGTTGTTGTAAAGACTAGCAGACAGTCAGTATCTGACCTGCGAAGTTCTTTTTGCTGTATCAATCCCGTTGGATCCATTCATATAAATATCCAGAAATACCACAGTGAACGGACATTCCTTTGCTGCTGTGAGGAAAGTCTCTCCATTCTCATATTCAAATATATCTACATGGACATTACGTCTGGAAAACTGAGATTCCAGTCTGGTTCGCAACAGTGTCCTTTCTTCTGAAATATCATCAACAATTGCAATTCTCATAGTAAATCTTCCTTTGTTTATAAAATGATGTTAGGGTCAAAAGGCATTTTGCCCCTAACTTGATATCTACGAATTGCTTCGCTGCAAAGCAGCTCCCGCAATTTCATAAAATTCTGCTATAAGTATATCACAAAACAATACCATAGATTTACAATTCGTGTCATTTTCTGTCGTTTCGTGACAGAATTATTGAAAAAAATTACGACTTTTTTTATAATGAGGATAACAAATGGGAGTACATCAAATGGAAGAGGAGGGATGTCGTGTATTGTATTGCCATATTGACTGATCAGGAACAGGAAGGACAGAACTGTGCGGAATATATCAGGAATTACTGTACAGAAAAGAAAGTTTTTCCATTGATTGAAATCTATCAGAATCAGGAACAGTTTTTTGGGCGGATACGAAAAACAGTACCGGCAGTGGTGTTTCTTGCATTGCCAGGTGTGTCCGGGCTGAATGCGGCAGAACATCTCCGTTCCCTGTATCCGAAATGTGGGATCATCTGGTGCAGTGATCTTGATTTTTCGCTTCATGCGTTCAGGATGCGGATAGAATATTTTTTTATGAAACCTGTGGAAGAGCAGAAAATAAAAGAAGGACTCTCCATCTGGTTTGAACGCAGAAATGTAATATGATAAAAACACTCAGGAGGAAAACAATTATGAAGAAAAGAGCTTTAATTCTTGCAATGATCGCTTTTATAGCAGCTACAACATCTGAACCGTCAATAAATATGGTACGTGCAGAGGAAACACAGGTAGAAGAAACACAGACAGAGGAAAATGCAGGTCAGACATCAGAACTGCCTATAAAGACACTTACACCGAAGGTTATGGATGTGAATCCTTATATGGCAGCAAGTGATTCCAATATTCATCATGACTGCTATAATACAGATTCAACAGATGAGGTATTGCCTGTTGATATTTATTCTGAGATCAATGTTTCTTATGAAAAAGTTAATCCCAATGCTTCCCCGGCAGTCTTTTTTGATTCCTATGGACATTCTGTGGTTCCGCTTCTGGGTGGCCTGGCAATCCGTGATATTAATGCAGATGAGGCACAGACCTTGGGCTATTTTTCACCAAAACAGCATGACAATGGAAGCTATCTGATACAGAGTTCATATTCTTTTGTAGATGAGAGCAATCGCATTGTGTGTCCGACGAACGATAATCGGGTACTTATGCTTAAGGCTACAGATGAGGAGGGAAATGTACTTCCGGAATTTGAGAAAGTGCTGGATATTGATATTAAAGCCGCAGCAGAGGCTGCACTTGGAAAAACACTGGATCAGAATCTGTTATCTGTAGTTTTTGATTATGAGGGAAATCTCTGGTTTGCAACAGGAGGCTTCCGCATTTATCCTGACAGAAAACAGCAGGGAACCTTTGGCTATGTTTCACGTGCAGCTATCGATAAGATCTTGAATGGAGAAGATGTGGATCTGTCAGATGCAGTGTTTGTATATGAACTGGAACCGGGAGAGGGTGCAGAGAATGGTATTGCGGCATCTAAGGAGGGTGCGGTCATTCTGACAAATCTGAAGTGTTATCTGCTCCAGGCGGATAATGGTGTGAAAAAAGTCTGGGAAACTTCCTATAAAAGTGTGGGTGCCAAGGAAAGCAAAGAAGGTGATGAGACGACAGGTGGCGGTCTTGCATGGGGAGGTGGATGTTCCCCGTCTCTGACCAAAGATCTGGTTATGTTTACAGATAATCAGGATCCGGTAAATCTTATTGCGGTGGATATGAAAACAGGAGAACAGGTTGCGAGTATGCCTGTTATAGATGAGCTTCCGGAAGGTACACAGGTGTCTGTGGAAAATTCTGCAATTGTATATGATGATGGAGAGGGAACAGTAAGCACGATCGTATGTAACTGGTTTGGTGCAGGAAGTGCGAAGCTTGGAGAAGCAGATAATGATTCCTCAATACAAAGCTATGAGAATATTTATGATGTGGCTGGCTGAGACAGGGCAATAAAATGATCGCGCCGGGTATAGAACGTGTGGATACAGTTAAGACGGAGGACGGATATGAGATGAAGAGTATCTGGTGCAGAAGTGATCTGTCTGACACTTCCATGATGAAGCTGTCCACTGCAACAGGATATATTTACGGATATGTTCAGGATATGGAAACTGGTATGTGGCAGTATATCATGCTTGATTTTGAGACAGGCGAGACTGCATTTACCATGGATATTTCTGACAAACCGGGATACAACAATATGGCTATCGGTATGTATGCGGGAAACAGCGGAAATGCACTCTATTGTCCGACCGGCTATCTGGAACTTCTGAGACTGCAGGACAGGTTTGTATATCTGCCGGAAATGCCTTACCGCAAGGTGGATCTGGATCAGGCAATGCGCAATGTGTTAAGTCAGGAGAAATTTGCGGCAGACGGCGGCCAGGGAGATGTGGAAGGATGGCTGAATACGATCACAATTGAGAACGTACATCCGAATACGACCGTTGCAATACGTATGAAAGGAATCTCAGGGGAAACAGGTTCTTTGAAGCTGTATGCATATGGTACAGACGGTACCCTGAAGGAAGTTCCGGAAGAGAAATGGCATATCCAGACAGAAGATGGTGAAACACCGGATACGCTGACAGAAGATGTACTGTATGAGGTACACATGACTGTGGAAGACGGCGGCGATTTTGACCTCAGTGAAACGGAAAAAGAAATTAAGATATCTGCTGTTCTGGGTGCCTAATCAGATTTGAATATCTACATTATAGCACATTTTGATATGGAGCTTATACGTTGTAAATATAATTTGGTACACTAAATATACCAAAAGTCATAATCATCAAAGGGAGAAATCTTTGTGAAGAAAAAGTTATTAGCCGGTATTCTTACACTGGCATTGTGTTCCACCAATATACTTCCTCAGACTGTATTTGCAGAAGAATTTACTTCTGGGAATCCTGAGGAAGTGTCTGAGGAAGAAACTCCTGAAGTTTTTACCGATGAAAATCAGGAGTCAGCAGGAGAAACAGAAGAAGAATTATCTGTATTTTCAGAGGGTACATCTGAATTTGAGGATAATAATAACGAAACAAATAAGCCAAATGAAGAATCAAAGATTGTAAATGTCGAATCTAACAAGCGACTCTAATATCATAGATAGTGTTTATACCATAACTTCTGGTGATACAGCTTACAGATTTACCAGTAATGGTACGGAAACTTCAAATCGAATTACGATTTCTGATACTATTACCGCGGCAAAGTCCATCTGTATTTATCTGGAAAATGTAAACATCAAGACCAGTGAAGGTCCTGCATTATTAATTCCAAAGAATCTTAACGCAGAGGTACATATATATTTAGAGGGTGAAAATGTTCTTGAAACAAGCAATCAGGATTCAGCAGCTTTGCAGAAAGAGAACACTTCTAAACTTATAATAGACAATGTTCCAAACTCTGCTGGAAGTTTGACTGCCACAGCCATGGACACTTACATTTCCACCGAGACTGGCGGAAAGTGGGTTCTGGCATGGGGCGCAGGCATTGGCGGTGGTGCTAAGCAAAAAGGCTCTAACATTACTATTAATGGAGGAATCATAACGGCATCTTCTGCAGTCGGAGCTGGCATTGGCGGCGGGAAAAATCAAATGGGTTCTAACATTTTTATCAATGGAGGAACCATAACGGCATCTTCTAGCATCGGAGCAGGCATTGGTGGCGGTGGATATAAGGGAGGCGATGGTGAGAAGATTACTATCAATGGGGGAATAATAACGGCAAAGTCCGGTAACGGAGCAGGCATTGGTGGCGGTGAGCAATGTTGTGGTTCTAAAATTACCATTGAGAATGGATTCGTAACGGCAGATTCTGCATTTGGAGCAGGCATTAGCGGCGGCGGAAATGGCTGTGGTTCTAATATTACTATCAATAAAGGAAC
>ENA-OQCF01000463-OQCF01000463.1-human-gut-metagenome-genome-assembly--contig:-NODE-463-length-15935-cov-6.653530_pt1 | contig 15935 bp, 20 predicted proteins | sample MGYA00242756_ERZ504573 | MGnify/ENA primary metagenome ERZ504573 (study PRJEB26092, sample SAMD00036240) | human gut metagenome | host: Homo sapiens | study: EMG produced TPA metagenomics assembly of... | reverse complement strand
AAGCCGGAGAAGAAAAACTGGCTTTGTGGGAGATGGCATCAACGATGGCCCGGTGGCTTCGCCGGGCAGGACATCGGGCATTTGCTATGGGCGCTATGGTTCTGACAGCTGCCATTGAAGCTGCGGATGTAGTACTGATGGATGACGACCCAATGCAAATTTCCAAAGCAATCAAAATCTCCCGCAAGTGCTTGGCATCGTCTATCAGAACATCGTGGTGGCCATCGGCGTAAAACTGGCCTGCCTCGTACTGATTGCACTGGGTTTCGCCAATATGTGGCTGGCCGTGTTCGCTGATGTGGGCGTAATGATCATCGCGTCCTCAATGCTATCCGGGCACTGTTTGTGAAAAATCTTTAAGGTTTCGTGAGAGACGAAAACAGAAAGGAGGGTTCCTAATAGGGGAGAAAATCCAAATGGGGAATTGGCTGATCTGCCCATTGTGCGGCAGAAAAACAAAAATTCGTATTTTGCCGGAAACGGTGCTGCTTCATTTTCCGTTATATTGTTCACGGTGCAAAAAAGAGGTAGTCATCAGTGTAGTAGGTAATAAATTGAAAATCGAAACCCCAGAAGCTTAGAGCCAAAAAGGAGCCTGCATTCTGAAGTCCAGACGGACTTGAATGCAGGCTCCTTTTTTGTTTTAGGGGTTATTTTGCCAATGCGGGTTCTTTGTTGGGGTTCACCGCATCCTTTGTAGAACTGCCTCGCATAACAGATAGCACAGCGCGGCTGACAACAAGCAACATTTCAGCCTCATAAGGAGAGCAAGTGGAAACGATACTTTGTAAGTCGTGAATAGTGTCCCGACCATCCGCAGCAGAACCCCAAAAACACAAATCGTCCAATGACATGTGCAATGCCCGCGCGATGAGGAACAGGGAAGTCATCTCCGGGTTGCCTTTGCAGGTTCATAATCGGATACTGTGCGCAAGCTGACACTTGCCTTTTCAGCCAACTGGGCTTGTGTCCACTTTAAGTCGTCGCGTTGCTTTATTCATTTGCCAATTCAATGGAATCTTGTGTCAACTTACTCACCTCGATGTCTATTTTACTGCGTATTTCGACATCGAGAAACGAATCAAAATGTGTGAATCAAGGCAAAAATAAACATTATACTGCGTATTGAGAGCCATAAAAGTGCGCTATATTACAAAACGCTGTCTTCGTAAGGGTGGATACTTCTTAACTATGCAGGTTACTGCGTTTGAAATTTCAGAAAAAATAAAAATATGGGGACAGGTTTTGCCCCCATAGGGTGATACCCTAAAATCAGAGCTATATCAGCGGGGAGGTGAATTGGTGATTGAAGCGCCACTGCGGCGCCGTGAAATTGTTGAAATACTTTATTCGGCAAACGGAAAAGTTAAAATTAACGATCTGGTGGCGCGGTTTGGCGTGGAACGTAGAACAATCCGTAGAGATGTTGAAAAACTGTCGTTGATTTATCCAATCGCAAGTCAACCGGGTCGTCACGGCGGCGTCTACATAAATTCACCGATTCGATCTGCTCCGAGATATCTTCACCCAGAGGAAGCCGAAGCGTTGATTCGCATAATGCGGCTTATTCCTGAAAACGAGCAGATATATATTCGGACAATACTCCGCGATTTGGCTCATATAGATGGCGTTTAACTATCTATTCTCGCACCTTGACAATCGAATACCCAGCATAACAAGTACGTTCCTTTCCCGGCAGGCCCGACGGGCTGGTCTGGCTGACCACAAATTGCGGCGGGAAAGACTACAATGATACGCCAGCGGCTCCAGCGTCAGAGGGGGTGACCGAGCCGGAGTTGTAAGCAGTAAGACTCCGGCGGAGTCAGTGAACGGGTGTGCCAACACCCTGCCTGTTATGTTCCCGGTGTCAGGGGTGCGGGCGGCAAATGTGGCACACTTACTTAACTATCTATTTTTGCCGTTTAGGGCAAATCGTGGGCAGCAGGACCCAAGCGCCTGCTGCCCATCATTTTGCTTTAAACGGGATGGAAAACAGAGGTGTAAACCAATGCAAACCTATCCAACGGGCTATGCGGAATCCCACCGTATGGCCGAGAAAATTTTCCGGGACATTCTGCCCCAGCACGGCATGCGGTGCGCGAGGAACAAATCGCGCTTTGCCATGAAGTTTTAGATACCTTATATAATAAGGAAATTTCCCTGTGCGAAGCAGGCGTAGGCACCGGCAAAACGCTGGCTTACCTCGTGGGCTGTATCCTTTGGCAGATGAATCGCCCCGAACGAATGAAGTTGCCTATCGTTATATCCACTTCCAGCGTTGCTTTGCAGGACGCTATTATCAGCGACTATTTGCCGAATTTATCTGCAATCCTGCTGGAAGAAAGAATTATCCAAATACCGCTTATGGCGGTTATCCGTAAGGGCAAAGAGCGTTTTGTCTGCGATGCCCGCCTTGCCGAAAGAGCATCGCTGGTGCAGCCAAGCAGAAAAAAGCAACGGAACAGCCTGCGCATTGCAGAAAATATTCTGGACATGGATCATATCCCGGAACTCTCCCGCTATGACCGCTGCCGGATTTGTGTGCCGCAGTTCTGCCCGCGCGATTGTTTTATGCGTTTGAATTGCCGCTACCAGCAGTATCTGCGGGATTCCATGAAACCCGACATCCAAATTTGCAATCACAATTACCTGCTGGCTGACGCATCGCATCGGCAAGAAGATAGACCACTGCTCCTGCGCAGTTATCAGGCGCTGGTGGTGGACGAGGCGCACAAGCTGCCCGATGCTGCCCGCCAGATGTACACAGAAACCTTATCCCCGCACAACATGGATGAATTGTGCCTTTTATTACAACAGGCGCACTACAAGGATTTTGCCAGACATCTGCGGACGGCGTTCCTTACGCTGTCGTTCTCCTGCACGCAGGGGCTTTCCAAGCTGCGAAGAAAAGCGGGTGAACCGTTCGTGCTTACACCGTTCCGCCGCGCTGCGCTCATCGACTGCATAGCATTGTTGCAAAATGCTGGCGGATTGCCGGATGTGCCGCGATACCTGCTGAACAGGCTGGGAGAAGCAGAAAGCCTCCTGCGCCTTTTTCTTTTGGAGGTGCCGACGCGCATCTTATACATCGACTACGATGCCGATGGTCAGCCCACATTCTGCGCAGCCAGCAGCCGCGTACCGCAGTTGCTTCGCAGTGCGCTGTGGAACACCCGCGAACCCGCGATTCTGACCTCCGGCACACTGGCAGCAGCCGGAGATTTCAGCCACACGGAACAGCTTTTGGGGTTGGCGGCTTATCGACCTCTGCGTCATTTCCGCGCAGATTCTCCGTTTAACTACAAGAAAAAATGTCTGTTGTACTTTCCGCCTCGCGTAAAAATGCAAATGGACAACCGCAAAATGGCAGAAGAAATCGTTCGGCTGGTTGGCGCCTGTCACGGTCACGCGCTGGTGCTGTTTACATCCTACCGCCAAATGGCAGAGGTCCGCGCGCTGACGGACGGTCAGTGGCAATACCCGACCTATCAGGCGTGGCGCAACGGCGGCAGGGTGATTCAACAATTCAAAGAATCCGGCAACGGCGTTCTGTTCGCAGCCGGTTCCTGCTGGGAGGGTATCGACTTTCCCGGCGATATGGTGTCACTGCTGATTATCGCAAAGCTGCCGTTCCCGATACCGGACCCGGTCAGCGACTATGAGCGCCGGCAGTACCCGAACCTGCGCGACTACATAAACGCCGAAGTCATCCCCGAAATGCAGAAGAAGCTGCGACAGGGCTTTGGCCGTGCCATCCGTACCGAGCAGGACTCTTGTGTGGTCGCTATTCTGGATGAACGCGCGGGCATCGGCGGCAAATACCATGATGCCGCGCTAGCAGCGCTGCCGTCCTGTCCAACCACCGAGAAAATCGAAGATGTGCAGCAATTCATCCGGGAGCAGAAGCACCCGGATTACTTTTTGTGAAAAGAGGAACCTGAGATGTACCTTATGCGAAACCACGATGTCTGGATTTATGTGCGCTGCGCCAACAGCGATCCGCGCATTGCCTTTGACCGGCTGTATGACCTTATCAACGAAGCAGCAGGGCATGGATTCCTTGTACGCGGCACATCTTTTGACCATTGCAGCGGAAACACCTTGAAAGACCGCATCGGTCTGCGATCTATGCTGGACGCAGTAGAGAACGGTCGGATTGAAGCCGTGATGGTGCGCGATTTGGAGCAAATCAGCCGCAACAGCTACATACTGGTAGGAGTTATTGAAATTCTGCGTCAGAATGATGTCTACCTTATTACCACCGAATGTGACCTGAACACCGAGCTCATTAACAGTGGTCTTGAACGCTTTGTCGGTGACCGCTTCACGCGGGCATCTTTCGGCAAGCCGCGTTTGATGTTCGTCTCCCGCTGATGGATCAATTCTGAGGTGCGCCCATGAAAGAATACAAAGTTTGGGCGTTTGCCCGCAGCGCCGCACCGAATCTGCCCGCATTGGAAGAACAGCTTGCAGAAGTCATGCGTGAAGCAGACAGGCGCGGCTATATCATCGTAAACTCCTGCATGGAGCAGAAGTACGGCACCGAGTTCTGGCGACCTGATTTGTTCGCCATGCTCACCGCTGTGCAGCAGGGGCGCGTCAACGCCGTCATGGTGCAGAGCCTTGACCGTTTGAGTCACGACATTACAACCTTATACCGCATCCTGCGATTTCTGCAAAATTACGGCGCAGCACTGATTACGACCGAAACCAATCTACAATATGAACTCTATCTGACAGGATTGGAGAGTCGGATACTGGCTCGTACCGCGCGAACCGGAAAAAGAGTGCCGTGGGAGGTGGCTGTCGATGCGGATTGACCCGTTTCCCGTAAGGCTGGAACAGGAGCTGAAATATGCACTGGCCTATGCCGCGCTGGTATCCGCTGCAGCAAACGGCAGATTGCTAGGGACATCTGCCAGCGCGCAAATGTTGGTTATGCCCGGAAATGCGGCGTTTTGCGCCGAGAAGTTTAGTGGTTCTCGTGAATAGCTTTTGACCTGCCTTTCGGGTATGTTGTATGTGATAAAAAGAATGTCACAGCGTTAAACTCGGAGGAAATAGTATGCCGCAAGTCCAAGTTATCCAGCCGATACAGCAACAGCCGAAGCGTCTTCGTGTGGCGGCCTATGCCCGCGTCAGCACGAAATCCAATGAACAGCTTCATTCCATGTCGGTGCAGACAGAATACTATGAAGACCTTATCCAGAAGAACCCGAACTGGGAGTTTGTTGGAGTGTATGCAGATGAAGGTATCTCTGGCACGAGTATCAAGCACAGAGCAGAACTAAACCGCCTTATGGAAGATTGTCGAGCGGGCATGATTGACCGTATTCTGGTGAAATCTGCATCACGCATGGCCAGGAACACGGTAGATCTGCTGACGCTCGTCCGAGAACTGAAAAGCATCGGTGTAACAGTACAATTTGAAAAAGAACAGTTTGATACGGATAGCGCAACAGGGGAAATGATGCTGAGCATGATGTGCGCTATTGCACAGGAAGAATCTTTGTCTATCTCCAAAAACATGAAATGGGGTATCCGTAAAAAGATGCAGGCGGGAACCTATGTGAACTGTGCGACTCCTTTCGGATACAGGCAGCAGAATCACCAGCTGGTACTGGAAAGGAATAAGGCAGCAGTAGTCCGCTTGGTTTTTGAAAAGTACCTGAGCGGGGTGGGAATCGCAGAAATTGCATGTTACTTAAATGAAAACCATCCGAAAGAGGGTGGCTGGTGGTACACTTCCGCTGTGCGATTCATGCTTCATAACGAAGCCTATAAAGGCGATACGCTGCACCAAAAACATTACACCACGGACACTTTGCCGTTCATGGTCTACCACAACGAGGGGCAGTTCCCAAAATACTGTGCCTATAAAAGCCACGAGGCAATCGTTTCGGATGAGGAATTCGAGAAAGTGCAGAACCTGCTGAAAACGAAGCAGCTGTCTGTGCCGAATGCCGATCCGCGAGTATTCACAAAGAAAATCTACTGTGCCGAGTGCGGCACTGTGTTTGCCCAAGCCAGCAGAGCAAACGGTATGGTGGCTTGGGGGTGCAGAAAACATTTGAATAAATCCAGCTTATGCCCGGTAAAGTCTGTTTACGAAACAGAACTTTGCCGGGCTTTTTTATATATGTATAACAAGCTGCAAGCAAATCGTGCAAGGATATTCCGGCCGATGGTAGACAGCCTTTTGCAGCTAAAATCGCAACAAGAACACCAGAATACCGCACGAGAATCTATTTATGCGGAAATTCAACGTCTTGCAAAACAAAATCATAATTTGGAAAGAATCCATGCACAAGGTTACATCGAGGATACCCAATACATAGAACGAAAAACCCTTATAGAACAGCAACTTGACGAGAAAAGAGTTCAGCTGTCCAGAACTTCCATCAGCAAGAATGTTGAACAAACTTTGAAAAGCACAAGGCAGATTGAGAAAATATTGGATTCCGGTCCGCCGTTGACATACTTCGATGAGCAGATTTTTACCGAGATGGTCAAGAAAATATCGGTTAGTAATACAGAGGTGGAATTTGAACTCATCAATGGTATGAAACTTTCGGAGAAACGGACGGAAAAATGAAAAAGCGATACCTGCCATTTGGCTACCAAATCACAGACGGAAAAACAACTATAGTTCAAGAAGAAGCCGAAGCTGTGCAATATATTTTTGAGGAATACACAGCAGGGAAGTCCCTTCGAAAAATTGCAGAGAGCATGACAACGAGGAAAACGCCGTACCATGAGGACACTCAAAAATGGAATCAGAACATGGTGAGCCGCGTCCTTGCAAATGAAATTTACTGTGGCAATGAAAAATATCCGCCTATCATTACAGAGACCCAATATCGCGTGGTAGAAAAATTTCGCCAGAGGAAAGCGCAAACATACTCTACGGTTTTACAGCCGTTTCGCCAAGATATGCAATGCGGATGCTGCGGAGAACGCCTATACTGGAGCCTAAAACCGAACAATGGTTTTGCCGCCAATGTGGAATGTGGACGAAACCCATCCAAGAAAAAGAATTGTCTGATGCTATTACAATAAAATTAGAGTGGATTCAGAGACATTCAGAGGTTATTCGCTCACCAACAACACAGCGCAATGTCCAATCCATAGAAGCCGCCAAACTGGCACGAGAAATTCAAACGGATTTGCTGGAAACAGAGCCTAATGCCGATGCGCTAATCACCAGAATCCTACGCCGGGCAGAACTGGAGTACAAATTCTGCTCGGCAGGGGATGCTGACCCGGTAACCCTGCAAATACAAAAGGCGTGTGCCGAGTATGCGCCAACAAAGGGATTTCCGGAAACCTTTTATAAAGAGGTTGTCAGCAAGGTCATCCTGTACCGCGACACCCATATTGAATTCAAGCTGCAGAACGGACAAATTGTGTAAGGGAAAACGCCATGAACAACATGAGGATCATTGAGATTCCCGCCTCAATGCGGGAAAGCGCCGGACGAAAAAATGCCGTGCGCAAGCTGCGGGTAGCTGCCTACTGCCGTGTTAGCACCGAGGAAGAAGAACAGCATGGCAGTTTTGAAATCCAGAAGTTGTACTACACCGAGAAAATTGAATCAACCCGGAGTGGGAGGTCGCGGGCATTTACGCAGATGATGGTATCTCCGGTGTGCATACAAAGAAGCGCGATGGTTTCAACCAGATGATTCAGGACTGCAAGAAGCACAGAATCGACCTTATCCTGACGAAATCTATTTCACGGTTTGCCCGCAACACGCTGGACAGCATCCAGTACGTCCGAATGTTGAAGCAGATGGAAATTGCGGTGGTATTTGAAAAGGAAAACATCAATACCGCCACCATGAACTCGGAGATGATCCTTACTGTGCTGAGTGCCTTTGCGCAGGCCGAGAGCGAATCTATCTCTCAAAATGTAGCGCGCGGCAAACGCATGGGATATAAGCACGGCAAATTTGCATTTCCTTACGGCAGAATCATCGGCTACCGAAAAGGGGCAGACGGCAAACCGGAGATCATCCCAGAGCAGGCTGAAATCATTCGGCTGATTTTCAACAGTTACCTGCAAGGGGACAGTCTGCAAAGTATCAAGGCAAAGCTTGAAACGGCGGGCGCACTCACAGCCCGCGGCAACGCCGCATGGTCAGCGCAAAGCATCCAGCGTATCCTGCAAAACGAAAAATACTGCGGTGATGTGCTGCTGCAAAAGACCTTTACCGAGGATGTGCTGACGGGTGTACATAAGAAAAACACCGGGCAGCTCCCGCAATATTACATTGAAAATTACCATGAGGGCATTGTCAGTAAACAGATGTTCCGAGAGGTGCAAACCGAGATTGCCCGCCGCAACAGCAAGTCTGCCGCCACCCAACGCAAGCGTCGCCGCGGCCGCTACAACAGCAAGTATGCCTTGTCCGAACGACTGTTCTGCGGTGACTGCGGCAGCCCTTACAAGCGAGTGACTTGGAATATTCACGGCAGAAAGCAAATCGTCTGGCGGTGCGTGAATCGCATTGAGTATGGAACGAAATTCTGCGGCAATTCGCCGTCCATCCCGGAAGAAGAATTGCACCGCGCCATTTTGAAAGCGGTACAGGGTTTGGCGGCAAACTTCACCGATGAAGTCGCTGCCCAGATCAATGGCATCCTACATGACATCCAAACCGGCGAAAGCATAAAACCTAATTTGCAGGAGCAACTGGAGCAGACCCAACAGGAATTTGACCGCCTGCTGGAAATGTCCTTGGACTTCGATGAGGATACCCCGTTTTTGGATGACAGGTTGAAAAAGCTGAATAATAAAATTAAGAATCTGAAAAAAGCTATCGAGGACAGCGCCGCCCAGCAGGAAAAAGCCAGCCTGCCGGAAATGCTGCTGTCAGCCAAGGACCTGCAAATTCAGGAATATGACGATGCTCTGACCGCGCGGATTATTGAGAGGATTACGGTGAGATCTCGCAATGAAATTGAAATACGGTTCATTGGTGGATATGAGAAAGCAATGCCGCTAGAATAAGGAACCTTGAGTGAAACACATTATGAACTACCGTTCGCAGAAAATTAAGAATCTGGAGTGAAACAAAACTTGATAAAAAGAACGCTTTATGGTAAGATGGAGACAAAGAACAAGAAGTGAAAAAGGGGAGGTGTACACCAATGGGATTGCTGATACGGTCACAAAAGCTATATGAAAGAAAATACTGTATTTGCAGATGCATTTAACTATCTGATTTACGGCGGTAAAGCAGTTGTCAATCCTGCACAGTTGCAGGAATTGGATACAACAGAAATAGCTTTGCCGTTTGGTGCGCAAAACGAGAATAGAACCCGGTCGGATGATGCGGTGCAAAAATACCGTGATGTGCTGAAATCGGCGGTCATCAAACAGGATGGCGAAGCGGCTTACATCCCTTTGGGTATCGAAAACCAAACCGATATTCACTATGCAATGCCTGTTCGCAATATCATTTATGATGCGCTCCAGTATGGCAAGCAGGTTGCTGACATAGCAGCAAAGCATCGCACCGATGGATCGAAAGGACACAGCCGAGGCGAGTACCTGTCCGGTTTCTATAAGGACGATAAGATCACACCTGTCATTACGCTGGTGCTGCACTTTGGAGCAAATGAGTGGGATGGCCCGCTGTCTTTGCATGAAATGATGGCAGTCAAGAATGAAAAACTGCTAAACTTTGTGCAGGATTATCAGATTCACTTGATTGACCCGGCAAAGCTGGACAAAGAGGACTTGGAAAAATTCTCGACAAGCCTCCGTGAAGTAATCGGGTACATCAAGTATTCCAAAGACAAAAAGAAATTGACTGAATTTTTGACCGACAACCCGCGTATGCTTATGGAAGCGAACGCGGCACGAGTAATCAAAGCTGTAACGAACACACCTCTGGACATTCCAGAGGACGCGGAGGTGATTGATGTGTGCAAAGCAGTTGAGGATATGATGAACGAGAGCAAGGCTGAAGGCCGCACCGAAGGAGCAGTGGCGGCGCTTGCAGGTCTTGTTAAGGATGGCTTACTGAGCATCAAAGATGCTGCACGCCGTGCTAATATGACAGAAAGCGCATTTGAGGCAGAAGTGAAGAAACTGTCTTGAGTTGAGGAATTTATCCATCATTAGAAAAAGGCATAAGTAAAAGCTGTGGCAGGTGTCTGAAATCTATTTTCCATAAGGTGGAAAGCTATCTTGGGGTAAATGGTCTTTACGGGTTTAGAAAAAAGTACATTGCTCCGAGTGCTTCATAAGAGAAGACCACAGACTGGTTGGCGAAAAGAGTACAGGGAAGCGATAAAGACATGTGAATAATCGAAAACAGGCCATATTAGCGAGGAAAACTATATGTTCAAAAGGTTGAATGTAAAGGAATGGCGGCAATTTTCAGATGTTGACATTGTTTTTCATGAACACCTAACCGTTTTGACGGGAGCAAATGGTGCGGGGAAAACAACAATTCTGAACTTACTTTCAAAAAGCACAGGTGGAATCCACAATTTGTTAGCTCATGTGAAAAGGATGAAAGAGGTGTCACTAAATATTTTAATAGCTTGAAAAGCTTGAAAAGCTTGGGACGAAGATTCTTTATTAAAAAGGAAACTTTGGATGAGAGTGCCGAGAACAAATTGGGCGAATTAGAGTTTGATGATGGCACAATTGGAGATTTAGTGTTGCCGAATAGTGTGAAAAATGGAACGTATGAAATTGAGATTAGAAAAGGAAAAATGGAGAAGGGAGTCTATGTGAGCTCGCATAGGCCAAACTTTCCATATAAAGAAGTAAAATCAGTTCCAACAACAGTCGCAACACGTCAGCAAATATATAATAAATATAATGAGTTTAATAAATCGTTTGTGTTTGATACATATCGTAACGCAGATGAAGTTTCAGCTACATCTTTGATTAAGGAAACATTGGCATCTCTTGCGATTTTTGGGTACGGAAACCAATCAGTTTCGCAAAACGAAACGGCACGTGAGTTGTTTGAGGGATATATAGATATTCTTAAAATAGTATTGCCTCCTAAACTCGGCTTTGAGAAAATCGTTGTGGATATTCCAGAAGTGATGCTGTGTACAAAGACGGGAAATTTCCCAATAGATGCTGTTTCGGGTGGAATATCATCTATAATTGATATCACATGGCAACTTTATATGTTCTCGGATGTTTCGGACTCTTTTGTTGCGTTGATTGACGAACCTGAAAATCATTTGCATCCAGAGTTACAAAAAAGTTTTTTGGGTAATCTTATCAAGGCATTTCCTCATGTGCAATTTATTGTGGCTACGCATAATCCGTTTATGATAAGCGCGGTTAAAGATTCTAATGTGTATGTCTTAGATTACAACGAATCTCATAAAGTTTATTCAACAAAACTGGACTATGTTAATAGGGCTGGAACATCAAATGCTATCCTTCGAGAAGTATTGGGGATTGATACATCCATTCCGTTTTGGGCGGAGGAGCAGCTCGAAAGCATAATCAAGAAGTATCTATCCTTGGATTTTACTCAGGAAAATCTGGATAACTTAAGATGCGAAATGAAGGAAATTGGATTGTCCGATTTTATTCCTGATACTATTGCTCAAATTGCCGAGGGAAAAATTCAATGATAAAGTTATCAAAAGCGGAAAAACCGCAAGTTCTGGTAGATTTGGCTGAGCAGTGGACAAATGAATATTTGGATTGCCTTCGGAGAGATGAAAAGCCAAGTGAAACAATAGCACATAGGTATAATAATAAAGCGATAAAGGACACACTTGAAAAAGAAACATTTGGGAAATGTGCTTATTGCGAGAGTAAAATTAGGCATGTTGAATTTGGAGACATTGAACATATATTACCTAAATGTAAAGATGCTCGTCCAGACTTATATGTCGAATGGAGTAATCTAACATTGGCTTGTGAGGTGTGTAATCGAGTAAATAAAAGGGATTACTATAACCCGAATATACCGTTAGTTAATCCTTATGAGGATAATCCAAATGAATTCTTTATCTTCCTTGGAACGATTATTACGGCAAGAAAAGACAATAAACGTGGGGCAATTACTGAAAGCGTCTTGGATTTGAATCGAAGCAATCTTGTTGTTCGAAGAAATGAAAGGTTGCAATCTGTTAATAAACTATTGCGATCATGGGAACAAGTTACTGATCAGGCAATGAAAGACGTTTTAGCTGAGGAACTGAAAAGAGAATGCACACCGGATAAAGAATATTCTGCGTTTGTTAAGTCTTTCCTTATTGCAAAAGGTTTTCCAGAAGGTGAACTACGATAAGATATACATCCCCCTTTGACAGATATGGAAGTTTGCAAAGGTGACATCGTATAGGCTGACATGATAATCTTTGACTCCGAGGTCAGCTTAGATGCAGGACCCATCCAGCTACAGGCTTACTACACGGTTTGTGATAGCGGCGTGGGAAAATTGATATCTACGATGGAATAGAGCCATTTGTGCAGTCTTTGAAAGAAATTTTGGATAATATGTAAATGGTCGTCTTAAGAAGAACCCTCACAACAGGGTATCTTTTTTGTCACACTCACACATAAGACTGTGATGAAAAAGTTGTCACAGTCTTTTTCCTTTGTTGTATCGTTGAAAATTGGCGGCTTCGACAGCCAATTTTTGGACACGGTTACAGTGTTGTCCAACCATTTTAGTGCGGTTTTCCCAACTTGATGCCCACTTTTTCTGCCGTTTTTTGGAATTTGGCAGGGGAGTGGGCAATCTTTTTGAGAAAAAACAGAATAAATCCTGCTGTTTTCAGAATGTTTTCAATTTCCCCGCAGCCAATTTCCTGTTGGCTGCGGGGATTTTTTGCTTTTCCCGGCAGTTTTCATTTTGTTTTCAAGTTTCCCATTTTATACCTATTTACAATAAGGAGGATTTTCACTATGAGCATCATTATCGGCATTGACCACGGCTACTATGCTATCAAAACAGCCACTGCTCGTTCCCGGCAGGCTGACAAGCTACGGAGAACACGAACCCTACACCCGCCAAGGACTCTTAGAGTTTGGCGGGTGCTTTTTTGTTTGCGGCACCGGGCGGCAGCCTATCCAGCGGGACAAAACGGTAAACGACAATTATTACCTGCTGACGCTGGCAGCTATCGCAAAGGAGATTCAGCAGCGCGGCTTGCCGCCCGAATGTTCGGTGCGCATTGCGGCGGGGCTGCCGTTGACCAGCTTTGGGCGCGACAAACCCAAGTTCAAAGATTATCTGCTGCGGAGCAACCAGCCTGTGAACTACAAGTTCGAGGGCGTGGAGTACAGCATCACTATCGAAGAAGTTGCGGTCTTCCCTCAAGGCTACGCCGCCCTTATGACCGAAGTGGGGCTTTTGCAGGACGAACCGTCCATGCTCCTCATGGATTTGGGCGGCTGGACAGTGGACCTTATGCGCATCGACAACGCCATCCCCGTGGCCGATACGGCACACAGCCTTGAACTCGGCATGATTCGCTGTGTGGATGACATTCGGGAGCAGGTGCAGCGGGAAACCGAATTGTCCCTGACAGATGCCCAAATCGAGAATATGCTGGCAGGTCAGCCCTGCACAGTCAGCGATACGGTGCGCGACATTGTGAACCGGCAGGGACGCAAGTACACAGAGCATCTGCTCTCTGCCACGATGGAAGCCGGCTTTGACCTGCACGCCATCCCCGCCGTGCTGCTGGGCGGCGGGGCATCCGTGGTGAGCCGCCACCTGACGCCCAAAGACGCGCTTTGCAAGACGATTTTCCTGCTGGACGACAAGGTGAACGCTGTCGGGTTCGAGCGCGCATTGACCGCCGTGTCGCGCCGTAAAAGCGAGGTATGAAACGACCGCAATATGTTTTTCGCCCAAACCTCAACGAACCGCAACACCGCCGCGCGTGGGCGTTGCTGCAGCAGATGCCGTCAGCCAAACGCAAAGAGTTTCTGGTACAAGCCATTCTTGCGACGGAGCAGACGGATAGGCTGGAGAAAAGCATCCGCAAGGTGGTGCGGGAGGAGTTGCAGGCAGTCAACATAACCGGCGCTGTTCCAAGCCCACTGCCAGAGAATACTATACCGAACACTGCGTTCGATTTCCTGAATTCACTGTAGGGGGTGATTCCAATGCTTTAATAATAAGTAGAAATGAAAATACAAAAAGACAAAAGAGGAGGTTAATACATAGTGAACGGTAAAAAAATCTTGTTCGGTGCAGCCTGTGACAGGCTGCTTTTGTTTTTGATGAGTGGCGCCTATTAAGCACATTCGCAGATCCGGCAAACATCCCCATCGGGAGATGTGCCCTTGATCAAGTTCGTAGATATGTTCTCCGGCATCGGCGGTTTCCGCGAAGGACTGACCCGTGCCGGTGGCTTTGAATGTGTAGGGCACTGCGAAATCGACAAATACGCCAACCGCAGTTACAACGCCCTGTTTGACACGAAGGGAGAGTGGTTCATTGAAGATCTACTGCACATCTTAACATAATGCGTTGGATATAAGGGGCTGCTGCACTGGCTTCTATCCTTGTGCAACAGCCCCTTTGTGTTAGGTTTTGCTGGCAGTAGTCTACCAGAATTTTTCATTACAGTGTTTTGCTAAAGGAATCCGATGGAGCTATACCCTGGATTTTTCTGTATTCTCTGGGTGACATTTTGACTATAGACTGAAAAGCGCTTGAAAACTTTCCCTGGGTTTGGTAGCCTACCTGGGAAGCAATATCCGCGATAGTGTCATTTGTTTCCCGTAATAATTTCATAGCCTGACGCACTCGAAATTCCTTCATATAGGTGGCGATAGGCTGGCCGTAGACTGTCTTGAATATCTCCTTTAGAGTGGAGGTATTTATCAAATACTGTTTGGAAAGCTCTGCAATCGTAAATCGTTGATCCAAGTGCTCTGTCAACTGTTGATGAATTTCTTTTATCAATTCGGTTTGCTGGGAGAAGTATTGAGTCAATTCTTTATGCTCCGATTTCATGTTGCTCAAATAAATCAGAATTTCCAGCACCTTCAATTTCAAGAGGGAAATTCGAACGGACGCAGGAGCAGAAAAGAGCGGGGCAAAAATATGTTCTAAATCGGAACAGGAAGGGATTGCGGATGGCTTTCCGGAGCAAAATCGATCCCGTAACTGGTCTGCCTCCACACCGGCATTCTTTAAAACTTCCGGGCAAATGGAAGAGAGCTGTTTCAGATCCACGGAAATGGAAATTTCCTCTGAATATCCTAGGGAAAACATCATGGCGGAATCCGCGCAGCAGGCCATACTGTGTGCTGTCACATCACCTGTACCTAAATAGACGGCAGTACCGCCTTGCATATTCCAACCCACGCGACCACTGCGACAATAGTAAATTTCTAAAACAGAATCCGAAGCATCATGCCGAAACTTGACCTCTGAAGCAAGAAAAACATTGAAGGATACCTCTATTCCAGGAAAAGTTTCATATGCCTCCACACACCCTTTTCCAGCGGTAACCGCTCGAAACTGTTCTCCAAAGAGTGTGTTACCCGTTCCACCAGCCCGGCAATGCTTCAAGGCGAGGGTGCCGTTTGGAATCTTTTGAAGTTTTTGAGCTATAACTTTGGATTCTTCTTTTTTCATGGCGTTCCTTTTTGTTTTTCTACTTGCGACGGACAGGCAATCTTTACAAGCCATTCGATCATGTGATGAAAATTTCGGGCCTGCTCGGTATCGGCCGCTTTATAATAGACCTCTTTTCCTTCCCGGCGGCTGACGATCAGCCCAGCCGCTTTCAGCTGCTTGAGGTGATGAGAAACCGCCGGGCTGCTCATGTCCACCATAGCAGAAAGATTGATGACGCATTCCTCACAGTGACACAGCAACCAAAAATACGGATACGGTTCCCATCCCCCAACTGTTTGAAAATATCAGCCACAGTCTGAAAGTTTTCCACGCTGGGCATGTGCTCCAGCTCCTGTTC
>ENA-OQCF01000460-OQCF01000460.1-human-gut-metagenome-genome-assembly--contig:-NODE-460-length-15976-cov-29.636823_pt1 | contig 15976 bp, 19 predicted proteins | sample MGYA00242756_ERZ504573 | MGnify/ENA primary metagenome ERZ504573 (study PRJEB26092, sample SAMD00036240) | human gut metagenome | host: Homo sapiens | study: EMG produced TPA metagenomics assembly of... | reverse complement strand
GGGGTTAGCGAATCCCTATCCGCGCCACATGACGGCCCAGTTGACGCGGATAGGTGCCGTGTTTTTACCGTCGAACATGACATCGATGCGGTTTCCGGACGGGGTGACACGCACAGAGGTGACCTGACGGCCGTTCGCGTCCCAGTCACCGTTGATGGCGGCAACGACCACGTCATTGTTCCAGTCGCGGCCGAACTGGGTTTTGAACTGGCCGAACGTCCACATGGTCGCGTAGCCGCCGCTACCGGCATCCTTATAGACGCCACTGCCCGTATAGAGATGCAGCGGCGGGGTTAGCGAAAGCTAGGCGGTCAGCCAGCAGCCAGTACAGGTTTGGTAATATCCTTTATCCGCTTTGCCGCGGATGGTGATGCTTCCATCAGAGCTTATATACCAGCTACCGACAGCGCCGCCATTGTTCGATGCAAACAGAATCGACCCGTAGGAAGCTGGCCTGTATCCTTCCGGGATTTTCTCTATAGCTTTCAATTCTCCGGTCGCATAACTAGATGATGGCGAAGGTTGGCCGACCGCTATAACGATGCGACCTATGCGCATGAGTAGTACATTCATCGCGTAGGGGCCAGTAAACGATACAGACGATTGGGTTAGCGAATCCCTATCAACGTATGAGGGCGTGCTCCCATGTGCGTTGCGCTTCGCGGAGTACTTCACTGTCTGGGCGCAGGTAGTAGCGGGCTGTTGTAGCGATGCTGGAGTGGCCGAGTGCTCGACTGACCACCGCCACATCTACGCCGGCGCCTAACGCGGTGGACGCCCAGCTATGGCGCAGGTTCCGTCTCGGCACATACGGCAGGTTCTGCGATCTGCACCATGTGGCGTAGCGACGAGCGACCTGGCCGGGATTCAACGAGCCGATGAGTCGGACACCTTCTCGTGGCCTGATTTCACGGAGTCGAAGTACCGCGAATCGCGGCAGCACGATGGTGCGACGGCTCAACTCGGTTTTTGGATCCACGATTACCTCGTGCCCGTCCACCCATTGCAGGCCGCGCTGGACCCTGACCTTGCCGGTGTTGAGGTTCAGATCCTGCCATTCCAATCCGAGGGCTTCTTCGGTGCGCAATCCGAGGCATACGCTGCAGATCAGCCATGCCTCGAGCTCATGCCCGTGGAAACCCTGCAGCAACTGGCGTATCTGGCGGATATCCAAAACCTCCGGTTCATAACCGCTCGGTTTCGGTGGCGTGACCCTGCCGGTCACGTCCGCATCCAGTAATCCGAGCCGCACCGCCGAACGCAGCATCTGCCGCAATACGGCCCACGCCTTACGCGCCGCTCCGGCCGACGTGATCGAGTCCAGCCACGATTGGATACGCGGCCCTGTCAGGTCAGCCAGGTCCATGTCACCCAATTCGGGTCGTATGTGACGTCGCCATGCACTCGCATATCCGACGCGCGTGCATTCGCGCAGCCTGCCACATGACGGCCAATACGACTCGTCCCAATACTCATTCAGCAACATTTCATACCTCCAAAACCCACACGCATCATGCCGTTCCATGCGGATCTGCGTGTGGGTTTTCCCTACCGTAGGAGCCGTGCATGAACCTGCCCGAGGGATTGCCCGCATGGGCGTACATCGTGGTGAGCGCCTGGTGCTCGCCGCCCAGATCGTCACTGCCATCTGGATCAACCACAGAGGGGACGAGAGGGATCGGGCGACGCGCGGCGAGATAACGAACAACCATGAGATGCCGTTGCGCGACGACCTCGACGACAAGGCCCTGCGCACATTGGACGCCATCGAATCATTGCGCGGCGCGGTCGACGGTCTGCGTGACGACATGAACGGCGAGTTCGCGACCGTCAATCGTCGCATCACCACTACCGAGCAGAACCTCATCGAACTGCGCCACGAGGTCAACGACCTCCGGCGCGGAGGAAACAACCACCAATAGAAAGGAACACCAATGGCAAACACCAAAGGCGTGGCCGACCACAAGGCCGCCAACACCACCACGATTCCAGGTCTGACCGTGGAGCGCACGAAATCCATCGTGCTGCTGATCGTCCAGCTGTTCAGCGTCGTCCAGACCGGTCTGTCCATCGCGGGCATCAGCCAGCTTCCGTTCACCTCGGACCAGGTGAGCACGGCGATCACCGGCGTCATCGCCGTCATCGTCAGCATCTACTCGTGGTGGCGCAACAACAACGTGACCTCCGCGGCCGTGCAGGGCCAGCAGGTCGTCAATGCCGTCAAGCTTGCCCAGGACACAGGTAACGCCGTGGATATGCCGGGCGAGGTCGTGCCCATGAGCGAGATGATCTCCGACCCGGATGCCAAGGCCGACTCCACGGAGTGAGCCCATGGTTCAGATCAAGGAGGAGATAGTCAACCAGGGGCACGGTTATCTCAGCCCGTCCCTGTTCGCCGTTCACAGCACGGCGAATCCCGGCGCAACGGCCCGCAATCACCGCGACTTATGGTCTCGCGGCTACGACTATGCGGTTCACCTCACCTCCGACTGGAAGGAGGCGATCCACTGCGTGCCCTACGACCGATTGTGCTGGCAGGTCGGCAACGGCAACACCACGTGCGAAGGCATCGAGATCTGCGAGGCCACCAACGCGTCGGACTTCTGGAAAGGCATCGACATCGCCGCCGACGTGATCGCACAACGATTGCGCGCACACGGGTGGGGCGTGGACCGCATGCACCCGCACTCATGGTTCTCTCAGACCTACGGCGGCAGCGACCACACCGACCCGATTCCGTATTTCAGCCGCTACGGCTACACGTGGCCGGCATTCATTCAACTCGTCCAACAGAAGCTATCCGGCAACACCGGAACACAGGAGGTAGATATCATGGCGGCAATGATGATCCGCAACGACTCCACGGGAGTCATCTGGTACTGCGAGCCCGGCAAGGGACGCACCGCGCTCACACACCCCGATCAGGCCAACCTGCTCCAGCAGGCAGGCGTGCCATTGATCCACGGCAACAACGGAGCCCCATGGTGGAGCCGCTTCGACCAGATCGACAGCATGGTGTGCGGCACCATGAAGAAGCTCGGCGTATGAACCGCATCCGCTGACTCTCCGAATACGCGGGCCTGATCGCAGTCGTACTCGCATTCGAACTGTATGCGGCGCTCGCCGGCGACCACGACATGCCCTGAAACCGAACGCCCCGCCCGGGCATCGCAGACGGCGGGCAAGGTCGCGACCTACAACTGGACCGACAAGGACGGCCAGGGCGGCTGCTATGGCGGCAACTTGTACAACGAGATCAAGGGCATCTGGGAGCGGGCCGACCGCAACGAGAAGGCCCTCGCGCAACTGACCGCCCTGGTCGCGGCCCAGCAGACCGCCCTGGACACGCTCGCCAAGAGCCTCGGCGCGAACCCAGCCGACATCGCCGAGATCGTCGCGCAGGCCGTCACGGCCAAACTCGACAGCATCGACGTCACCTTCACCGCCACATCCAAGTGACGAATCGTCTGGATGGGGTTTGAAAGAATAATTTAACCCCGAATGTTACGGCCCCGTCCGGCCGCAGACGGCTCTCATAGAGCTTGACTGCGGACGGACGGGGCCGATTTTTCACGTTGTAGGCGCGGTCCGAGACGGTGTAAATTTATCCGATTTTTATCCGATGACCTCTGAAAACGACATATATCACCGAACTCAACGAATAAACTACATAGGCGCAAAACGTTGAAATTCCAACCGTTTTAGGTCTTACAGAATTTGATGGAGAAAGACGAAAACAGGTCGAATACAACAGGATGTCGTGGGTTCAAATCCCGCTAGCCCGACAAACAAAAAAGCCTGGAATCTCAACGATTCTGGGCTTCTTCTTTTATCCGACCGCTAAACGATTTATCCGGTTTTATCCGATGACCGTAGAACCTATATGGCCTTGCGGTCTAAGGGACTTTTGTGATGTTGGGACCCCACCTGCTAGTCAGTTCGATTCCATGCGACATCGATTTCCGCTTCCCAATCTCAAATGACACCAAAATACCTGCAACCGATTGTGCAATCCCGTGGGCGGGAGTGGGTTGCAGGTAAAAGGTGTCGAGTTACAGCCCAGAATCACCCCTAACTAGTACCGAAATACCCGCAACCGCAGTAACTAACCCCTTTATACCTGCAATCCGGCAAATATGGTTCAGACAATCCGCACATCCAGACCGCTATCCGAACACACCGTTTATACTGGATCACACATCGAATCAACATCTAGAACCGACCGTCTCCAACGACCCATAGGGAGAGCACATGGACGATATAAGACCACGCTGCGCTGGTGCAATCTCAGCAATCCCGTCTATGTTGCCTATCACGATGCCGAATGGGCGGTTCCGTCGCATGATGACCACCACCTCTTTGAGATGCTGGTGCTCGAGACCTTCCAAGCCGGACTGTCATGGGAGACGATACTGAACAAACGCAAGCGTTTCCGTCAGGCGTTCGATGGGTTCGACATCGAACGGATCCGGCGCTATGACGAGAACAAGATCGCCGAACTCATGAACGATCCGGGCATCATCCGCAACCGTCGCAAAATCGTCGCGACGGTCGGTAATGCCAACGCATTCCGGGATATCCAGACGTCGTACGGCAGTTTCGACGACTATATTTGGCGGTTCACCGGCCGTCACGTCATCTACGAGACAGGCATGACTACATCCCCTCTGTCCGACGCCATCGCAGTGGATCTCAAGACGTACGGCATGCGATTCATCGGCACCACCATCGTCTACGCCTATCTGCAATCCATCGGCGTCATCAATGCACATGAGCCTGGATGCTTCCTGCACAGGGAAAGGTGACCCGCGCAAGGATTTATAAGGTCGCTCGGGCAGAATCTCTCCGAGAGGAACCCGTGCTTCTAGTTATTTTGCTTATCGAGTTCTTGGTAGCGCTCTTTGACCCCGGTAAGGATTCCGGCAGATTGTTCACGCTACTGCGCGGTGAGCGCTTCGAGCAGTTCGCCGAAAGTCAACCCACCTTCACTACCGGATGACGGATGATGGTTTTGAGATTTTCCGGTTTGGCTCGGCGCGGGTCGGATAGGTAGATCTCGTGATGGCGGCGGGCGTCGGAGAAGTCGAGCCCGTAGCCTTGCGAACGCGCGTAGCGTCCAGAATCGTCACGGTTGCGGGCTCGTCGTCGTACGGGCCTTTGTGCATGACCTGCGCGACCACGCCTTCATCGAAGTCGAAGAGATATGCACGATTGATGTCGACTTCGGGATGCTTGGAGGCAAACGATGCCTTGGCCCACGCAAAGACCTCATCGGTCACGAATTCCGGCAGACGAATCATCGAAGTCCAATAGAAGTCGGTTTTACGCGTGTAATCGACGCCGGGCACACCCTTCTCCATGCTCCATAAGCCCTCCAGCGGAGGCACGGTGTAGTCGAAGTACCCGTCAATGTGCTCGTCCGGATTATTTGACTTCTTGTTCATTTTGATGGTGAACGAAATGCCGTACAGCAGTTGCATCGCCTTGGCGTAGTCGCCGCCTTCTTCGTTCGGATCTCCTACACCGTCCACCGCGACGAACCGCATCGCCGGCACCGTGACGATGGCGGGCATCCTCTTCGGCTGATACAGGTCCTTATATTCCTTTTTATAGTCGAATGCCATCGCTCATTTCCCCTCCGCCACCGCATCGATCTCATCCTGGCGCCGCCACCGCTTGAGGTTTGGCAACAGCGCCGACATGCAGTCCTCGGCCTGTTCGACGCTGATATGGCAGGATTCCGCCATCATCGGCGCGCATGCGGCGACCAATTCATCGCTATTGGCATAGTCCTGAAGAAAAACGCCGTCTTCATAGCAGTAGTTGCAATAATCTCCGTTTCGCGTTCCATCCGGTTCGGTGCCGTGATCTTCCGGGCAGTAAAACGGCATGGCACAACTTTGGCAAAAACCATTGTCCGGCATTTCCATAAGCCTCGCCATCGGCACCTCAAAACGGGTGCTGATCAGCCGAATCATGTCGATGCTCGGCTCTGCCGTTCCCTTCTCCCAGCGGGAAAGCGCCTGTTGGGTGACGAACAGCTCGTGCGCGAACTGCGACTGCGTAAGACCTCGCTCCTCGCGCACGACTTTGATAACCTGACCGATTGACATGACTACCTCCCGACATCGGAAAACGATTCGCGCGTCTCGCTGTGCGCTTGCTGATTCCAGTCTAAGGGCATGTCCCGTTCGCCAAGCGCGGGTACAACAAACCGTTGTTCGCGCTTGTATCCCGGAGGAAGAAACGGCTCGGTCGAACCTATTTCCTCTCCACCCCCTTCAATTCTCCCGGTTCCTCTGACTCCTTTGCGAGCGCCGCGGATGGGATGAGCACGCTTACGTATGGGGTTGCGCCAGACAGGACGTCGTCGTAGAAGCGCTGTTTGGCGTCGACGAAGTCGATGGAATCCTGGATTTCCGCGAGCTGCTCGACCAGCCGCGCCCGCTTGCCGGCGAGCATCTACTTGCGTTCGGGGATGCTCGGCTCGTGGAGGAGCGTAAGGGGCGCGAGTAGGAGTTCGCGGCTTTGCTGCGGTCTCTCCCTCACCCGGCTACACCGGGAGCTCCCTCGTCAGAGGGAGCTTAAATTCGGTCTGGTTATAGGCCCATGGGCTTCTTGGGCTTTTTGGCGCTCATGAGCATGAGGAAGCTGCGGGACTGGGCGGTGATCATGAAGCCCGCCTCATAGCTCAGCGCCGGCTCATTCGGGTTGTGCGTATCCACGACCAGCTGCCATTTGCGGCCGTATCGCTCATCCGGCAGGGTGAACATAATCGGCTCGTAATGCGCGTTGAAGATCAGGATGAAGTCATTGTCGACCATCCGGTTGCCGTACCAGTCGACCTCCGGGATATCCGAACCGTTCAGATAGATCATCATGGAGAACGCATGCGTGTTCTGCCAGTCGTCCATATCCATGATCGAGCCGGTGTGGTCGAACCATTCGACCTGCGGAATCGTGTTCGAATCGTCGCCGGGCTCACGGCCGGTGAAGAAGCGACGGCGGTGCAACACCGGATGATCCAAACGCAGATGAATGAGTTTGGAAACGAAGGCGAGCAGTTCCTTGCGTCCTTTGTCAAGATGCCAGTTGGTCCAGGAGATCTCGTTGTCCTGACAGTAGGCGTTGTTGTTGCCCTGCTGGGTGCGGGCCACTTCGTCGCCACCGCAAATCATCGGGATACCCTGGCTGAACAGCAACGTGGCGAACATGTTGCGCATCTGACGCTGACGCAAGTCGTTGACGTCCGGAATATTGGTCGGGCCTTCAACGCCGCAATTCCAAGAGCGATTGTTGCTCTCGCCGTCGCGATTGCCCTCGCCATTGGCTTCGTTGTGCTTTTCGTTGTAGCTGACCAGGTCGTTCATTGTGAAACCATCATGCGCGGTGATGAAGTTCACGGACGCACCGGTCGGCGGCCGTTGACCTGATACAGGTCGGAGCTGCCCATCAAGCGCGAGGCGAATTCGGGCAACGTGGAGGCTGCGAGCGCCAGAAGTCGCGCACGGTGTCGCGGTAGCGGCCATTCCATTCGGACCAGCTGGACGGGAAGCCGCCCACCTGATAGCCGCCGGAGCCCAGATCCCACGGTTCGGCGATGAGCTTGACGCGCGAGATGATCGGGTCCTGCTCCACGATGTCGAAGAACGCGGACAGCTTGTCGACCTCCTGGAACTGGCGTGCCAGCGTGGCGGCCAGATCGAAGCGGAAGCCGTCGACGTGCATTTCAGTAACCCAGTAGCGCAGCGAATCGGTAATCAACTGCAGCGCGTGCGGCGAGCGCATGAGCAGCGAGTTGCCAGTGCCGGTGGTGTCGAAGTAGTGCTGCTGGTCGCCTTCCACCAGTCGGTAGTAGGAGGCGTTGTCGATGCCCTTGAAGCTCAGGGTGGGGCCCATATGGTTGCCTTCGGCGGTGTGGTTGTACACCACGTCGAGGATGACTTCCATGCCGGCGCGATGGTAGGCCTTGACCATGGACTTGAATTCGTTGACCTGCTCGCCGCGTTCCCCGGAGGAGGAGTAGGCGTTGTGCGGCGCGAAGAAGCCGATGGTGTTGTAGCCCCAGTAGTTCGACAGGCCCTTCTCCTGCAGGAAGGAGTCGTTGACGAACTGGTGGATCGGCATGAGTTCGATGGCGGTGATGCCGAGCTTCTTCAGGTATTCGATGACGCTCGGATAGGCCAGGCCGGCGTAGGTGCCGCGGATGTCCGGCGGCACGTCCATGTTGAGGTTGGTCATGCCGCGCACGTGCGCCTCGTAGATCACCGAATCGTGGTACGAGATGTACGGATGCTGGTCGTTGCCCCAATCGAAGTAGGGGTTGATGACGGCCGACTTCATGGTGTGGGCGGCCGAGTCAAGGTCGTTCATCGCCGAGTTGTCGTCCGGGCTCTTGAACCAGTATGAGAACAGGCTTTCGTCGCCGTCGATATTACCTTCAATGGCCTTGGCATACGGGTCAAGCAGCAGTTTGTTGGGGTTGCATCTGAGGCCGTGCACCGGGTCATAGGGACCGTAGACGCGGTAGCCGTAACGCTGGCCAGGATGGAGGCCGGGAATGTAGTTATGCCATACGTACGAGTTCCGTTCGGTCATTTCGATGCGTGTTTCCACATCGTGCTCGTCGAACAGGCATAGTTCGACTTTCTGCGCAACCTGTGAGTACAGCGCGAAGTTCACACCGGCGCCGTCATAGCTGGCGCCCAGCGGATACATTGATCCAGGTCTGATCTGCATAGTTTTCAGTATCCCACTTTTTTTGTGTCAGTGATGTGCCGGGGAGTTGAACGTCAGGAGAACAGCGACGGCTTATCTTTGTCGGAGTTCCTGGCGATGAGTCTGCGTAACGCCTCATGCTGGATGGCGATCATCGAATTGGATGAGGTGATGCGCGTGGCGGCAAGGTCGCTCCACGGAATCCACGCGGATTCCACATGCTCGTCCGCATCGAAATGGCGCTGCTCCCGCCTGAACGGGCCCAAATGCAACACCATGATGTGGGCCAGTTCGTCGGTCATGCCTTCGGACGAGTAGAAATCACCTACGAAGTCAACGCCCATGGTGTCACGGTCCGGCACCACGCCGGTTTCCTCGGCCAGTTCCCTCAGGGCCGCGTCCATGATGTCCTCGCCCTCGTCCATCAGTCCGGCGGGAAGCCCGTAGGCGAACATGTCCGATCCGGCGCGGTATTCGCGTTCGATGAGGTAGCGGTCGGTGGACATGTCGTGCACGAGCATGACCACACAGGGGGCGTGACGCAGCACCTGGCGGCCGATCTCGTGTTCCTTGCCCTGCTTGTCGGTCAGAGCGATGCGCATGTCGTCCACGTGGAAGATGCGCCCGGTATAAACGGTTTCGCTACTGATCACTTTGGCGGGCACGTCCATGTCGATGCCGTCCGAGGAGCGTTCAGCTTATGGTCGAGCCGATGCTCCAGTTGTTCCTGCTTGCTTCCGCCAGACATGTCATCTCCTCGGAAAACGTTTTTGCCACGTTACTATAGCGTCTTAATCTCGATGCGCGGTAATGGACAGCGTCCATGGATCGGTCGTGTCGTGGAACCACTCGACTTCAGGCCTTGCTCCGGTCGCTTGTTCGATGGCGGCTGGCACGTCATCGATCGCGTAGTTGAACCACATGGATTCGATGGCGGCATGAGGGGTGTTGATGAAGCAGGGACGCACATGGCTCTCCCCCGCCATTCCATGGCCGAGCATGATGCCTTGGGACCTCATACGGGCTTCATACCGGGCTTGTTCGATGGCGTCGGTCACCGGGTGGTGACGCAAATCGCTGGTTACGTACACGTCCGCACCGGTGGCACGCACCTCGTTGAACAGGGAGTCCCCAGAGCCAGGCAGAATGGCCACATACTGAACAAAAGTGTCCGAATCGCCGCATACCTGGATGCCGAGCGCGCTGGTCATGCCATGATCGGACACTTCGTCGAATACTCGCTGAGCGAAATCCTTCAGGGCAACAGGCTTCGGCAAACGACCCACACGCCCCAAGCCGACCGGATGAGAGGCGTTTGCATCGTCAATCGGCACGAGTGGTTTCTGGTCGATGAGTCCGAAGTAGTCGGCCGCCGCCTGTCCCACGCCGCGATACGCAGCGTCGGCATTAGTGTGCCCTACCCACAGCCCGCAGCCGTGCTGGTAGAGTCTGCGGACGATGTCGCCCCGGAAACCGAGTCCGCTCGTCTCGTGTACGGAACGGAAGAACAACGGGTGATGGGTGATGAGCAGGTCCGCGCCAGTAGCGATAGCCTTGTCAATGATGGCGGAGGTCGGGTCGGCGGCGAACACGATGCGGTGCACGTCGTGACTCAGATCGCCGACAATGAGGCCCGGCTCATCCCATTCCTCGGCGTAGCGCAATGGGTACAGGGTCTCGAGAACGTCGATGACTTGCTTGAGATTCGGCATATGTCCCATTGTAGTGGGCTATTGCTGCAAGGGACTCATTCTGCAATTGCGGACAAGCCATGCTCGTGCTCTTCATTGCTCGACTATCGGCTCGCCTTCGCCTACAAACAATCCACTGGACTGTTTGCTCAACGGCTCAGCCCCCTCACCCGAGGGGAGCTAGAAATTGTCAGTGTGCAGCGAGTTGCCAGTCGGAACCGATGCCGCACGATACGTCCAGCGGCACGGCAAGGTCGACGGCGTGTTCCATGGCGTTGCGCACCAGTTCGGTGACCTGGTCGCCTTCTCCCGGCGCGATTTCCACTACCAGTTCATCGTGAATCTGCAGAATGATACGGCTCTTGACGTGAGCCTCGGCCAAGGTCTGCTCGGCGCGAATCATCGCAATCTTCATGATGTCGGCGGCGGATCCCTGAATCGGTGCGTTGAGTGCCGCACGTTCAGCGGCCTCACGCGCAACACGATTGGTCGAATGCAGGGCCGGGAAGTAGCGACGTCGTCCGAAAATGGTTTCCGTATACCCCTTCTCTCGGGCATTGGCCACCAGCGATTCAAGGTAATCGTGCACCTTGCCAAAGGTATCGAAATACCGGTTTTTCAACGCTTCCGCTTCACGTGGCGCGATCTTGAGTTGCTGGGCAAGACCATACGTGCTCAGACCATAGGCCAATCCGTAGCTCATGGCTTTTACGTGGCTGCGCTGGTCGCCGGTGATCTGGTCGACCGGCAGCTTGTAGACCATCGAGGCCACGTATTTGTGGAAGTCGGCTCCGGAGCGGAACGCTTCGATCAGCGCCTCATCATCGGACAGATCAGCCATAATGCGCAGCTCGACCTGTGAGTAATCGCAGCTCATCAGGGCCTCGTACCCCTCCCCCGGCACGAACACGCCACGAATCTCACGGCCGGCGGCGTTCCGATTGGGGATGTTCTGCAGGTTCGGATCCACGGAGCTCAATCGGCCGGTGGCGGCAACGGTTTGCTCGAAAGTGGTGTGGATGCGCTCATCTGATGTGTTGGTGGCATCGATCAGCGTTTGGACGATCTGCTTGAGCTTGTTGATCTCGCGATGGCGCAGCAACGCTCCGAGGAAACCGTTGGCCCGCTCATTGTCCACTGACTTGACATACAGATCCTGCAATGCGGCCGCATTCGTGGTGTATGAGCCGGACTTGGTGCGTTTGGTGGGTTTCAAACCCATATCTTCGAACAGCACCTTCTGCAGCTGCTTGGGGCTTTGCAGGTTGATTTCGGTGCCGGCATACTCCCAAGCCATTTCCTGCGCTTGGCGAGCCTCGGCGGCAAACTGGTCACGCATGGAAACGAGTCGAACGCTATCGACTTTGGCTCCTGTGCGCTCCATGCCGTGCAGCACGCGGGAAACAGGAAGTTCAATCGCGCGCATCAGCCAGCATTGTTCACGCTCGTCGATAATCGGCCCGAGCGTGACGGCGAGGCTGCGGATAATGGCCAAATCGCGCAGACGATGTTCGTTCGGATCTTCTTCGACCTGATCGTCGTCGAAGTCCAATGTGCCTTGCGAAGGCTGTTCGGTTTCGGTGAAGTGGATGTCGAGGAAGTGCTCGGCCGCCTGTTTGAGGCTATCGGCATGGAAATCCGGTTGGGCCAGATACCCGGCAAGCTTGGTGTCGAACATCGGCAGGTCCATGTCAAGATCGACCGCGCCCAAAAGATGCAGCAATTCTTTATACCCATGCACGATGGTGCGGGAGTGTTCGCTTTTCAGGAACCGCGCAAGCTGTGCTCGCAGGGTATCGGTGATTGGAAGGGGCACTATGGCCGCTGATGTTGCCGTGGCCACGGCAATGGCTTGTGCCGTGGCACGCCCCGGCCTTTCGTCGCCCCATGCGGCCACGGTCCAAGCGTGGCCGACCGCGTCGCCGCAGATGGCATGCCGCTGCGAGCCATCGCCATAGTCGGAAACCGTGAAATCGGCGATTTCACCGGGAACCTTGACTTCGACGCGATGGGCCTTGACCCATTCGTCGAACTGCTCCGGAGCAGTGATGCTCGTGGGTTCCGGCAGGTTCAGATCGAGGCTGCTATCCTGCTCGTTCTGCTCATTATTCGTAGACTCGCCAGCTCCGGATGTGTTGGATGCCTTGGCCCCGGTATTGAAGGTTTTCAGTACACGACTCTTGGTGCGAGGTCCGAATTCAAGCTCCTTGAACAGGGCGTCGATCTGTGCCACGTCCACGGTGCCGAATGTCAGATCCTCGATATCGACGCCTAGATCGACGTCTCGTACCAGTGCGTTGACTTTGCGATTGAGTTTGACCTGGTCGATATTGGCCCGCAGTGATTCGCCTTTTTTGCCGCCGATTTCATCGGCGTGCTCGCAAATGCCGTCGAGGGAACCGAATTGGTTGATCCACTTGGCCGCAAAGCCGTCGCCTACGCCGGGCACACCGGAATATTGTCGGCGGTTTCGCCTCGGAGTGCCGCCAGATCCGGATATTGTACGGGAGTGACTTTGTATTTGTCGATGATGGACTGCGGCGTCATATGCTTCAGGTCTTTGAAGTGATGGCCCGGGTACAACACGGTGACGTTGTCATCCACCAGCTGGAAAGCGTCTCGGTCACCGGACAATACCAGTGTGTGGTAACCGGCCTTGTCTCCCATGGTGGCGAGGGTGGCGATCACGTCGTCGCCTTCGAATCCCGGCTTCTCGATGTAGGTGACGCCGAGGGCCGTGAGCATGCGTTGAATCAATGGCAGCTGGGTGAGCAGCTCTTCGGGAGCCGCCTCACGGGTGCCTTTGTATTGCGGAAGCATCTCATTGCGGAATGTGCCGCCCTTCACATCGAAGGCGACGCCCAGATGGTCGGGCTTCTCCGCATCGATCACCTGCGCGAGCATGGTGGCAAAACCCCAGACGGCGTTGGTGGCCTGGCCGCTGGAGGTGCTGAAGTTGTCGACCGGCAGGGCGAAAAATGCACGGAAGGCCAGCGAGTGGCCGTCCACCACCAGCAATGTTTCATTGGTGGGTACGGTCACGCTGGCCTCTCCCATAGTGTGTTTGTGTTGCTTTACGACTCAGTACGGCGACGCCGATAATCAGCGTTCGCCCGAATCAGAAGGCTTCGGATCGCCGTACTTGGCGATGATGGCCTGAGCCAGGCGCTTCTTGGGGATGCGCTGGTCCATGGAGGTCTTCTGAATCCAACGGAAGGCACCCTGCTCGGAGAAGTCCGCCTTGTCCATCAGCAGACCCTTGGCGCGGTCGACGAGCTTGCGCTCCTCAAGCGTGTCTTCGGCCTTCTTGAGCTTCTCTTCGGTTTCCTTGAGCTGATCGGTGGTTTCCTTGAGCTTACGTTCGCTGCGCTCCACGCTGTCCAGCAAATCGTTGATCTCGGCGAAACGGCCCATGGCCACCTCGAGGGTCGGCAGCAGCTTGGATTCCTCGTACGGCTTGGTGACGTATGCCATGCGCCAGCGCCGGTGGCCTTCTTCACCAGATCGGTCTGGGAGAATGCGGTGAGCATGACGACGGGGGCGATGTTTTCATCGCAGATAATGCCGGCAGCGGTGATGCCGTCCATACGCGGCATCTTGACATCCATGCACACCACATCAGGGCGGTACTTGCGGGTCAGTTCCACGGCTTCCTCGCCGTTGGCGGCCTGACCAACGACCTCATAACCGTTGTCTTCCAGCATGGCGACCAGATCCATGCGGTTCACGGCTTCGTCCTCGGCCACGACAACGGTACGCGGACCGTCCTCGGGCTTGGCCTTGCGCTCAGCAGGTTCGCTTTCATTGGCCACGGCCTTGAGCTCTTCGTCGGTCAGCACCTCATCGATGTTGATACTCGGTTCTTCGGACTTCTTCCTTGCAGCCATGCCAACCTCTTTCTTGAATTACCCAACAATGGGGTTCACAATAATTTCAGCGAACTCCTAACTAAAGTGCCCTCGGTGGGACTCGAACCCACCACCTTCGCATACCCTGCCGAGCTGAGGGCAATTCCTTGTCAGGAATCGCTTCTGACTCAGTTTACCCTCCTGTACATCCTGTTCGCGGTTTCTCTGCGAGCTTTGCCCGCACGCTGAACCGTTCCCGTTTTGTACGGCAGTCAAGAGTAGCGGCTGCGGACGCGGCCTGTCAAATATCGGCGTGTGGGAGAATGGAGTTTCCGTTTTCGCGGAGTGTCCACATAGATGCAGGGTTTACCAAGGTGACCGTGTTCTTTAGGGTGTGCGCTGCGCGAAGACGGTTTTTTATTGGCTGAAGGAGGCCGAAGATGGTTGAAGAGACAAAGAGGCCCTTGCGCCGCAGGCGTTTTGGGTGCATTCTCGAACGCAAGGGTTCGACAGGGGATGTCACGAGCATCGAGCTCGTTATATCTCGCCGATCAATGGTCAGCGTGTGTCGAAACGTTTCGCGCCGGGCAGGCGGGGCGATGCCGAGGATTGGCTCGAGACCGAGAGGTCGATCGTCGATCTGCACCGTCGTGGGATGATGACGTGGATTCCTCACGGGACCGGGATGGGAACACGTTGACGCCGAAGCTGACGTTCGGCGTGTTCGCCGACGGGTATGTGCGCCGGCATCGCAGGAAGGACGGCGCCGAGATCGCGGGCTCGACGTTGCGTAACCTGCGCAATGACGTCAAGCATCTCAAGGAGGCGTTCGGCGACGTGAAACTGGCCGAGTTGACCGAGGAGCTGGTGACCGAATGGTATTACGGGCCGCATCCGAACGGGGAATGGCAGTTCCGCTCGGAATGCATCCGGTTGAAGATGCTGTTGCGGGAGGCGTGTGCGCCGGGCTCCAAGGGCGCTCCTCCCCTGTTGGCGGAGAACCCGTTCACGCTGCCGATCCCGCCCGAGCCGGAGGCCGGGTCGTCGGATATTCCGCCGGTCATGCCCGACGAACTGTACCATATATATAATGCGATGCCGGGCTATACGCGGTTGTCGGTGTATCTCGCGGCCTGTGCGGGCGGCATGCGCATCGGCGAGGTCTGCGGTCTGATGGACATGGACTTCGACTTGGAGAACAAGGTGCTGATGATCCGTCGCAGCGTCAGCCATGGCGCGGATGATCTGGGCCCGTCCCGGATCGGCAGGTTGAAGACGAAGGGTCCCGGCGTACGGTGCCTATCCCGGACATGCTGATTCCTTTGATTCGCATGCATCTCGAGGATCGTCCGGACCAGTCGAACCACATGTTCTTCCAGGCCAAGCGCGGCGAGATCCTGTGTCAGAACACTCTGCGCAACCACTTCATGAAGGCCCGCAAGGCGGCGGGCGTCCCGACCTGCAGTTCCGCACTCTGCGCGTGACCCATGCCACCCGTCTCATGCTCGATGGCAGCAGTCTCAAGGAGACGATGGACGCCCTCGGACATGTGAGGAGGAGACCACGTTGCGGCATTACCTGCGTGCCGTGCCGGAGCATCAGAGGGAGGCTGCGGAACGCACCGCCGCCTATCTGCTGTCCGCGGACCCGTCGCTCGCGATCGCCTCGCTGCCTCCCGCTCCCGCCGGGCTGGACGCGGACGGCGATGCGGGCGACATG
>ENA-OQCF01000459-OQCF01000459.1-human-gut-metagenome-genome-assembly--contig:-NODE-459-length-15996-cov-4.003466_pt1 | contig 15996 bp, 26 predicted proteins | sample MGYA00242756_ERZ504573 | MGnify/ENA primary metagenome ERZ504573 (study PRJEB26092, sample SAMD00036240) | human gut metagenome | host: Homo sapiens | study: EMG produced TPA metagenomics assembly of... | reverse complement strand
GGCCGCGGCACTTCAAAAGCCGGCCCAGAGATGCAGCGGTAATGCCTTGCCCAGACCGGAGACCACGCCGCCGGTCACAAAAATAAATTTTGCCATAAAAATATACCTTCCTTTGTTGTAGAATAAAACTCTCCCATAAAAGGCCCGCTCTCGGCGCACCCCTTTCCCTGCGGGTGCGTGGCGAAGCCTATGTCTCATTCGTTTCTGTCAGCGTACTCTTCCAGCACCTCCTGCGCCACCTCAGCGCGGTCGCGGCGGGTGTCCATAGCCTGTTTTTCAAGGTAGCGGTGCGCTTCGGCCTCGGTCATGTGGGCGTGCTCTACCAGACAGCACTTTGCCCGGCTGACCAGCCGCAGCTGCCCGATCTTGTCCTGCAGGCGGGCGTTTTCCTGCCGCAGTCGCTGCAGGCGGTGGTTGCCGGCAGCCGCCATGTGCATGGCCTGCAAAAACAACGGGGTGGTGAAGGGTTTGCTCAGCAGCAGCACCCCCTGCTCGTTCAGGGGGGCAAGCAATTGCTCAGCCTGTGCGGCCTTTACCAGAAAGACCACACCGGCATCAGTCTGCTCCACAGCGGTGATGCACAATTCGTGCCCGAACTCATCGGGCAGGGGAGCGTTGACCACGATCAACTCAAAATCAGATTCCGACATTCTGCGCCGTGCCTCGGCTCCGCTGGGAATGATCACCGGGCGGCTGTAACCCATCTCGGACAGCCGCGCGGCAATATACTCGTTGGAGTTGGCACCGGCGCTTACGATCAGTGCGCGTCCCATTTTCCGCACTCCTTTCTCCTGCGCTGGCAGGGATCAGATGGCGTTAAAATAGTAGACGCGCTCGTGCTCGGCCCGGTCAGGCGCACTCCGCAGTGCGGCGCAGCGCTTGAGCTCCTCCGAGAAATAGCGTTTAGAAAGCCCCTCTGGCAGCACCCGGCGCAGGAACTCGCTCTCCTCGGCCACCTGCACCGCCTCCTCAAGGGTGGCGGGCAGGGTCTCAAGCCCCAGTCCCTTGGCTTCGGCGGAATCGAACAGGTTGCGGTTCACCGGCGGCTGCAAGACCATGCGCTGCTCAATGCCGTCCAATCCGGCGGCAAGGATCAGCCAATGGCCAGATACGGGTTGCAGGCGGGGTCCGGGCTGCGCAGCTCCATGCGGCAGTTGTCGCCCTTGACCATGGGAATGCGCACCAGCTGGCTGCGGTTCTGGCGGCTCCAGCTCACATAGCGGGGCGCTTCGTCACAGCCAAAGCGCTGGTAGCTGTTGGGCAGGGGATTGGTAAACACGGTCAGTTCCCGGCTGTGTGCCAGCACACCGGCCATAAAGCTGCCGGCAATGCTGTCCGGGGCAATATCGCCCTCAAACAGGTTTTTGCCGTCCATGTAAAGCGAGAGGTTGATGTGCAGCCCGCTGCCGGCCTGCTGGGGCAGGGGTTTGGGCAGAAAGCTGGCGTGCAGGCCGTTGCGCATGGCAATGGCACGGACGATCTGCTTAAAGGTCATCACGTTGTCGGCGGTTTTCAGCGGCCCGGCGTAGCGGCAGTCGATCTCGTTCTGGCCGTTGCCGCTTTCGTGGTGGCTGTGCTGGGGTGCCATACCCATCTGCTCCATGGTCAGGCAGATATCCCGGCGCAGATTTTCACCCGCATCCAGCGGCGCAACGTCAAAATATCCGCCGAAGTCAATGGGAATGCAGGTAGGGTGGCCACGGTCGTCCTTTTCAAACAGATAAAACTCGCACTCGGTACCCACGTTGCAGGTAAGCCCCAGCTTTTGAATTTGCGGTTCACATCCCGCAAAAAGCCACGGCAGTTGCCGCTAAAGGCTGCGCCGTCCGGCTTTTCCACATCGCAGAAGAACTGCATCACTCGGCCTCGGTGGGACGCCACGGCAGGATGGTCACGGTGGAAAGATCCGGCCGCAGTACAAGGTCGCTTTCCTCAACGTGCATAAAGCCCGCAATGGAACTGCCGTCAAAGCACACGCCCTCTTCCAGCGCCTTGGACAGATTGCTGGCCAGCACGGCAATGTTCTTCTGAGTGCCAAAGATATCGCAGAAGGCAAAGCGCACAAATTTGACGTTGTTGTCCTCCACGAAATCCAGAATATCCTGTTGGGTGGAATAGCTCATAAATAACCCCCTTACAAAAACTGCATTTCAAATAAAACGCCCAAAGGCCTGCCCTCAAAAAGGGAGCAGGTCTTTGGCTGGTGTAAGAAATAGGAAAAGGAGAATGGCTAATTGATCCGGCAGCCGGCGGATGCTTATTTTTTTACGCTGTCAGGAGATTATCAGACGTAGTAAAGCATCTTGCTGTAGCTGGGCAGAGGCCAGTAATCCTCGCCGCAGATAGTCTCGGCATCGTCGGCAGCGGCGCGCAGGGCGTCCATCACCGGGAGAACGTTATCGTGGAAGGCAACAGCCTTCTCACTCTCGGTGGGCAGTGCCTTGGCGGCATTCACGGCATCCTGCAGGGTGTCGATGGCATCGCTCATGGTATCGGCGTCAGAAGAAAGCTTTTCCAAAGTCTTGGTCTCGCTGCGCACGCTGATGTGCTCGCTGACAGCAGCTTGGAGGCGGCGGTATTGGCAACCTCGCTCATGTAGGCGTTGATGGCGGGCAGCAGCTGCTTGCGAGCCATCTCCAGCATGGTCAGGGCCTCGATGTTGATGATCTTGGAGTAGTGCTCCAGCTCTACCTCGTAGCGGCTCTCCATCTCCACCTTGGTCAGCACGCCGAACTCTTCCATCAGGGCGATGTTCTTGGGCTCGATCAGGGCAGGCAGGGCAGCAGGGGTGTTCTTCTTGTTGGGCAGACCGCGCTTTGCAGCTTCCTCTTCCCACTCGGCAGTGTAGCCGTTGCCGTTAAAGATGACCCGGCGGTGGTCCCGGATGGTGCGCTTGACCAGCGCGATGGCGGCACTGGTAAAGTCCTCAGCACCCTCCAGCTCGTCAGCGTAGCCCTTCAGTTCCTTTGCAACGGCGGTGTTCAGGATGGTGTTGGCATCACTCAGGTTCTCAGCGGAACCGGGCATACGGAACTCGAACTTGTTGCCGGTGAAGGCAAAGGGAGAGGTACGGTTGCGGTCGGTGGTATCCTTGCTGAACTTGGGCAGGACATCAACGCCCAGATCCATCTTCATCTTGACGGGGCCGGCATAGGGGGAATCGGATGCGATAGCATCGATGACGGCTTCCAGCTCTTCACCCACGAAGATGGAAATGATAGCCGGAGGTGCCTCGTTGGCACCCAGACGGTGATCGTTGCCGGGAGTGGCAACGGAGGTGCGCAGCAGATCGGCGTACTCGTCAACAGCCTTGATGACAGCAGCCAGGAACACCAGGAACTGCAGGTTCTCCATGGGGGTGTCGCCCGGGTCGAGCAGGTTCTCGTGGGTGGTGGACATGGACCAGTTGTTATGCTTGCCGCTGCCGTTCACGCCCTCAAAAGGCTTCTCATGCTGCAGGCAGACCAGACCGTACTTGGGAGCGATCTTCTTCATCATCTCCATCGTCAGCAGGTTGTGGTCGATGCAACGTTGGTGGTGTCGAAGATGGGAGCCAGCTCATGCTGGCAGGGAGCAACTTCGTTGTGCTTGGTCTTGGCGGGAATGCCCAGCTTCCACAGCTCCTCGTCCAGTTCCTTCATAAACTCGGAGACCTCGGGACGAATGACACCGAAGTAGTGCTCTTCCAGCTCCTGACCCTTGGCAGAGGGGGCACCGAACAGGGTGCGGCCGGTGAGGATCAGATCCTGACGGGCCTCGTAATCCTCCTTCTTAATAAGGAAGTACTCCTGCTCGGGGCCGACGGTGGTGGAGACGTAATCCACATCCTTGCCGAACAGCTTCAGGATGCGAATTGCCTGATTGGACAGTGCGTTCATGGAACGCAGCAGGGGGGTCTTCTTATCCAGAGCCTCGCCGGTGTAGCTGACGAATGCGGTGGGGATGCACAGCACGTCATCCTTCACGAATGCGTAGCTGGTGGGGTCCCATGCAGTGTAGCCGCGGGCCTCGCAGGTGGCGCGCAGACCGCCGGAGGGGAAGGAAGATGCGTCGGGCTCGCCGCGCACCAGCTCCTTGCCGGAGAACTCCATGATGGCGGTGCCGTCGCCCACAGGGGAAACAAAGCCATCGTGCTTCTCACTGGTGATGCCGGTCAGCGGCTGGAACCAGTGGGTGTAGTGGGTGGCACCCAGCTCCATGGCCCAGCGCTTCATCACGCTGGCCACAACGTTTGCCACCTCAATGTCCAGCGGAGCACCCTTGTGCAGGGTGTTCTTCAGGCTCTTATAAGTTGCGCTCGGCAGGCGCTCCTTCATCACATGTTCGTTAAAGACCTTGCTGCCGTAGATTTCCATAACATTCGCTGCCATAAATCCTACTCCTTACTTGATCTTATTTTTCTTACCCTTTCGTCTGCATTCTGGTCTGCCGCAATGCCGCACCCAGAAGTACGAAAGCATCTTAACAAAAACGGCGCTGCGAGTCAGGAGGTGACCCACAGCGCCGTTGCTGTCTATGGTTTGATTATAGCCCCGGCGGGCCAAAAAGGCAATTGACAAATCTAACGATTCTGTACAAACAGCTTCCTGCATTTTTGGAGCATCCGCACTTGGTATGACTTATCGGATGGGATTTGCGCCTTTTGTCAGGCCGAACGGTTTAGAAATGGCTCCGCTGTGCTCTGCCATGCTTTAATGTGTTATATTTTTTGTTTTCGTGTTTGTCGCGGCCTCGACGCTTGTCAGGGCAAGGCCCTTCCATCTGCTGGCGCAGACCGCTCGCCTGCTTGAAAGCCCCACCGGGGCTTTCATTGCCTTGCAATCGCAGGGCCGCTCCAAACACATTTTCACGCGAAAGGCCCCGACGGGAAAATGTGTTTTTAATTAAAAATAAAACTTCCGCTGAAGATACCCAGAGTGAAACGGAGGGTATTCAAATCGTTAAATCACCTGAAAGAGGAAGAACTTCAGATAATTCGTCTCCGGCACACCCCACAGGATCGGATGATCCGGTGCCTGCTGTTTCACCTCGATCTGCCGCAGCTGGCGGTGCGCATCCTTTGCAGCGGCGCGCAGCATCTTGATGAACAGCTCCTCGGTGGCAAAATGGGAGCAGCTGGCAGTTGCCAGATAGCCGCCGCGAGGCAGCAGCTTCATGGCACGGTAGTTGATCTCCTTGTAACCGCGCATGGCGTTCTCCACAGTGCGGCGCGCCTTGGTAAAGGCCGGCGGGTCCAGAATGATAAAATCGTAGGGGTGTCCCTCTCTTTCCAAGCGGGCAGCAGCTCAAAGGTGTCCTCGCACAAAAAGTCCATATTGGTCAGACCGTTGCGCTGGGCATTGCGCTGCGCCATGGCAATGGCCTCGGCGCTGATGTCGGCGGCGGTCACACGGGCAGCGCCGCCCGCAGCGGCGTTCAGTGCAAAGCTGCCGGTGTGGGTAAAGCAGTCCAGCACGGTGTGACCTGCCGCAAGGCGTGCCACCGCCCGGCGGTTGTACTTCTGATCAAGGAAGAAGCCGGTCTTCTGGCCGTTCTCGAAATCCACATGATAGTAAACTCCGTTCTCGCAGATCTCGGTCTGGGTGCTTGCCGGATGAGTCTCACCGGGCAGCTCAAACCAGCCTTTGTTCTGCTCAAGACCTTCCTTTGCGCGCAGAGCCTCATCGTTGCGCTCGTAGATGCCGTCGATGGTCTGGCCGTCGGCGCGCAGGACTTCTGCCAGAATGGGGAAGAGGACGGGCTTGAGCTTTTCCATGCCCACGCTCAGGGTCTGCGTGACGAGGATGTTGCTGAACCGGTCCACAGTCAGCCCGGGAAACTGGTCGCTTCGCCAAAAATGACGCGGCAGGCAGAAAGGTCTGCAGGTTCCAGCACGGTCTTGCGGTAGTTCCATGCATATTCCACCCGGCGGCGCCAGAACGCAGCATCAAAGGTGTCGTTGGCATTGCGGGAGATCAGCCGCACGCGGATCTTGCTCTTGAGCGAGATAAAGCCGGTGCCAAGGTAGGAACTTGGTGCTGACCACATCGGCCAGCGTGCCGTTTTCCGGCTCATTTTCCGGGGAATGGAGGATGTCGTTCTCATACACCAGGGGTGCCCGCCCACCAGCAGGCCCTCGGCGTGTTTGTTGACGGTATACACAGGGTAAGCGCGTTCTTTCATATGGTTCTCCTTATCATGGACGAACTCCCTTCGTCCCGCGTTCGCTCGACACGCTTACCGTGCGGGTAGGCTCCCTCACTGAGGGAGCTGGCTGCGAAGCAGACTGAAGGAGTAAAAATCTACCCTTTATAATAGCACAAAATCATGTTATTATAAATAAGAAATGCCAAAAAACCGCATGAAAGAGGGATGCATTATGGAAATCGAACGCAAATGGATGGTGAAGGGCTGGCCGGAGGGGCTGCCCCTCAGGGAGGAATTTGCCATGCGGCAGGGCTATATCAGCGTGCGGCCCACTGTGCGCATCCGGAAGAAGCCCTCACCGGCGGCAGAACGGACTACATCCTCTGCTTCAAATCCGGGGGCGGCCTTGCCCGCGAGGAGATCGAGCGCAGCATCGACAAAGAACTGTTTGATGATCTGGAATACAAGATTATCGCTAAACCTCTCATCCCGAAGCTGCGCCGCAGCTACACCCTGCCGGACGGTTCTGTGCTGGAAGTGAACCATGTGGACGAAGGCCAGCCCACCGAGTTCTGGTACGCCGAGGTGGAGTACCCCACGGTGGAAGCAGCCCTTGCATGGCAACCGGAAAGCTGCGGCCTTGGCGATTACCTCAAGGATGAAGTGACGAACCAGCCGGCCAGAGCATGGGCGAATACTGGGTGGAGACAAGAGGATGAAAAAAGTAAAACTCAAACTGGAACTGCAGTACAACTCCCCGGTGATCCTCACATTTTTCCTGCTGTCACTTCTGGTGCTGTTCCTCGACCAGTGGACGGACGGGTGGACGACGATGCATCTGTTCTGTGTCTACCGCTCCTCGCTGAAGGACCCGCTGTTCTACATCCGGCTGTTCGGCCATGTGCTGGGCCATGCCAGCTGGGACCACTTTCTGAATAACATGCTGCTGCTGCTCGTTGTTGGCCCGCCAATGGAAGAAAAGTACGGCAGCAAGCCGCTTTTGTGCGGCATGGTGTTCACCGCTCTGGTCACCGGCGTGCTGCAATGCGTGCTGTTCCCACGTTCGGGGCTGCTGGGCGCGTCCGGCATCGTGTTCATGCTTATCATGCTTTCGTCGCTGGCGGGCTTCTCCGGCGGCATCCCGGTCACCATGCTGCTGGTTGCAGCGCTGTACTTTGGTCAGCAGGTGTACGATATCATTTTTGTGCACGACAATGTAGCAAACTTCATGCACATTGTGGGCGGCTTATGCGGCACTGCCTTTGGTACTACAGTGCGCTGCACAGCCGCCGCAGGCCGGCAAAAGCGGTGAAGTTTTCCAGCACGAACAGCCGCCGGAAGCGCTGAACCCACTGTGGACATAGGCTGATTTTGAAAAATTTGCAAACAGGTATTGACAAACGAAAAATCCGTGGTTTAATATAGCCAAATTCAATACACTAAACCGTTGAAGCGGAGATAACGGCGAACCATGCCTGTACAGAGAGCCTGCGCAGCTGAGAAGCAGACCGGAAACAGTTCGTCAAGGAAAGTGTGACTTTGCGTTATATTTTCCCGAAATGGACCGCTGAGGGTGCAGGGAACTGCGGAGAACTTTCGCCGCACAGTATTCTGCAACGTAGGGCATACGTCAGTTGCCGGGGATGTGTTGGCATCCCGCCAAGTGCATGGGGTCATGTCCATGAAGTCAGGGTGGCACCGCGGATAAAAGGCCAAATTTTATTCGTCCTTGACAGAAGAGAATTCTTCTGTTAGGGGCGTTTTTCTTTTCCACTCCCTCGGCAGAAGAGCCGGGGGAGTTTTTGTTTTAGGGCTCCCTTGTTTCCGGCACTAAGGCTCATGCCTGCGGCTGCGGCCACGAAACCCTGAACAAAACAAATGCACCCGGTTGCTGCGGTTCTGCCCACAGGCCGGGTGCATTTTATATTTTAGGAAAAATTACAGGTCAATGCGCGGGGAAGCTGCCATGGCCCAGAAGTTCAGCTCGTGCTCTGAGCAGGCATGGAAGATCTCGCGGCAGCGGGCAAGGCGTTCGTCGCTCAGGCCTTCACAGACTTTTTCTGCAAACGCGGCCCAGTCGCGGCAGGCCGCCTCATAGCCCTTGTCAGCATAGTCCACCACCAGTGCACCATAAAGGGTATCCTGCACGGAAGGCTTTTCTTCCAGCAGTTTCTGGAAGATCCAGCCATAACTCAGCATACAGGCAGGCAGGCCATCATGCACTCGGCTGCGCCCTCGCCGTTTTTGGCGGCTTCGATCATAGAGTCCACATAGGCACGGTTCTCCGGCCGCAGCGGCAGGCTCTGGATGCTTCATCGGTCAGTCCAAAGTGCTTGAGATAGTGCAGGCGGGCTGCATCCTCGCTCTCATTCACGAAGGAAAGCAGGGAATAGTAGGTGCGGATGGTCTGCATATCCTTTGCCTTGGTCATGCCCCAGGCAAACACCTTGGCATATTCCCGCAGGTAAAGACTGTCCTCCACGATGTAGCCCTTGAAGCAGGCTTCATCCAGTGTGCCATCCGCAAGGTGGGTCAGAAATTCTGAGTGCAGACATTTCTCCCACACAGGCAGACTTTCCTGCACCAGCTGCTGCACAAAGGTCTGCTCACTCACCCACAAACTCTCCCTTCAGTGCAAACATATGGTCCATCGGGCCGGAGCCGTGGCCCAGATCCAGCATGGCAGAAAGACAGCCGGAAATGTAGGCCCTTGCGCGCTCCACCGATGCATCCAGATCATAGCCCTTTGCCAGATTGGACGCAATGGCGCTGGACAGGGTGCAGCCGGTGCCGTGGGTATTGGGGTTTGCAATGCGCTTGCCGCGGAACCATTTGCCGCAGCCGTCCCGCCACAGAAGGTCGTCGGCATCATTGATCTGGTGGCCGCCCTTGCACAGCACGGCACAGTGGTATTTCTCGCTGATCAGCTTTGCAGCGGTCTCCATTCCGGCCGCATCGGTGATCTTCATGCCGGAAAGGATCTCAGTCTCCGGAATGTTGGGGGTGACCACCTCTGCCATGGGCAGCAGCTTTTCGGTCAGTGCCTGCACGGCATCGTCCCGCAGCAGCTTGGAGCCGGAGGTGGCAACCATCACCGGGTCCACCACGATATGCTTTGCGCCGTAGGTGTGCAGCTTTTCGGCGATCACACCGATCAGCTCTGCCGAGGATACCATGCCGATCTTGACGGCATCCGGTAGATGTCGGTAAAAATGGCATCGATCTCCTGTGCCAGAAATTCGGGCGTGGCTTCAAAAATGCCGGTCACACCTGTGGTGTTCTGGGCAGTCAGTGCGGTAATGGCGCTCATGGCGTACACGCCGTTTGCAGTCATGGTTTTGATATCGGCCTGAATTCCAGCACCGCCGCTGGAATCGCTGCCGGCAATCGTCAATGCAGTTTTCATGGTTACAACTTCCTTTGCAAAAAATGCGGAAATGCCCGCAAGGAGGCACCTCCGCACTTTAAAGCAGCAGTATCTCCCTACGTTGGCATTGTCCAAATCAGGTCACAGGTCTGGGCAAACAGCCCACTCTCAGCCTGCTTTTGCAGGCTCCCTTTTTTCTGCGTTCAAGAATACCACAGTGCCGCTGCATTTGCAAGGGGATGGCCCTTTTCAATCGGCCCGCTGCGTGGTAAAATGGAAAAAACAAAGGGGGGAATACCATGAACATCACGGTCTATCTTGGAGCAAATGCGGGCAATGATCCTGTGCTGGCGGCAGCTGTCCGGGAACTGGGCAGCTGGATCGGTGCAAACGGTCACCGCCTTGTGTACGGCGGCTCCCGCAGCGGCCTGATGGGCCAGCTTGCCCAGAGCACACTGGACGCAGGCGGCACGGTGACCGGTGTGGAACCGCAGTTCTTTGTGCAGCAGGAGCTGCAGCACGATGGCCTGACCGAGCTGATCGTCACCAAGGACATGACCGAGCGCAAGACGAAGATGATCGAGCTGGGCGATGCCTTCATCGCATTCCCCGGCGGTACCGGCACGCTGGAAGAGATCGCAGAGGTAATGTCCAAGGTCTCGCTGGGCCAGTTGGACGCGCCCTGCATCCTGTATGATCTGAACGGCTACTACGACAGCCTGAAAGCACTGCTTGCCAAAATGATCGAGAAAGGCCTTTCCACGCCGCAGCGCCAGCAGGGCATCCGATTTGCGGCGAATCTGGAAGAGATCACAACAATTTTGAATAAAGCCTAAAAGGAAACGCTTCCCGGCCGGGGAAGCGTTTCCTTTTTATATCATTCTCCCAGTGCAGTGCGGAGGTTCGCAAGGACCTTCTGGCTCAGCAGCACAAAAGCCTGCTTGGTGCGTCCGGCAGAAACATTCGCGCAATGCACATTCTCACGGGCAAAGAAGCCTTCACCCACCGGGCCGGCAGCGGCACGGGTGTCACAGAAAAAGTGGGTGCCCGGCAGAGCAAGCCACTGTTCCAGAGCAGCAGAGTCAAAGCCCGGGCCGATGGAAGTGTTGAACAGCACCTTGCCTGCGCCCAGCTGTGCAAATTCGTCCTTGCCCAGCAGCAGGACATTTTTGTTCAGGCAGGTGAACACCACCTCGCTCTCGGTCAGCAGCTGTGCCAGCGGCTTATAGGCCATGCCCACAGCTTCGGCATCCGGCTTGCGGGTGCGGCTGTAATAGGCAATGTCGGCACCCATGAACTGCAGCGCGTCGGCGATCATTTTGCCGGACACACCCAGCCCGATGATGCCTGCCTTCAGCCCGGTGATCTCCACCGGCTCGTCCCGCAGCATGGGCATCCCAAAACCGTGCAGGATGCCGGTGAGCTCATGCAGGACGTACTCCACAACGCCGCGGTCGCGTAGTCCCGGATGCCCAGCACTTTGATGCCGCGGGTGCGGGCGTAGGCGATATCCACATTGGCGCTTTCCTCAGAATACAGGCTGCAGCACATGCCGATGTAACGGATATTCGGGCAGCGCTCGATCACATTTTTGCCCATGCGGGAGGTGTAGCTCAGAAGCACGGCATCGGCATCTCCGATGCGCTGCACGATCTGGTCATCGCTGGCCGGGATATCGCGGTACAGCACCACTTCTTTTGCGTACTGATGCAGCGCTTCCTCGGCGGAAGGGATCAGGCTTACCGGCTCAATGGCCACCAGTTTGTTGAACATCTGCAAAGCCCTCCTTTAATAGAAGCATACGGGGGAGGAGAGGTTGCGCAGCAGGGAAACTACGCTCCAACCGGCAATGGCGCTGGTGGAAGAGCAGATATCCACCATGGCCTTCACGCCCTCGATCTCAGCGGTGATGCAGTGGTCGTCGCCCACCCAGCCGGGTACCGAGTGCATGGTCACGCCGGTGATCTCCGGGCCGGTGGTGGCCAGCGATGTGGCAACAGCCACATTCACGCGGCGGGGGAAGGTGGCAATGGCCTGCTTGGCATTGCCGGTGAACACGGTGGTCTTTTCGGTATCGGTCAGCAAGTGGTCGGCCCATACCGGCGTGTTGCGGAAGCCCTTGGCTCCGGTGTGGGTCTCAATGCCTGCCGTCTCGGCCAGCTTCTGAGCCTCGGCCATCAGAGTGACGGTCTGCAGCACATCAAAGCCGCCAATGGCACCGCTTGCCAGATGCACCTTGCACCGCCCTCCACGGCAGCGGCCTTGACCTGCTCGTAAAAATCAAGGTCCGCAAAGGCACCAATGGAAATAATGACCAGATTCACGCCTCTTTTCAGTACAGGCACAGCCATGGCGCGCACAGCCTCCACCGAAGCGGTCTCCACGATGTACTCCGGCTCCAGCGCCAGCAGGGCATCCACATCGTCACACACGGCACAGCCCACCGTTTCGGCAGTCTTTTCCGCCGAAGCACGGGTACGGCTGGTCACGCCCACCAGCTCATAGTCCGGCAGCAGACCGTTCTTCCATGCGTTGGCCACAATGCCGCCCAGAAAGCCGCAGCCTACAATGCCAAATTTTGTTTTCATATCCTAAACTCCTTTTTCTGCTTTTTCCAAAGAAAACAGCATATTCCATTAAAGTATATCATATCAAAACAAAAAATGATATAATAAGGCGCAAGAAAGGAGAAGGCTATGTCGAAAACAAAGGAGCTTTTCTGGACGTTTTTCAAAATTGGTGCGTTCACGTTTGGCGGCGGTTATGCCATGGTGGCTTTGCTGCAGAATGAATTTGTGGAAGAAAAAAAGTGGGTGACAAAGGAAGAATTTCTGGACATGGTGGCAATTGCGGAGTCTACGCCCGGCCCGGTGGCGGTGAACAGTGCCACCTATATCGGCTACAAGATCGAGGGTGCGGCAGGTGCGGCAGCGTCCACGGTGGCGGTATGTCTTCCGTCCTTCGCGGTCATTTATCTGATCTCGCTGTTCTTTGACCAGTTCCTCCGCCTTTCGGTGGTGGCAAGTGCGTTCCACGGCATTCAGGTGTGTGTGATCTATCTGATCCTCTCGGCGGGCCTGAAAATGCTGAAGCAGCTGGAACGGAGTGCTTTCAATATTGTCATCCTGACCACGGTTGCGGCAGCATGGTGGGCTGTTCCATTGCAGCAGTGTCCTTCTCTTCCATTTTTTACATCCTGTTCAGCGGTGCGGCCGGGCTGCTGGTGTATGCAGTACAGCAGCTGCGGAAGGGGGAAAAGAAGCCGTGATCTATGTAGAACTTTTCTGGAATTTCCTCATGATCGGTGCGTTGTCCTTCGGCGGCGGCTACGGGATGATCTCGCTGGTGCGGGAAACGGTCTTAGGACACGGCTGGCTGACGGAAGGCGAATTCCTCAGCTTTATTGCGGTGTCAGAGTCCACACCCGGCCCGCTGGCCATCAATATGGCCACCTTCATTGGTTCTTCACAGGGCGGCTTCTGGGGCGCGCTGTGCGCCACGCTGGGTGTGGTGCTGCCGTCTTTTGTCATTATCCTGCTCGTTGCATCGGTGCTGCAGAACCTGATGAAGTATGCGGGAGTCAACGCAGTTCTTGGCGGCGTTCGTCCCTGTGTGGTGGCGATGATCCTTGCAACGGCAATCAATATGGCACTTTCCACACTGCTGGGCTTTGCGGGCCGCAGCACCGACTTTGTACCGGATGCGCGCTCCATTGCAGTGTTTGTACTTTTGTGGGCGCTGCATCTGCTGTGCCGCAAAAGGAACGGCAAGGCACCATCCCCCATTCTCATGATCCTGATTTCCGCAGGGCTGGGCATCCTGTTCTGGGGAGCATAAAAAATAACGCGCCGGGTGGTTCTCGTTGAACGATCCGGTGCGTTTTGTTGTAAAAAGCCGGGCACAGGAAAACTCATGGCTCCCTGTGCCCGGCTTCAGCTTTTATTGGAATTTAGGCGCTGTGCGATCAAGCGGCAACAGAAGAAGCAACTTCGCTGGAAGCAGCCTCAGAAGAAGCGGCCTCAGAAGAAGCGGCCTCGCTGGAAGCAGCCTCAGAAGAAGAACCGTTCTCCTCTGCAACAGCGGAAGAAGCGCTCTCCTCGGCCTCAGCAGCAACAGAAGTGCTGGTAGAAGCAGCCTCGGAAGAGGATGCAGCAGTGGAGGAAGCAGAACCGCCGCAAGCGGTCATGCCAACAGCCAGAGCCAGAGCAACAACAGCAACACAAACATTCTTGAGTTTCATATCTAAAATCTCCTTGCCATACGCAATGTATTTTGCAGAAGGCCCTAATCAGGAAGTAGCCTTTCTGCAAGTTGGATATTCTAGTCTTTTTTGCGAAAAAATCAAGAGTTTTTTTGGCTAAGAAGTGAGATTTCAATGATAATCTACGATTTTGTTATAATTTATCGCTAAAAGTCAAAGAGTTTTTGTTAAACTGATCGAAGCACAGGGAGACTCAGGAAAGAATTTTTTACCGCGTTGTAATCACTTTGTAATTTCTTTCATTGTTTGTTCACTTAAATCAAGACGGGAATGCATGTTTCTTAAAGAGAAATAAAGAAATGCAAAAGTGAGGATGATGCGGCTCCGGAAACGGAAAAGAACCATTTGTCACCTGACAGTTGACCTGCGGAGAAAGAAAAGATGGTAAACTTTGTGCAGCGAACCTGAACAAAAATATCAAAAAAATGACAAGTGCTATTTGAAAGTGATTTTTATTGGACATAAAAAGTGGATAATACAGACACAGCAGGGGATGAACGGGCTCCCTGAAAATAAAACATGTGTTTTGGAGGAAATAAAGATGAAGTACTATGTTACATTGACCGGACTCAACTACCGCTTCGGCACTCAGCCGTTTACAGTAGGCCAGAAGGTAAAACTGGTCAAAGAGCCGGAGAACTGACTTTGACCACGAAGCCACTCCGCGCAGAACTGCCGGGTCTGGGCAAGGTGGGTTATGTGGCCAACACACTCACACCGTGCTGGGCGTGACTGTTACAGCGCAGGCCGCATCTATGATAAGATCGGCGCTGCTGCCACCGCAAAGGTGAAGTATGTGCTTGCCAATGCGGTGGTATGCAGCGTAAAGGCGGCGGATATGGGGCAGACTGGCCTGCCGCCGGTCGATCCGGCTACGGGTCTGCCCTTTGGCAGCGAAGAAGATGCCATCGCATTCTGACAGAAAAGCCCATCACACTGTATTTTGTGTGACGGGGCTTTTCTGCACCTTTTTGCTTCGGCGCACATACACCGGGCAAAGGGGGAATGTATCGTGAACCAGATCGTTTTCACTGCGTGGGTGCTGCTGTTCCCGGCGGCGTGCACTACACTGGGGGCAGCAGGCGTGTTTTTGCTGCGGCGGCGGTCGCGGCCCTGCACGCAGCGCATCCTGTGCGGCATGGCAGCGGGCATCATGCTGGCAGCCAGTGTGTGGAGCCTGCTGCTGCCTGCTATCCAGCGCGGACAGACTTTGCCGCTTCCGGCATGGATCCCATCGGCAGTGGGGCTTGTGCTTGGCGCAGTGGGCCTTTTGCAGGTGGAACAGTTTGCCGGGCAGCTGCTGGCAGGCGGGACCGGGCACGGCGGACGTATGGTGCTGGCTGTGACATTGCACAACCTGCCCGAGGGTATGGTGGCGGGCCTTGCCGCTGCACTGGCATTGACCGGGGAACCGGATGCCATCAGCGGTGCACTGGCACTGAGCCTTGGCATCGGCCTGCAGAATATCCCGGAAGGTGCAGCAGTCAGCCTGCCGCTGGCCCATAACGGCCGCACCCGCAGTCAGGCGTTTTTTGCGGGAGCGGCTTCCGGGCTGGTAGAGCCGTTGGGGGCATTGCTTGCCTTTGCTCTGGCCGAATGGGTCAGTACTGCGCTTCCGTGGCTGCTCAGCGCAGCGGCGGGCTGTATGGTGTGCGTGACCGCACAGGAGATGATCCCGCAGGCCGTGGAGGGCGACGAGCCTGCCGGTGTTGTAAGCATCGTGCTGGGATTTGCGCTGATGATGGCACTGGATGTGGCATTGTAAGAAAAAAAGGCTGCTGCAAAATCAATGCCGTTAAAATAACAGGATAAAAGCAAAGCGCAGTACAAAACGCGAAAGCGCAGAGAATGTACTGCGCTTTTTGGATTTTAGAGAACATCACATTTTCTGACTTTGGGCTATCCTATTTGATCGTTTCATGCGTGGGCCGTGAAATGATACCTCCCACCCCTTGCAATCTGCCTGCGTTTATGGTACAATATTCTGGCATTCAGAAGGATGTGTCGGACAGCGCCTGCTGCGTGGTTCGGCATACGGATGCGGGTCCTGTACGATGGATTCGCTGTGAACCAGGTCAGGTGGGGAACCAAGCAGCCTTAAGCAGTGCGTTCGTGCGTTTCAGTAAGCCTGCATCCGTATGCGAGTTACGCAAGGCGGGGACAAAACCCCGTCAGCGCTGTCCTTTTTATTTTGCAGGAAAGGGGAGAGAACCATGTACCGTGCCTTGTACCGCAAATGGAG
>ENA-OQCF01000458-OQCF01000458.1-human-gut-metagenome-genome-assembly--contig:-NODE-458-length-16008-cov-10.091304_pt1 | contig 16008 bp, 16 predicted proteins | sample MGYA00242756_ERZ504573 | MGnify/ENA primary metagenome ERZ504573 (study PRJEB26092, sample SAMD00036240) | human gut metagenome | host: Homo sapiens | study: EMG produced TPA metagenomics assembly of... | reverse complement strand
CGTCAAGCGCCTCGGCCGGCGTCTGTGCCAAGCGGGCGCGAATGCCCTCGACCTCAACCTCGCCCAAGCGAATGGCCTCGCAAAAAACTGATCGTGCGACGGATGCACGTGGGGACCGCGATATCGGCCATGACGACCGACACGCCGGCGCGCACCAGACGAGCAGCCACACCCGTGGCGATATCGCCGGCGCCGCGAACATAAACGAGCATTCCCGGGGCACCTCCCTGTGCTACGGTTTATCAGAGCAAAAGCGGTTCTGCCGCTACGCTAATGATTATTTCTTATCACAGCATTATACGGCGGTGAACAGATGGAAACGATTAACGGGGGCCTTGCCTCGGCGCTCAAGATCGAGCCGGGCATTACCGCAATTATCGGCAGCGGTGGCAAGTCGACCCTGCTAAAGACGCTCGGCCTTGAGCTTATGCGCGCCGGCGGCCGCGTGCTCCTCTGCACCACCACGCATATGTTTCCCGTCGCCGGCGTGCCATGGGACGGGTCGAACCGTCGCCTGGACGCCGCGCCCTGGAAGCCAGGTGCCTTACACGCCCCAGGCTGCACCTGCGAGGCCTGCTCGGGGCTTGTGCGGGGAAGCATCTGCCAAGCTGGTGTCTTGGACCCCGAGACGGGCAAGCTCTCCTCCCCTGCCGAGGCGCTCGACCAGCTGGCGCAGCGCTTTGACTACGTCCTGGCCGAGGCAGACGGCAGCAAGCGGCTCCCGCTCAAGGCCCACGCCGCCTGGGAGCCGGTAATTCCCTCTGGCACAGCCGACATCGCCTGGATCGTCGGCGCTTCGGGGCTCGGCAAGCCCATCAACGAAGCCGTCCACCGCCCCGAGCTCTTTTGCGAGCGTTGCGGCTGCGAGCCCACCGACGTTGCCACGCCCGAGCGCGTCGCCCAAGTGCTCAATGCCGAGATGCAGGCGCTGGAACTCAACAATGCCCGCATCATGCTCAACCAAGTCGACACGCTTGCCGACCCAACGATGGCAGATCGCTTCGAGGCCGCCCTCGGCCGCCCCATCGTCGCCAGCAGCCTCAAGTAGCCGGCGCCACCCTGGCGCCCTTTCTGCTAGCGAGGCGCGTAGCAGGCCGCGATATGCTCCGAGACGCGGCGCTGGCCCTTGGCGGTGTCGACATCCCACAACTCGTAGGCACGTGCCTCGACCAACTGGACATCGGCGCGGCCGCGCAGCAGCGACGATCCGCCATCCTTGCCCTTAAGACCCATAAGGTCGGGAAAGAGACTCGCAGGGAACAGCACCGGCGAGGCGGGTTCACCGTTTAGGGCAAGACGCACGGGCGCAACGCCGCCGTTGGCCTTAAAAGCACCGGCGAGTGCCTCAAAGGAATCCGAACTCACGAGCGGCTGGTCGCCCGGCAAAAAGAGGCAGCCCTTCCAGCCGCGATCGGCTCCCCAGGTAAGACCGGTGCGCACACTCTCGCTCCTGAGCGCGCCATCGTGCAGCGCGCACGCGCAGCGCAGCTCACGGCAAATCTCGGCAACTTGGGGCCACCGCGTCGTAACAACAACGTCAAATCCTTTGGGCACCGACTCAATCGTCCGCTGAATCAGCGGCTTTCCGCAGATATCGGCAAGCATCTTGTTAGAGCCAAACCGCTTGCCCTCGCCCGAAGCCATAATGACGCAACCAAGTTTCATGGTGATACCTCCCCTGAAGCCATCGTACCCATAACTCGCGCCGCGGGCGAATAAAGATAGCGTCCTGGCCGTTGGCCGTCTTATAACACAGCGACGCTTTCGTTATTTGCGACCATGTGGCATTTGTGGCACAGTGAGCCCAAACTAATTTTTAGGAAGGCACCCATGACCCCCGCACAGATTGAGTTTTACAAGCGTCTTGCGCACAGCCTGGCGCTACAGTTTGGCCCCAGCTGCGAAATCGTCGTCCACGATCTGGAGACCGAGGACATGGACCACTCTATCGTGGTGATCGAAAACGGCCACGTCAGCGGACGTAAACTGGGCGACGGCCCCAGCCACATCGTGCTCGAGTCCATGCACGAGGATGCCACCGAGGTCCACGACCGCGCGCCGCACCTCACCAAGACCGCCGATGGCAAGCTGCTCAAATCGTCGACCATCTTCATTCGCGACGACGCTGGCAACCCCGTTGGCATTATGGGCATTAACTTTGACATCACGCTCATGAAGGCGTTTGAGCGTTCGCTCGAAGCGCTCACCGGCACAGGCGACAAGGGATACACCGTGCCCGAGCCCATCACCAAAAACATCGGCGACCTGCTCGAAGATCTGCTGCGCGAGTGCGAGCAGTACGTGGGCAAGCCCGCCGCCCTCATGACCAAGGACGAGCGCATTCGCGCTATCGGATACCTCGACCGCCGCGGCGCGTTCCTTATCTCCAAATCGAGCGAGCGCGCCTGCGAGTTCTTTAGCATCTCCAAGTACAGCTTCTACAGCTATCTCAACGAGGCCAAGGCAGAGGCCGACGACAAGTAAACGACCCACCTGAACCATCCTCCCCTTAGTACGAGTTCTTGAATGCGCGAATCCGGGCATCGGTGACAAGGCAAGTTCCATATAATCGAAGGGCTAGACAGTTCGAAAGGATGGGACAAGATGAGGTCGAGCAACGCATCGCGCAGCGGCCGCGGAGGCACCGCGCCTACCGCCAGGCATGCGAAACACGCGTTTGACGAGGGCGAAGACGATCTGTTTGCGTTGAGCCTCGACGATGTAATGAGTGACCGCCCTTGGACCGCCGATGAACTCATGGGCGGCGGAGCTCGCCCGACAAGTGCAAAGCCCGCACCTTCCGCCACACCCGCACCGGCATCCGTGCCCGCGGACGACTTTGCCACCCGTCCCATCGTGCAGACGACGCGTAAAGCCGCCCCTGTGCCCCACCCCATCAGCGATCCATCCGAGACGGCGGCGTTTCTCGCTGCAGCGGCACAGCGTCATGCGCCCAGCAGCACACCCGCGGATGCCGCCCCGCAGCAGTCGGCATACACGGCTCCCGAGTACAACAAGACCGGCGTAAAGGACGCATCGGCATCGTCGTATACCCGTGGCACCGAGGAAGAGCCGCCGCACTTCTCCGAGTTTCCCCAAGCGGCAAAGGTTGTCTTTATCGCCATCATCATCGCTCTGCTCGGCGTGATCGCGTTTGAGGGATTCCAGCTGTTCCGCGGCCCCACTGCGTCCGAATCGGCAACGCAGCAAAAAGAGGACGACAACCAGTACCTGGACATCAACACCCTCAAGGGCGACCCCAACGACGGAGACGAGTAACGAGGGTTAAGGGAGGGCCGGAAGAGCCGACAGCACGTTACGGCTCCAAAAGCCCTGCCATAAAGATGGGCAGATACAGCACGTCACCATCGCGGTGAAGATTACATTCCGCAAGTACCAGGCGCGATCGATTCCGTAACCCTTCGTTGCCAGTGCGTTATCGAGCGCCGCGTGGGACTTAAAGCTTTTGCCCGATTTGACCTCGATGGCAATCACTTCCCCATCGAGCGTCTCTTCCACAAAATCGAGCTCACCGACTTTTTTGGACGTAAAGTAGCGCAATCTAAATCCATGAGCTTTGAGCTCTTGGGCAACGAAGCCCTCAAACGACGCCCCCATGTTCATGCCAAAGGCGTCTTCTGCCTCTCCATCAAAAACGCCTTGAGCGACCCTTTTGGAATACGACGACATGAGCATTCCGGTGTCCAGGTAAAACAGCTTAAATAGATTTCGCTGCTCCCCCAATAAAAGGGGTGTCACGGGCGCGTTACGTTATACACGGGAAGCGCAACGCCTGCCTCCGATAACCAGAGAAAATGGTCTGTCACCTGCGAAAAACGTTTGACGCCGTTAATCGACGACAGCTTGAATCGCTTGTTTTTGGAGCCAGCCTCGCTGGGAATCAAATCATAGATATCGCGAATAACCAAGCGTAGCTCGGGCGGAGCGTACTTTGCAATGTCATCGCGATACAGGGCATGAAGATCGCGGTGAATGTTCCGAACCTCGTCGACATTGCGCGTCGCCAAGAAGGAATTGACCGCGTCGGGCATGCCTCCCACCACCACATACTGATGGAACAGATCGAGCAAGCGGTCATACAGGTAGCCGGGGAGCTCCTCCTCATCCTTTAGACAGCCCCTGAGCATGTCAAACACGCTGGCACCAACGCCATTTGCCCAGCAAAACTCCTCAAAGTCGAGCGGTACATCTGGACCTGCTCGACATACCCCACCGGCAGGGAATCGATGCCCTCGAGCTCAACGCCAAGGAGCGATCCGGTAAGGATGTATCGAAAGTCGCCGCGCTGGACCAGGTATTTGATAAACGTCACCATGTTGGGGCATCGCTGCACCTCGTCGACAACCACGACGGTCTTGTTCGCAACCATCGGCTGCGTTGCAGCGATAGACATGCGCATGAGCAGGTCGTCCGCACTTTTCGCCGCCAAAAACGAATCGCGCACGGACGCGTCGGCGATAAGGTCGAACGTCACAACGTTTTCGAACGATTCGTTTGCAAAGACGTTGACCAAATATGACTTTCCTACCTGTCGGGCGCCCTTGACCAAAAGAGCCTTGTTAGGCGACGAGGCAAGCCAAGATTCAAACTGTGCTTTCGCTTTTCTCTGTAGCATAAGCGCACCCCTTATTACGTGCTGTTTGAGCACTAGGATACACTTTTCCATAGTAATTAGGTGCTCATTTCGACACTTTTTCGAAGTTCTAAAGTGTGTATTACGACACTTTTCCGTACTTTTACATGGGAGATTTCGACACTTTTTCGGATTTGAGCCTAGCAGCAGCCGGCGAAATCAAGCGCTGCTTGCGCGTCATTTCGCAGGCGGCGCTTGATTTCCGTCCACGCGCGCTGATAGACTCCATCGTGCCCGCAAGGAGTGGGCGCGTTTTATCCAGAGTCGGGGTAGAGAGTTGGCTCCAAGATCCCGACGCCAACCGGCCAAGAGGCACGGTGGCCCTGCCAACATCGATGAAAGGAGTCCGTATGGACAATTTCTTCGTGCGCAACGAGCGCAACTTCCACAATCTGGCAGCCAAGCCAAAACGAATGCATCTTCTGGACAAGCCGAACGGCTACGCTTCGGCCATGGTCAAGAGCAGCCTCTCCCACCAGATGCGCTTTACGGTACAGAAGTTCGAGGAAGAGCTCTGTGCTGCCGGCAATCCGCATGTGTTGCAGATCAAGCTGCTCGGAGATGACTCGCGCGAGCCGTCGAGTTGGAAGCTCTTTGCCGACGGCGCGTGTGTCGCAAGCGGGTCCGGAGCCTTTGCCCGCAAGTGCTTCTGCGAAGGCGCCGAGATGTTCCTGGACCTGTGCCGCGATGCCGTCGAGACTGCCGAGCTGCGCCATTGGAGCCAGAGGGAGTACGAGCTGTTGAGCGCCGCGCGTGGGGTTGTGGAGGGGGTGTAGGAACAGAAGCCTCATGACGGTGGCCTCAGCTGGAATGACGTATCGCTCGATAAATGATCTCAACAACGTAGCCGATGCGCTGCATTTCACCTCAAAGGCATTGAGCGATCGGGCGGCGTCTAGCATTTCTTTGATATCCCCAATTGATTGTTCCGAGAAAGTCTCTTCTCGCCCTCATAATCGCCCTTACGAGAAACTTGGGCGAGACAGGCGTCCATATGCCGTCTCTAAACTAACGAGCCGTTCGCGGAAAGAACATCTGGCTAACGTGGGCCAAAGATATACTGGTATCGTTGCAGCAATTATGGAAGATCGGTGCCGCCAATGACCTCCTTGAAATTCCCCAGGCGCTTTGCGCTTAGCCTGCTCGTCCCGTTGTCCGCCGCCGTAGCGCTGGCTTTGCCCTCAACCGCCCTCGCCGCGTCAGACCCGAACCCGCCCAGCATATCCAACGTGACGATATCCGCAACGGCCGTCACGGCAGGCTCCACGCTGCGTGTCGGCTACGATGTGGACGACCCCGATGGGGTGCGGTCAGTCACGCCGATAGTCGAGGTCGTCGTCGATAGCGATGACGGGGGCCAAGGCAACAGCTCCCGTCTCGCCTTCCAGTCGACCGGCGACACGACCGCGGGCTTCGATATCCCCACCTCCCCGAGCGACCAGCCCTGCAGGTATCGCATCATCGGCCTCGGCGTGACCGATAGCCTTGGATGGGTTACCGATGTCTACGACGCGGCGTATGCCGAGGAGAAGGGGCTCGACTGTCCGACCTTCGCCACCAGCCCCCTCGTCTATGAGGTGACCGAGGGGCCCGCGGACCAGAACCCGCCGACCGTGTCCTCCGTGTCGCTCTCGAGCAGGGGGGTCGCGACCGGCGCCGACTTCCACATCTCTTGGTCCGTCGCGGACCCGGACGGCGTTCGCTCCGTTTCCCCCATACTGCAGCGGGGCTGGGGGGATAAGGACGACGGCTGCTCCGTTTCGTCGGCCTATTATCACGGAGGCTCGTCTATCGACGGGTTCGACCTCACATTCGACAGCAATAGGATCGGAAGGCACAGGCTGATCGGCCTTTCGGTCACCGATGGCCTAGGGTTCGAGACCGATATGTACGAGAGTTCCTACGCCAGGGCCAACGGCATCTCGGGCGCGACTTTCTCGGTCGCCGACCCGAGCGAGCTGTGCTTCGAGGTGACCGGCAGCGCGATCGACCGGAACCCGCCCGCGGTCTCGAACGTTTCCATCTCCGCGAAGAGGGTCCCCGTCGGCGGGGTCCTCCGCATCTATTGCAATGTAGGCGACGCGGACGGCGTGAAGTCTGTCTCCCCGATCCTCGGCGATCCCGGCTATGTCGAGGACCCGAACTCTGCAAAGGCCCGTAAAACGTTGAGCTGCAGCTACGATGCGGCAAGGGGCTATATCGAAATCGAGTTCCCCACGTCGCTCTCGATGGGCTCGTTTGAGATCCATGCCCTCGCGGTCCTCGACAAGGCGGGTCATGAGTCCTTCGTCTACAGCTCCGCCTACGCCGAGCGTAACGGCAAGGCAGACGTTCAGACCTTTGATGTCGACGACGCGGGGGACGTCACCTTCGACGTGACCGCCCCGCTGTATGCCGCCACCAAGGGCGACGGGCAGGCGTATACAAAGGGCGGCGGGGTCGGCCTGACCTTCCGCTTCAGCGGTCCTCTCGATGAGTTCACGCGTCTCCTCGTGGACGGAACTGAGGTCTCCGCTGGGAACTACACCGCAACCAGGGGCAGCACGATTATCGACCTCAGGCCGGCCTATCTGGACACGCTCGCCGCCGGCGGACACACCATCACGGCCGTCTGGAAGGACGGGACGGCGACCGATGCATCCTTCACCGTGGAGGGGAAGGGCCAAGGGGGACAGACGAGCGGAAAGGCCGACGTAGATTCACCCGGCGACAACAAAAGTGATCCTGCACTCCTGAAAAGGACGCCGACGAGGCGTCTACAAAAAGGTCGGGGCGCACGACAGCCGATGAACCGAAGCTCGCCGCAACCGGCGACTCCGCTTGGATGGCCAGCATCGCATTGGCCATGGCGGCCACGGCCTGCTTCACGGCAGCGAGAAGGCTTGAGCCCAAGCAGTGTGGGCACGAACAGTAGCTCAAAGCGAACTCAACTGGGAAGGTCAGATGAATAGCCGTCCTTCTCTTACAATCAACCCAATCCGCTGAAATGCAATCAGTTAACGAGTTTCGCCAGACGCTCGGTCTCTACCCCGCTCTGGCAAGCCACCAGGCGATGAGATAATGCCCACGACTATCAACGCAAGCAAGGAGCACACTATGGCAGACAACGAGATCGAACCCTCGATGGACGGCGGCCGTGAGGAACTCGTGGCAAAACAGCTCACATCCACCAAAATCCACCTCGCGCTCACTCAGGAGCGGGCGGACGTCTCCGGCGCCATCAAGCTCCCACTCGAACGAGTCCCCCAGCTCGGCATAGCGCTCGCCTCACTTCCCTCGACGTTCCGCACCGTCACCAACACAGTGAGCGTGCCCATGCTACTCCAGCCGACCGATAAGTTTGGCAATCCGCTTGACCCGTCGATACTCCAATCGTTCAAGGACGGCAGTGGCCTCATGGGATCCTACCGCGATGCGACCAAGGGTTTCGGGCAGGCGCGCCTCCACGTAGTCGAGGGCGATATCGCCACGAGCGTCACTCAAGTGCCCTACGACCCGACGGCATTGTTCATGGCAGCCGCAATCGCGCAGATAAACCAAAAGCTCGACTCCATCCAGGAGTCCGTCGACGAAATGTTCGACTACATGCGCCAGCGCGACAAGGCCAACATGCGCGGCAGCCTCAAGACACTTGCAGACATCCTCAACAGCTACAGTCTCTACTACAACAACGCCATCGAAATGACCAGCGCCCATATGAAGGTAATCGACATCAAGCATGCCTCCGAGCAGGACATAGAGCACTTCCGCTCACTGGCGCAGTCGAATCTGAAAAAGAAAGGGCTCGTCGAGGTGCGAGACGGCATGGAAAAGCGCCTCGACAAGGTTCTCGACTACCTCAAAGACTGCCAGCTCGCCACCTACATCCACGCATTCTCGCTGTTCCTCGAACCCATGCTCGCTCAGAACTTCGAGCCCGCAAAGCTCGCGGACGCCACCGCGAAGATCGAGGCTGATTCGATCGCGTACCGCGAGCTCTACACCGACTGCTACAACGCACTCGAAGCGGGGGCTGCCGACACCGTCGATTCGGCGCTGCTGGGCGGCATCGCATCCGCTGGCAAGTTGCTAGGGCGTGCCATCGCAAAGACCCCCGTGGGCGACCATACACTCATCGACGAAGCGCTCGAGGGCGCAGGAGAGGACATCGGCAGGTTCAACGACAGGCAATCCGAGAAACTCCTCAAGAAGCTCCATCAGGCAAAGACGCCCGACGTTGCGCCGTTCAAGCAGAGCGTAAAGGAGATCGACACCCTCTACAACCGCCCCACGCAGATCGCCGTGGACGCCGAGAACGTCTACATCCTGCCTGCCAAGCAGCAGGAAGAGTAACGATACGCGACAGGCACGGGCGAGTGCAGACAGCTAACGCCCCTACCTCCCCTCCGCCTTCAGCTTCAGCAGCAGGTCGCCCAGCTCGGGGCACTTGCTGGAAAGGCGCGTCTGGGGTCGCTCGCCCATCCCCCACCGCTGGCGGATCTCCTGGGCGTGCGGACTCACGCGGTAGTCCCCGTCCATCATCTGCTTGAGCAACTTGGCGGTTACGCGCGCATCGGCCAGAGCGCTGTGGGCGTGGCCCGTCGACTCGTCAAACTCGATGCCAAACCACGTCGCCGCGTCACTCAAAGAAACGCGCCCGTGGCTGCCCACGTCCATGATCGAGGTGTAAAACGCCTGCAGGTCGGCCCAGTCCGTAGGAAATGCGGAAAGGTCGATGCGCTTTGCCTGGCACTCGGTCAAAAGCTGACGACGGTCCGTCCCGCTCCAGCAAACCACCTGGGCGGAGTAGCGACCGATCCAATCGTTGAGCCTTTTGATCACCACGTAGAGCGGATCGGCCATCGCGGTGTCCACGGCCGATATCCCCGTAAGCTCGCGGACGGGAAACGCAACGCCTTCGGTCAATTCCGTCTGCACAAACTGCGAGAACTCGCCCATAACGTTGCCGTGATAGTCGAGCTTGACGGCGCCGACCTCGATAATCTCGTTGCGCAGTCCACGGCGCTGGCGCTGCTTTGGCACCGGCGCAAACTCAAAGTCCAGCACAATCTGCGCGCAAAGTTCGTCGTATCGATAGCGAGATACCCGGCGTCTTTTCAGCTGACACGGTTAGGGCCTTTCTCCGTTGCCTGCCGCTTACTACATAGGCGGCTACATTGCCGTAAGAATAGGCGCTCGTGCGGACACAAAAGCGGAACGCAATTCCACGCGCGCCAGGCACACGCCATACGGTCGACCCCAAGAGCGCAGCCCACTCTATTCAAATGCATGAAAAAGATTAGGCCGGTGACTTGAATCAGCGGTCATCCCGGGCCCATCAGAGCTCACAGAGCTCTTGGTTGCTTTGGTCTCGCTCTTCACGGCGCTTATCGAACTTTCCGAGGCACTCAAGCAGCATTCGAAGCATAACAAGTCGCTGCCATTAAGGCATTGGCCTCTTGACCAAGCAACGGCGCTGCCCAGCTCTCCAGAACTTGGGCTGCCGCCAACTTTATTCTATCCGCGAGCATCTGGTTTACCAAATGGATTTTCGGTAAAGGAAGCACGGCACGCCCGCAAGACCACTACGCCCCAAGTGCCGCCATGGGAATCACCGCTACGCCGTCGTCGCGCGTGTAGGCGATGCTCCCCTTGCCCACCACGACCGCCAAAAACGCCGGCGCGGTATTCTAAGACGCGCTTTCCACTTGAAGCCATGTCGATTCTGGGACACAGTTTCCACTTGAAGCCCATCCGGAAAGCACGTCCCATTCCGAGGCTCGATTCCGGGACGCAGTTTCCACTTGAGCTCCCTGACGGGAAAGCACGTCCCACTCTGAAGCTCGATTCCGGGATACAGCTTCCGCCAGAGACCTCAACCGGAAACGGCATCCCACTCTGGAGCCAGAATCCGGGACGCAGCTTCCGCTTGAAGGGCGATCCGGAAAGTGCGTCCCAGTCTGAGCGCTCATTCCGGGATGCAATTTCCGCTTGAGAGCCGATTCGGAAACGGCGTCCCACCCTGAAGCCAAAATCTGGGACACGCTTTCCGCCGGCATTCCGCTGGCAGCTAGCACGACAACAGAGGGGCCCCGTTCCAGCCATTCGAGGACAGGCTTTACCCCCGAGCAGCGTTATCCCGCTCGCACATCTCGACAAACGAAATCAGCTTGGTATCTCCCCTGCTCGCCGCGGCTTCCTGGCATCCTTGCGTAAAGCCACGCTTCGAGAAGATCACGTAGCTTTTATGCTGCCGTCTAAAGAGCTCGCTCCGGTGCACGAGCTTTTGCAGCACGTCTTCGCCCACCGGTTCATTGCGCCATTTGCACTCCGCAAACAGCGCAGTGCCCTCGCCATCGTCAACAATCAAGTCGATTTCTTCCTGCGTATGTGTGCGATTATCCGTCCCCCACCAGCGCCCGACGCTCGCCGGAACCACATCGAGCTGGCCCGCCCGCGCAAGTTCGTACACGTATTGTCTGCATATAAGCTCAAAGACCGTACCCATGTAATCCGATACGTGCGGCTCAATGCGCTTATACGCCATCTCAGCCATATCGTTTTGAATCAGCCCGATGTTCTGCGGAACAAACTTGTACCAGAACCTAAACATCTGGTCGCTCAGCAGATACACGGCTCGCTTATTGCTCGTCTCGTTTAGGGGCAACTCGCGCTCGACAATCCCAAGCGACGCCAGCTTATCCACATAGCTCTTTACGTTGCTCGCAGGGATTCCCGTAGAGTTCGCAATCTCCGAGATCTTCGAGCGCCCTTGAGCAATTGCTTGCACGATCGCATCATATTGTTCGGGGTTGCGGCACTCTTGCAACAGCAGGTTACTCGGCTCCTCAAAGAGATAGCCCGTAGGAGTAAGAAAAAGACGTTTGATGTTGTCCTTGAGCGGTGCGGCAGGATCGACTTTCTCGATATATGCAGGAATGCCGCCCGTCATGCCATAGCAAACCGCAGCGTCTTCGCGACCCATGATCTGCCACAGTCCGAGGGTCGTCGTAAAATCGAGCGGCATGATCTTAAACTGGGCCGTGCGCCTACCGTATAGTGGGCTCTCGTAGCCCAGCACCTGCTCTTCCATGAACGAAAGCGACGACCCACACAGGATAAGCATGAGCTTGGTCTTTTTGTACAAGTGATCGATCTTGTCTTGCAGCAACGAACTGATCTCGGGATTCGATTGGGCGAGATAGGGATACTCGTCAATCACGACAATCAAACGTTCCGTGCGAGCCATGGTGGCTAATGCATCGAATGCCTCGTCAAAACTACGAAACGACACACCCGCAGCACCAACCGAGCCCGTAAGTATCGCCTGGCTAAAGCCGTGCAGGTTTGCCTCTGCGTTAGTACGACGAGCTTGAAAGTAAATAGCCTTTTTGCCTTGGATGAACTCTGTGATAAGACGCGTTTTACCCACACGACGGCGGCCGTAAATCACAGGCATCTCAAAGGAGTCCGTGCCATACAGTCGATTGAGCTCGGACATTTCCGCCGTTCTTCCGACAAACATAGGGCCATCCTTCCTTTACGTTATAGCTAGCTATATTATACCTTTTTATAATATAGCTAGCTATAACGTAATTCGACAGGCGGTGCACGCAAAAGGGGCGGTTGAAGTGCAGCCTAGCGCCGCATGACTCGCGGACGAGGCGATGCGTCCGCCGACGAATAGCACAGAATTGGTTACTTCTTGCTCTCGGGCAAGACCAGATCCACGGCAGCGTCCTTGGCAGCATCGATGTGCTGAGCCACGACCGGCGTCTGCGGAAGGATCAGGTTAAGGACAATAGCCATGATGGCGGTGGGGGTTACGGCATTGGAGCCGATGACGGTGGGCACCCAGGTGGGCATACCCACGCCAGCAAGGCAACCGCTGGCCATCCAGATACCCAGGCCAAAGACGACGGAGGTACCGACGATGGTGGTAGTGCGCTGCGTGAGGCCATCGCGGATGAACATGCGCACGCCGTTCATGGTGATGGTGCCAAAGACGCCGACGGTCGCGCCGCCGATGACGGGCTGCGGGATAGCGGAAAGGACGGCAGAAAGCTGCGGGAACAGACCGGCGATGGCAAAGACGGCCGCGATGGTCACAAAGACCCACTTGTTGACGACCTTGTTGGAGCAGATGATGCCCACGTTCTGGCCAAGGGCGCTGGTGGGAAGACCGCCCAGCAGGCCGCCGACCATAGAGGTGATGCCCTGGGAGACGATGGCGCCGGAGAGCTCACGCTCGGTGGGCATACGGTCGATGGAGCCCAGGCAGGCGGCGGAGACGTCACCGATAACCTGAATGGCAACCATGGGGAACACGACGGCGAGGGTAATGCAGACCTCGGGATCAAACTCGAGCGCGTAGGGCATGAGCTTGGGAAGGGCGAAGACCTGAGCGGTGGCGACGCTGGAGAAATCGATCATGCCAAAGGGGATCGAAACAATCATGCCAACGATCATGCCAAAGAACACGGATCCCAGTTTGAGCGTGCCCTTGCCAAAGTTGGCGAGCGCAAAGACCACGGCGAAGGTGATAAGAGCGACGCACCATGCCTGCGGGGTGCCCCACAGCGGCGTGCCCATACCGCCGGCCATATACTTGACGGCCGTGGGATACAGCGAAACGCCGATGGAGAAGATGACCGTACCGGTCACGACGGGCGGGAACAGCCACTTAATCTTGCTGTAGGCCAGACCAAAGAGGGCCGCGACGGCACCGCCGACGATCTCGCCGCCAAGCAGCGCACCAAAGCTAAAGCCCGAGGCACCCATGGCCTGCAGGGCCGGCAGGAACGCGAACGAGACGCCCATGACGATGGGCAGGCCGCCGCCGATGCGACGGAAGGGAGCGAAAGCCTGAAGGGCCGTGTCGAGTGCCGAAAGAATGAGCGCGACCTGAATGATGTCGGTGCTCTGCTGGCTATTAAAGCCGTAGACGCCGGCCATGATGACCGCCGGGGTAATGATGCCGGCAAACGATGCCAGTACGTGCTGAAGGGCACACGGGATCATTTCCTTAACGGGCGGCATGCCTTCGCGAGTGAACAGGGCTTCAGTGCCGTTCGTAACCGTCTCCTGGGCCATTTGACCACCAATCCTAGAAGTAGTTGTTTTCGCATCTAATGTTCTATTGTGACGCAGTGCGGGGCTGAGGTTGTGCCTTCATTGCATATCGTATTGAAGATTTTCCTCATATTTAATAATAATTTTTTGTTATCAGACTATTCTTCAGCTGAGATAATACATTTCCGCAGTTCAGGAAAGTGTCTAGTCAAAATAACATCTTACTATTCTTTTGGTCAACCGTTTACCGCCAAAATCCTTCCGCTCATCTGTATTACGCAATGTACCTGCGAGTATGCGAGTCAATAGACACCGTGTTACCATGAGAAAAAATTGTTATGAACATTTCCGATTTCACCCAAAGGAGTTGCTCGTGAACGAGACCGTACGCCGCTTTTTGCCGATGGTCGATTTCCTGGAGCAGATACTCGGCAAAAACAGCGAAATCGTCCTGCAACATTTCTCGGATCCCGACCACGCCATCGTCGATATTCGCAACGGTATCGTGAGCGGCCGCAAGATTGGCGGACCCGCTACCGATCTGGCACTCAAGATTATGCACGACCCCAAGTATCGCGACTTGCCGTTTATTACGGGCTGCGAGGGGCGCGGGGCCAGCGGCAAGACGTTGGAGTCCGCGACGTACTTTATCCGTGAGGACGGCGAGATCGTCGGCATGCTGTGCGTCAACACCGATCTTTCGGCCGTGCGCAACATCAATGCCATGGCCCAGCAGCTTATGGCCTGCTTCGACGCCGCGCCGGTCCGCACGGAGCCCTCCCCCATCGAGGTCGAAAGCCTTTCGGAGTCCACACAGGAGCTCATCGACCGCAGTATTTCCGAGTTGCTCGAAAGCCGCGGACAGGATGTCGCCTCGCTCGGCCAGGCCGACCGCGTCGATGTTATCCGCCATCTCAACGGCAACGGCGTGTTTATGCTCAAGGGTGCCGTTGCCTGCGCCGCCGCCGCGCTTGGCATCTCTGAGCCCAGCGTCTACCGCTATCTACAAAAGGTCCGCAAGGAGGGCTAACCCACTGATCCCTTGGGGACGGAGGAAAACGGATCATTGTTGCCTGAGAGGCTGCTGAAGACTTTGTCCTGCTTAGGCTGCGGGCATCGCCCATCGCGACGGCGCCACTATACTTTTGAGTATCTGAGCATTTTGAAAGGCAGGATATGACCGCAACCGCCAGTCGAACCACCAACCGCAGACCCGAGCTCTTGGCCCCCGCCGGAGGCCCCGAGCCCTTTGCCGCCGCGCTCGCTGCCGGGGCAGACGCCATCTACTGTGGCATGGGCAGCTTCAACGCCCGCCGCAAGGCAACCAACTTTACCGATGAGGCCTTTGAGCAGGCCTGCCGCGCTGCGCACCTGGCCGGCTCGCGCGTCTACGTCACGGTCAACATCGTCATCAAGCAGTCCGAGATGGGCGATGCGCTGCAACTCATCCACCGCTGCTCCACGCTGGGCGCCGATGCCTTCATTATCCAGGACTGGGGCCTGTTCTTTGAGGTCAAGCGCACCATGCCCGGCATCGAGACGCACATCTCGACCCAGGCGAACATCCACGATGACCGTGGGACTATCTGGTGCCGCGAGCAGGGCGCCGACCGCGTGACCCTCTCGCGTGAGCTCTCCATCGACGAGATCGCCGCCATCCACGACGCCGCGCCCGACGTTGACCTCGAGGTCTTTAGCCACGGCGCCATCTGCTTTTGCTACTCGGGCCTGTGCCTGCTGTCGAGCTTTGCCATGGCGGGCCGCTCGGCCAACCGCGGCATGTGTGCTCAGCCCTGTCGCCTGCCTTACGAGCTGATCGACGAGAACGGCCGCTCGCTCTCCCCTGCCGGTCGCGAGCGCGCGCTATGCCCGCGCGATACCAATACCTCGCAGCTCGTTCGTCGTCTGTATGACGCCGGTGCCGCATCGCTCAAGCTCGAAGGCCGCATGAAGGCCCCTGATTACGTGTACTCCATCGTCGACGTGTATCGTCGTCAGATTGATGACATGCTGGCCGATGTTTCGACCTCTAAGGATGAAGAGACCGCCCGCCAGCGCCAGCTCAAGCGCTGCTTTAACCGTGACTTTACGCACGCCTACCAAGACGGTACGTCGGGTGACGAGATGATGAGCTATGAGCGCTCCAACAACCGCGGCCAGATCGTGGGCACGGTGCTCGGCAGCCGCCTGACCAACCGCGATGTGCGCGGGCTCAAGCCCGACGACCGCCGTCGCCGCGCTGCCATCGCCCGCATTGAGCTGTTTGAGCCCGTGGGCAAGGGCGACCTGCTGGAGCTTCGCCA